>Ga0137432_1000394_pt1 | contig 25230 bp, 39 predicted proteins | sample EasRivERMZT820_2_FD_102337 | JGI IMG/M metagenome (GOLD analysis project Ga0137432, IMG submission 102337) | Soil microbial communities from meander-bound floodplain in the East River, Colorado, USA - East River MetaG ERMZT820_2 | ecosystem: Environmental > Terrestrial > Soil > Floodplain ... | reverse complement strand
GATGGGTGGACCCAAGCTCTGTCGGTCCCTGGACTTGCCCACCACATGGATCATGAAGACGTTGCGGGATGGGACGACACGTGAGATCGAGATCGCCGGTCCCGAGGGCCAGGCGATCCTCGACAAGTACAATCGTGGTGCGCCGTTCATCATGAAGCTCTACCGTATGGCTAAGGAGCGTGGCACTCAGAAGGGCTTCATCCGCACGCTGTTCGGTCGCAAGTGTCGCTTCCGCAAAGGACCGATGGGTTGGGAAGATGCTCGCGTAGGTTTGAACAAGCTCATCCAAGGCAGTGCTGCCGACCAGATGAAAGAGACGATGCGGATCTTGTTCTATGAGCATGGGATCACGCCGATGGTCACCGTGCACGACGAGCTGGGCTTCAGCGTTCAAGATGTTCACGAGGCACGTCGCATCGTTCACCTCATGGAAAATGCGGTTCAGTTGGAGGTCCCCACCGTGGTCGATCTCAAGCTTGGTCCAAACTGGGGATCTGTAGAGAAGGTGCCACGGCCACAGGCGTGCAACCTTCTCTATCAATCCATCGCCCTGTTAAGGGATCGGAAATCAGTGTATGATAGCCTGGCCCAACCAGGAGCACGCCGTGCCAAGAAGACTCAGCCCAAAGCAAGCCGAGGCCGTCCGCCAAAAGCTGGCCAGGTCCGCACTCGGAAAGCCCGCACACCTAAGCGAGCGTGACGTCAAGGTGATCCAATCCCCGGATTATTTTCGCATCCTCGTGTATGATACACGACTGCCCGATGGTCGGTGGGACGTGACGGTCGACACGGGTCAGGAGGCGCATTACGTCCTCCAACTCATGGTGCCCAGTGCACGCAATCGTGCCCTCGTGTACGCCGTCAAGGGTGATCGCCAAGCGTTGGTGCCCAAGAGCCGATATGAGTTCTTGTTTCTCCAACCGTTAACAAATCCTTAACTCTTTTGGCCTAAAATTGTACGGTGCGGTTCTACGCACTCAACAAGGAGACTGACACATGAACACGTTCATTGGGAATGATCCCAACGACTATACGATCCCAGCGCTCTTGGGGATGCTCAACGAGCACCTCGAGGCCCAGGGCAAGAAGCCACGCAAAGGGTGGTGGGCATCCAAGATCAAGCTCTTTGAGCTTGTGAACAAGACGTTGCAGGATGCGGCCGAAGGCACGCACCCTGCAGCAGCCCCACCGATCGAGCAGGTGGAGGTCAACGGTCATAAGGTTCCAGTGACCAACGGTCACGCAACCGAGGGCCTGCGTCACCATCTCAACTATGCCGAGGCGATCCGCTTCATCCGCAAGCATCGCCGCCGTCGTCACATCTATGTGCGCATCGAGACGACAGTGATCGCTGAGGGAGGGTCGCCCTATCAGATGGTAGGCTACCTGCGAGCGAGTGCACGACATGCACGCGAATACGCACTCGCGATGATCGGCGATGAGCATCGCAAGAAGATGGGTCACACCATCGAGTTCAGGGTTGAGCCCAGTGATCTCGTCACCAAGGGCAAGACCGGCATCATGTTCGTCGGCTGAGGGAGGACCCTATGAGCAGCAAGACCGTCACGATCAACACACCCACCCTCCAACTCGTTCACGAGTTGGAGACCGCGTACAAGTACTTCAATCGGTTCCTGTTCGACAACAAGCTCAAGCCGTGCCTGATCCTCATGCACCGTAAGCGTAGCGCCCTGGGCTACTTCTGGGCAAAGCGTTGGCAGCAAGGCGAGGGCGAGGAGGCTCCGGTCTTTCACGAGCTGGCGTTGAACCCGGATCACTTGAAGGGCCGTCCCATCAAGGATACCCTCTCGACCTTGGTTCACGAACAGGTCCACCTCTGGCAGGAGGACTTCGGGAAGCCGCCGAAGGGTCTGGGACACAACAGGGAGTGGGGCGACAAGATGGAGTCCCTGGGCCTCATGCCATCTCGTACCGGACAGCTTGATGGCAAGCGGACCGGTCGCCGCGTGACACACTACATCATCACCGGTGGCAAGTTTGAGGAGGTCTGTGATGACCTCCTCGAGACCGGCTTCACCCTGTCGTGCGTATCCTGGCCACAGTTGAAAGCAGCTAAGGTCAAGGTCCGCAAGGTGACCTACGAGTGCACTGGATGCGAGGCCAAGGTCCGTGGCAAGGCTGGACTGAAACTCATCTGTGGCGACTGCTCCACCGATGACGAGCAGGTAGAGTTCAATTGAGCCTAAGGAGGGTCGCTTCGACAAAAGCGACCCTCCTTTTGTTGTTTACCACAGGCGACCTTCGTGATAATATCTGAAGGTCGCCTGTGGATTGTCAGTCTCCAGGTGATCCTCCCGCCGCGGCACTTCCCGGGCGCTTTCGTCGAGTAGCCCTGCGGCGGGAGGCCGCTTCATCCAGGAACAAGCCGGTGACCGTTTACGTCGACGACATGCACAAGCATCCCATGGGTCGGTACCGACGCATGAAGATGAGCCACATGATCGCCGACACCGAGGACGAGCTTCACCGCATGGCCGACCAGATCGGTGTCGCACGACGTTGGTATCAGGGCGACCACTATGACATCTGCATGAGCAAACGCAAACTCGCTGTCACTCATGGTGCGGTCGAGATCACATTGCGAGAGCTCAGTCGTATGTATGTCAACAGGAGAAAAGGATGTCCAACGTCAAGCTCGTCTGGGTCACCCCCAACGCCGACGACCTCGTCACCCGAATTGCCCGGGTTAGTAATCCCAAGGGTCAAAGTGAGAACCAATCTCCGGAGAGATTGATTTCTCACTTTCTCGAGTCTGATCCACCACACTGGTCGCCATTTGATATGGTCTGTGCGTGCCTCGAGGTTACCACGACACGGGACATCGCACACCAGGCGATCCGTCACTGGAGCTTTCGGTTTCAAGAGTTCTCACAACGGTACGCGACCACGGACCGTCTTCCGGTAGCACCCACACGTGAAGCTCGCCTGCAGGACAAAACCAATCGGCAACACAGCACTGAGCTTCCGGCCCATCTTCATCACCTGCAACAGGAGTGGAAAGGCCGTCAACTGTTGGTAGCGACTGAGGCCACGTTACAATATAAGTGGGCGCTCGATCAAGGCATCGCCAGGGAATGTGCTCGTGTCGTGTTGCCTGAGGGTCTCACCGCCACGCGCTTCTACATGCAAGGTACCCTCCGCTCCTGGCTGACCTACTGCCAGGTTCGCACTCACATGAGCACGCAGAAAGAGCATCGTGCCATCGCCGAGGAAGCATCACTCGTTCTACGCTTGGCGGTGCCTATCATCTGGGAAGCTGCGGTGCTTGGAGGAATGAACCTATGAGAACCATCGTCAAGACAGGAGTCGTACTGCTCATCAGCGGATATGATCCACATCGCGACAAGATACCGGCAGCTGAGCTTGGTGATGTTGGGGTCGGGAACAATTACTTCACTATATATGGTGATATGCACGTGGTGGGACAGTGCGCTGTGCTCTACGTACCCAACAAACAAGTTCCCAACTGGCCTAAGGTTCACGGCACGATAAGCCTGGTTGGAAAATACTTCTACCGCAAGGGTGAACCCTACAGCACGATCGTGCTTGAAGCACAGCGCATCTACGTCGAGCGTGATGCACTTCACGAGCTCGACCTCGAGGTCTTTGTCCGCGCCGGTGGTCGGGTGCGAGTGTGATGCATCCTACGACTCAGACCCGTAACGTATCTGAACTCAGCTTTGGTGATCTCATTCACCTGCTAGCTGATACAGACAAAGAAGACAATATCGATTTGCTTTGGCGCATGATGCTTATTCAACGTGAACCTTCAGGAAAGTTGAAGGTAGGATTTCGTGTCTAGAGCTGAGACCATCGTCGAGCTCTTTCCCACCCACGGCGTCGTCCGTGGTCGGTTGGATCCACTCATCTTCAAGCTGGCAACCCAGCTGCCTGACCGGAAAGAATGGAGCCGAGGACAACTCAAGTTCGAGCTCTCTGAGGGCAACCTCACTTTGCTGCGCGACAAGCTCGAGAACGCTACTTGGAAGACGCACGCGAAGGCGCCTGCGAAGCGTGTGGTTCCCGACAAGAAGCTTCCGCCTGATCTGATGAAGTTCAGCCGTCCACCCCGTGAAGGTCAAGCTGAGGCTTTCGAGAAGTTGCGTCATCTCGATGGTGCGGCGATCTTCATGGACATGGGCACCGGCAAATCCTACGTCGCCATTCACCTTGCCGCGTGGTGGTGGGCCTCTGGCCTCATCAACCGCGTCCTGCTCATCGCACCCAGCGAGGTCGAGCGTCAATGGTACACCGAGCAGCTACCCAATAACGCACCGGCGTGGCTCTCATGGCATGGGATCGCTGCTAAGAAAAAGCGACTCGTCGAAAGGTGGATGACGGGTCCCTTGGTCGATCGACCAAACGACCTGGCGTGGTGGTTCCTGAACTTCGAGAAGGTTCAGCGTGCTGAAGGCTACCAGCGTTGCAAGAAGTTCGTCGAGGGCGGACAGGCGTTGATCCTTGTCGACGAGTCCACTGGTATCAAGACACCGAAATCAAAGCAGACACAATACATAACTCGCCTCAGGGATGCATCACACAAGCGACTCATCCTATCGGGCCGGCCCACGACGAAGGGTCTCGAGGATCTCTTCTCACAGTTCCGCTTCCTTGATAAAGATATCCTGGGGATCACCGAGTATACCGTCTTCAAACGTCGGTACTGTCAGATGGGTGGGTGGGAAGGAAAACAGATCGTTGGCTACCAGGACGTGGAGGACCTGCTCGAGAAGATCGAGCCCTACACGTTCACGATGCAGAAGACGAGCGATTACCCATCAACGTATCGCACCCGACTGCACACGCTGAACCCCGAGCAGAAGCGCATATATAAGGAGCTCAAGGCCGACCTCTTCGCCTGGGTGGGCGAGGCCAAGGTCGCCTTGATCCAAGAGGACCGCGAGAACTACAACGTGTACTGCGCCAACGCTGCCGTCGCGTTGGTACGCATGCAGCAGGTCACCTGCGGATATATCCAGGACAAGGATGAGGACGGCGACCGCAGGGTCACGATCCTCAGCACCGTCAGACCAGAATTGACCGCTGACATCGTAGAAGAGGCCGGCGACCAAAAGGTCATCATCTACTGCGCGTATCATCCATGCATCGACCTGGTCTGCGAGGCACTCAACAAGAGAAACATTAACTACATCGAGGTGTCTGGTCGTACTCGAAAGAGTCGTAGTGAAGACGTCGATCTCTTCAAGGCTGGTAAGGTACCGGTGATGGTAGGCACGGCAGCCTCCGGTGGCATCGGCTTGGATCTCTCGGTTGCCTCGGTCACCATCTACTTCTCGAACACCAACTCGAGTGAGGACCGTGAGCAGTCCAAGGCGAGGACCGATCGCATCGGACAAACGCGAGGCGTCACCTACGTGGACATCATCGGCTCGCCTGTGGACAAGAAGATCATCGAGTCCAACGATGTGAAGAAGACCATTGGAGACCTCGTGATGAGCCTCAACCCTAAGGACCTCGATCTTGAAACACTCGATTAACCTGGACGTGTTACCCTCAGAGGAGCAACAGGAGGGTACCCGCGTGAAGATCTACGACGCGCTCGCTGAGCGTTATGGCATCGATCGTGACACGATCAAACAAGCAGTCCACATGTTCAACTACCTGGGCAACGTGCCCTACACCGAACGTGTACGCCGAGTTCGGGTATTCATCCAAGAACAAGGCTACACCTCGTTCCGCTACAACGATATCGTCGACAACCTCTTCGGTCATCGAGATCCATGAGCCGAGAACTCGACATCGCCTACCCACGCATCAAACGCCAGTGGCCTGGGTTGGTCATCCGTCAGCACCAACCTCGGATCAAGGGCTGGCCTGACTTCATCCTCATCGATGGTGAGGTCATCTTCGCTGAGGTGAAGTGGATCAAGAACGTAGGGCAACGTCCCGTTCTTGATCCAACCCAGGCACACTGGCTCAACGAATTGAAGCGCAACGGCGCGATCACGTACCTGCTCGTGGGTCACCAAGATGGGTGGCTCGCATGGGATCGAGATTTTCAACGTTTTACCAAGGCACTTGCCGACAGCGACTTGCCAAACCCTGAGTGGTCTGGTATAAATTTGTCGCAGTTAAGTGTTCACGTTTCATGGAAACGCGAGGGATGATGTTCAAGCCTTGTCTCCAGGTGCGTAACGATACCGATCCACAGTGGGGCACCATCGCGTCAGGATACATGGGCGGTGATCTCCGCAAGCTTCGTGACCGCTGGATGTCGTCAGGATACTTTGAGCCGGGAGCGACCTTCCGGATCACCGATCAGGACGTGGTATCCAACCGCATGGCGACCCTGGTCGTAGAACCCTACTTCGCCCAGGACGGCCGGAAGCCGTACCGGCAGGGGGTTTATACCCGGGTAGGCTAGCGCGGCTCCTGGGCCTTCCTAGACGCCCGCAAAACCGTGTGTTTTTATCCCACTTTTGGCCATAAATTAACCTTTCATTAACCTTTTGGGTATAGTCTGTATCCATGGTAAGGCGGGACGGTGACCCGCAGTAACAAGCCCCCGCTAGGCACTCACCCCTCGGCCGGTAGGCCGGTGAGAAAGCAAGCTTCGTAGTAGGCAAGCGCCCGACAGTGGCCAGACCCGAAACCGAAGCTCAGGCGATCACCGATCTGGTTTCCGGCGAGGAAGACAGGAACAGACTAGCAACTGTTTCTGGCTTACCGTTGTTGAGCTCTCGTCAGAGGTGAGCTCAACCGCCGTGCGCCAGTAACCCAACTACACGATGGAGACTGACATGACCCGCCAACTGCTGAACGTATTCGCCCGTCCCAGTGAGATGAACCAACAGTACCTTCGCCGCTCGGTTCGCACTCATCTTCGCCGACAGAACATCCGCAACGACTTCGACATTATCAGCTGCGACCTGAGCAGCTCAACTGCACTGAACGATTGTTACAACGTCATCGTCGAGATACACGACGCCGCTTCTGGCATCGACCGCTAAACCCAACCCACGGAGACTGACATGGCCATACAAACACGACTTGACTTCATCGCCCAGCAGCTCAACTCCTTGATCGTTGAGGCTGGAACAATCAGCAACGACGTCGCAGACTACGCCGCATTGCTCAACGATATGAAATCTTTCAAGATGAAATCACAGCTGACCTTCAAGACGCTTTATCGCATCCCAGGTTTCCGTAAGCTCTGGGACGCGGTCGAGAACGCGCTTGAGGAGGTGACCGAGGATATTGACGGGACGGTTGTTGTTCTCAAGGACTGACACATCGCGGTGGGCATCTTCGGGTGCCCACATCCATGTGCCAGCGTAAACCCAACCCACGGAGACTGACATGAAACGTGACATGAGCAAGATCGCGAAGCTATCCAATATCTGGATCGCTCTCTCAAAGCTGACCGACAAGACCCACGTTGAGTTCCTCGCCTTCATCGAGAAGCGCAAGGACAACCCCTTCTACATGCTCGAGTGGGGCGACTCGCTCTTTGAGCTGGCAGCCAAGCACCAGTTCTACGGGAAGCTCGCCGCCATCTTCGAGAACATCGCCACTCGCCTGGCCAAAGGCGAAGAGACCAAGGCCCGTACCGAATGGACCCAGGACGACATTAAAGAGCTCGTCATCCGAGAGTTCCGCTACATCCAAGCGGTCAGTCGCTCGACCAATCAGTCACACAACTTGGTCAACGCCCACCTGTGCGACATCGTCCGCAAGTTCGTCTTCGGCGACAGTCACTGGGAAGATCGCTGGTTCTACGATGCACAGCGTGAGGACCATGAGTACCTGGCCTGGTACAAAGAGGACTGCGAACGTCATCAAGCCGAACACGCCGCAAAGAAGGAAGCGGAGGCCCTGGCCCAACAAGCCAAGGACGCCGCAGTTCGTGACGCCCGTCGCCGCGTCAAGCGTACCCTCAAAGATGGTCTGACGCCATCCGACATGGACCTGCTCACCGGTTATCCCAACGGCGCACGTGATGCAGACATCGCTCAATTGGTCGACGCCGCTAAGGCGCGTGCAAAGGCTGAGCGTGAAGCTCTCAACATCTGACACATCGCGGTGGGCATCCGATGGGTGCCCACATCAATGTGCCAGCGTATCACCTCAACGGAGACTGACATGAGCATCATGCGCAACCTTGCTACCGAATTCTCTACGGTCAAGGGCCTCACCACCTACAGGGGTGCCTACCGTCGGATCGATGAAGCAACTAAGGTGATGGGCGGCGAGGCCGCGCGGTTCGGCTTCCTCTGGATCGTAATCCAACGACCGGATAACAAGTTCGTACCGATCGCGATCCTCAACGACAGCAATCGTTACCTGGCACTCTTCCTCGCCAACCGTGGCATCTGCGTCACCACACCCTGAAAGGAGACACACGTGAAAAAGAGCAGCTTCATCCCCAGCCTCTGGATGCCGCGCAAGGATTGGGAGGAAGTGATAGACAAGCGGCGCGACGGTCCCGGGATCGCTGCTCGTCAACAAACCTCTGTGCGGCGTCGCAACAAACCGATTACCCTCGCAACCTCGGCGGCCAACTGGTCCGACAACTCTGATGGAGACTGACATGTGCATCAACAGAACCGAACGTCCCTTCCTCGTCAAGCTGCGTCGCAACTACATCAGCGGGTCCTGCCTCATCGGCATCGACCTGCACGTTGAGTACACCGTCTTCGCCCGCTCGAAGGAGGAGGCCTACGGACGAGCCACCGGCAAGTTCAAGGCGGTCGGTACCCGTGCAGCGTACTACATCGACCAGCCCTGGCTCACGCCCACCGAGGAGTGCAGGTCCTGATACACCAGGGTGGGCTTCTCGCGGGGAGCCCACACTCGTGTACCAGCGTTCAACCTCAAGGAGAACTACCATGTCCATCATCGCAGGTGCATTTCTCTTCGTGTCCGCATGGGTCGGCGCTGGCTTGGTGCTCGATCAGAACCTTCCCGGATCCAAGCCGACCTGGGAAACGACCGTTCACCACGAACCCCAGTTCATCGTCGAATGACCCGGCCCTCACGCAAGGAGCGACGAGCACGACGGCGAGCCAAAAAGCTTGCCGCCATGCTCGCAGCTCGCCCGGTCGAGCTCATCGACCGTGGACCGGTGACACACATCACCGTGGGTCCCCTCAACAAGTTCAAGGTCGATGATCTCATCGACCATGAGCAATATGCTGGCTCGTTCTTCATCGTGGTCTTCTCGGGCGACGGATACCGAGACGTGGATCGATGTGGTCCCAAGTTTTGCGCCGATGCCTGCGTCCGTCACTTCAAGGTCGCCTATCCCAAGGTCAAGGTGACGTGGCTTTAACCGAGCGGTAACCCAGGTAGGTTACCCTCATGTAAGGAGGCTGGCATGCTGAACGAGCTTGTGTTTGAGTTTCTTGACAACGCCGTGGACAACGGATACGGCGACACGCTCGATCGTGCCTGTGACAAATGCTTGGCACGTGAGCTGTGGGATGATCCGTTGTACCCGGGCATCGTCAAAGGCGTATCGCTCAAGGATGTGGTAGAGGCGGTCCAAGCATGGCGCTTGGCTCGCCAGCGTCCTTTCATCAAACCCACCCGACACTAAGGAGACTGACATGACACACCTAACCAATGCCATCGTACCATCACCACAGCAGCAAGCCGTCATCGACTGGGTTGTCGCCGGTGAAGGCAACGTGTTCGTCGAGGCCGTTGCTGGCGCCGGCAAGTCTACCCTCCTGAGGCAAGCATGCCGACGGATGGTGGGCAGTATCGTCATCTGTGCGTTCAACAAGAAAATTGCCCGCGAGATGGACGAGAAGCTCAACGAGGACGGCGAGCGCATGACCAACGTGCAGGTCAGCACGATCCACTCCCTGGGCTTCTCTGCCTGGCGCCGCTTTTGTCGAGGTGGACCCAAGATCGTGGTCGACGGCAAGTCCAAGCGTTCACGCATGCACACTGTGATCGAGACTCCTGAGGAGCTTATGGGACTCGTCGGCAAGCTCGTGGACCTCTCGCGTCAGTCAGGTGTGATGCTCTTCTGGCCCGTGTCTGATCGCGCCAAGTGGTTCGAGATCATCGAGCGTCACGACCTCAACGAGATGGTTGAGAACGATGGTGAGCTCGATGCAGCCATCGACTACGCGATCAAAGGGCTCGCCTTTCACAAGCAGATCGGCAAGGAGCACATCGACTTCGAGGACATGATCTGGCTCCCGGTGGTTCACGAGATCAAACCCTGGCGGAACGACTGGATCCTCGTCGACGAGGCCCAGGATACCAACCCGTCACGTCGCGCGTTGATCCGTAAGCTGTTGATGCCCGAGGGTCGGGTCATCTTCGTCGGCGACCGCAAGCAAGCCATCTACGGCTTCACCGGCGCGGACAACGACGCGATCGATCAGATCATCAATGATTTCGATTGCGACTCGTTGCCATTGACGGTCACCTATCGGTGTCCACACCAGGTGGTGAAGCTTGCTCGTGAGTACGTCGACCACATTGAGGCACACATCTCAGCTCCCGAGGGTGGGGTCTTCGACTACCCTGCGAAGCATTTCATGGAGCAGGTGGTCCCAACGTTGAAGGTAGGCGACGCGATCTTGTGCCGCAACACCAAACCGATCGTGTCGCTCGCCTTCACGTTGATCCGGAAGCTCATCCCGTGTCACGTGGAGGGACGCGACATCGGCGCCAACCTCATCGAGCTTGCCAAGCGGTTCAGTAAGGTCAGGTCGATCGAGCTCTGGCGCACTCGACTGGAGAACTACCGGGACCGCTCGGTCGAGAAGCTCAACGCGAAGGGCAAAGAGACCCAGGCACAGTCTGTCGAGGACAAGGTCGAGACGCTCCTGGTCCTCGCCGATGGCTGCTCGCAGGTATCCGAGGTGATCGACCGGATCAATCAACTCTTCAAGGACTCCGACAATCCCGACGGCACGCCCAACCTTGAGGCTCGCAACCGCGTGGTTCTCTCGACGGTTCACAAGGCCAAGGGTCGAGAGTGGAACCGAGTGTTCATCCTGGGCTTCAACAAGTATATGCCCAGCAAGTACGCCCGGCAAGAGTGGCAGAAGGACCAAGAACGCAACATCATTTACGTGGCGATCACCCGGTCCAAGAACGAGTTGGCACTGGTCGAGGCACTGGAATAGCACATGGCTGTCATCACCTACCTCGTCTTCGTCGTCGTGTCCATGGCTGGAACTTTGATCATCTACCTGATGTTCTCCATGGACACGCAGACGTTGCTACTGTGCCTCGCCATCAACTACGTATCAGCAATCATCGTGGCTGCGGTCATGATTTATCAGAGGAAGCCTTATGAATAAGTGGGAGTACCCGGTCCGGAGAACTGAGAGACGCTCACTTGAGCCAGCGGTGACACTTGACACGTTCACCCAGCTCAGAGACGCCAAACGGTTCCTCCGGACCATCGTCGAAGCAAGAGATGGTATCGTCTCGGTCGGACAGATGAGCGGTACCTACCTCGACTTGCAACGTGACAACATCATGCGAGTTTGGATCGGTCGGAGGTTAAGATGAAAATGCCCATCGGACAATCCTGGCGCACGGACCTTCACGGGTTGTACGAGCAACTGTGTGCTATCGATGGGCTGACTGATCAGACTCGTACACTCAACGCACGTGGCCTGCGACTCTTTCGTTGGTTGCGGCGACGATATAGACACAAGGAGAGACAACTTGAAAACGTACGTCGGAAATCCAAGGGATCGTGACTGGCTCGTCTACATCCACAAGGATGGGAACAAGTGCATCGCGCGCTTGAACCCGCGCAACGACATCATCAACCATTCGCCCGATGGGTTTGCCTGGGGCTACGGTGGATCGGGACCGGCACAGCTCTCATTGGCGCTTCTGATCGACGCTTGGACGGGTCACTGCGAGGATCCTATCGGGCGCGCCAAACGTCTCCATCAACATTTCAAGCGGCACGTGATCGCCAACGTTGGTCAGGAAGAGCCCTGGTCGATGTCCGATACCGTCGTCCGTGCGATCTCAAATACCCTCATCGCTGGCTTGCGAGTCGAGGCTGAGATCGGAACGCAATAAGCCCTGGTCTTCATCGGGTGCGTCGTGTGCATCCGGGCGAGAGTCTAGGACGATGTCGGCAGGGCTGAAAGGGAATGCACCGGCAACTAATCGTCCGTCACACACCCTTGGGAGCGTGGTATGAGTAGCAGTCACCCCTTCAGGATCGTGGTTGATGATCAAGATCAACTTGCGACCCTGAAGGGGTTCCCGGGGCCTACGAGATTTTGCGTCAACATACACGCCGACAGCTGGCCAGCTAAAAAAGGAACCAAGCAGCGGGTCTTTGCATTTAGACGAAAAGCTGAGCGCAACGCCTTCCGCTACATGCTCAACATGCTCGAGATCGGCTTTCTCGAGTTCGAGGACAGAACATGATCTATCACATCGCCGCCTACGTCAGCTTCGCCTTTCTCTTCTGGGTGCTGGCATCAACTCTCTAAGATGTTAGTGCCGATCAACGGTAGCTCTTCACAAAGCAGCCCGATATAATGGGCGCTTCTGACGACCCAACCAGTGAGGACATACAATGGGCCTACCCACCGCCTATCAGGACATCATTCATTTGTCTCGCTACTCACGCTGGAACGAACTGGCAAAGCGACGCGAAACCTGGGAAGAAACTCCACAACGCTACATCACCTTCATGCAGGACCACCTGCAAGATAATTTTGGCATGGACCCAGGTCACGCTGTCTTTGGCGAAGCCTATCGTGCCATCTTCAAGACCGAGGTGATGCCCAGCATGCGGTGCATGATGACCGCAGGTAAGGCGCTCGCCCGTGAGCCCATGTGTGGGTTCAACTGCACGTATCGTGCGGTCGATGACCTACGTGCCTTCGACGAGATCATGTACATCCTCATGTGTGGATGTGGTGTGGGCTTCTCGGTCGAGCGACAGTTCACCGGCAAGCTCCCGATGGTCGCCCGACGCTTCAAAGACATCAATCACGTCATCACCGTCGCCGACTCACGGACCGGCTGGTGCGAAGCGTTTCGTAACTTGATCTTGCACCTGATCGACGGCGAGGTTCCCACCTGGGACGTGTCCCGTGTGCGCAAACTTGGTTCACGTTTGAAGACCACAGGCGGCACCGCTTCGGGCCCCGAGCCGTTGGTGGAGCTGTTCAAGTTTACCGTCCAGACCTTCAAGAACGCCGCGGGACGTCGACTCAGCTCGCTCGAGTGTCACGACATCGTCTGCAAGACCGGCGACATCGTGGTGGTCGGTGGGGTGCGCCGAGCTGCACTCATCTCGCTCAGCAACCCAAGCGACATGCGGTTGCGATACGCCAAGTCGGGCGACTGGCGTCGCACCACACCCTGGCGTGAGCTCGCCAACAACTCCGCCGCCTACACGGAGCCACCCACCACCGGATCATTCATGGCCGAGTGGCTTTCCCTCTATGAGAGCAAGTCGGGCGAGCGGGGCTTCTTCAGTCGGATGGCTGCCGTCGAGAAGTGCCGATCCATCGGTCGCAAAACCGACTGGGACAACGGTGAGGATGATCCCATCGACTTTGGCACCAATCCCTGCGGCGAGATCATCCTGCGCTCGCGACAGACGTGCAACCTGACCGAGGTTGTAGCCCGGTCCTATGACGACTTTAATTCACTCGCTCGCAAGGTGCAGCTGGCCACGATCATCGGCACCTGGCAATCGACCCTCACCCGGTTCGGCTACGTCACCGAGGAGTGGCGCAAGAACTGTGAGGAGGAACGACTTCTGGGTGTGAGTATCACCGGCATCATGGACTGTCCCTTGCTCAACGGCACCATGAGCGACACCGCCATGACGTTCTATGAGCTTCGTCGCATCGCCCGTCAGACCAACAAAGAGTGGGCCAAGAACCTGGGCATTCCAACCAGTGCCGCGATCACCTGCGTGAAGCCCTCGGGTACCGTCTCACTGCTCGTCAACTCCTCCTCGGGGATCCATGCCCGCTTCGCCAAGCACTACATCCGGCGAGTCGTCTTCGACATCAGCGACCCGGTGGCCCAGGTCATCAAGTCCCAGGGCTTCCAGTGGGAGCCGCACGCGACCAAGCCTCAGTATATGATCGTGTTCAAGTTCCCGATGCGTGCGCCCGACAACTGCATCGTCGACGGCGACCGCTCGGCCATCGAGACGCTCGATCATTGGCGCATGGTCCGTGAGAGTTGGTGCGATCATAACCCGTCGACCACCATCAACGTCGAAGAGAAGGAGTGGCCCGCCGTCGGTGGCTACGTCTTCGATCACTTCAACGAGGTGGGTGGCCTGGCCTTCATGCCCTCGAGCGACACAGTGTACACGCAGGCACCCCTCGAGAAGGTTGATGCAGATCATCTCGCCTTGCTCGAGGAAGCAACTCCAAAATCAATAGACTGGAACCAGCTCGAGCAGCTCGAGAGGACCGATCGAACAGAGACCGCGCATGAGCTCGCGTGCGTGGGCAATGTGTGTGAGGTACTGGTATGATACAAGATTGGCCCAATCCAAGTAACGACGGCCGACGCGTCGAGATCAAGTGGCTCGATACCAACGATACCACGGAAGGTATACTGGTCATCGAGGATTGGGGACACGATGATAACGGCGAGTTTCCCATCTGGTACGTACAGCACGATGATGGATCCAAGCGATCATTTGCTGATCAAAGTACCTGGCGGTTCGTGTGATGGATGAGTTCATCAAAGCTTACGACCTCATCTTTGCTGCCATCGTCATCGTGCTGTTCATGCTCCACGAGCGACGACTCATCGCCCTCGAAACGAAGCTCGAAGCGCTCAGAAAGAAACTTGATGACCTCCAGGGATAAGCTGATCCGTGAGGCGCTCGTCGCCCTCGAGCTGGAGAATGGTCGATGGCTGGGCGTCATCCGTGCTCTCCGTCACATCGACCCCCACGCCAGCGAGCGACTCGCCCTGGAGATCAAGCACTGGTGGGAACGATACGCGCTCGAGATGAAATATAGGGTGCCTAGGAAGGCCCCAGAACCGCGGGAGGGTGGGGTGGTAGAACGACCCACCCCGCCCGAGGATCCAACCCCACAGCCCGCCTAGGGCGTTCTACGGCCGGTAGAAGGCGGGTAGGAAGGTCGTAGAAGCCTTAGGGACGGTTGGTAGGGTAGTTCTACCCACCCGACCGTCCCGCTGCTCCTGGGCCTTCCCACGTCCCGCGGCACATACCGGAACAAAGGGAGAACAAAGAGGTATCAAGCAACTTAGGTTGCATATGAGATGCCAGACCCTTGTGTCTAACCATCGGATCAAGAGGCTTGATACCTGACCCCTGCTTGTTTGACGCCAGTCTTACCAACCCATATGCAACCGTCAAACCAGCCCGCGGCTTGTATGATACCTGACCCTTAGGTTGCATATGAGATGCCAGACCCTTGCGTCTAACCATCGGATCAAGAGGCTTGATACCTGACCCTTAGGTTGCATATGAGATGCCAGACCCCTGCGTCTAACCATCGGATCAAGAGGCTTGATACCTGACCCCTGCTTGTTTGATGCCGGTCTTACCGAGGAATTTCAGGGTCTCGTTGACGATGTTCTCGCTGGCATCCGTACACCAGGCCAATCGTTGATAGGGTGGGGCACCCTTCATCTGACGACCCGTCTCGATCCCCTCACGCGCCATGGCGACGGCCCGCGAGTTTTTGTTGCCATCCTCGCACGTCGGCCTGAACATGACCATCGGGACGTCGAGTCCGAGCGCAAACCAGGCCGGCCCGTTGCTCACGAAGAGGTTCACCTTGGCTGAGCTGTAGAGCACAGCACGATCGTTCAGAAATTTTGAAGCGTTCGGATCGGTATTCAACTTGTGAAGTGGTCGCTCGGCGAACCTGGTATCACGAACGATGACCACGTCGTATCCGTGAACCTCCTCGAGCACACCGGCGGCGTGGCACCACTCCGGTACGTCGCTGTCTCGAGCACCCCAGTGACCCAGGCCACATTCGCGGAGCGTCATCGTGATCAGGCGTGATTGCTTATCGACCTTTCCGACCGGACGGAAGGGACGGATGCCCCGCTCATAGGCGTTGAAATAGTAGCTGCCCGCGTACTTGTGGCCGATCTGAAACTCGGTGGCATCGACCTTGCGACGTGCCGTCTTGATACTGACACTCGACACGCTGGGCAGCATCTTGATCATCGGAAGAACGACGTGATCCATCATCTGATCGCATTGCTTCGGACTCGACGGCCAATATTTGTACCGTCCCCACCCTCCCTCAAGTGAACCCGCCATGATCTCCACGTCGATGGACTTGTGTCCTCGTCGCAAACGTTCCTGCTCAGCAGCCGCGAGGAACACCGCGATGGTGTATGAGGGCTGCCAGTGCTCGAGGTCGAATACGGCTTTCATGGTTGTCTCTGGTATGAAGGAGGGGCGACCCGAAGGCCGCCCCTTAAGTTGACCCGCGTCGGGAAGGGAGGCTTATTGCGGGTTGAAGATCGTTGTGGCGGGACGCCAGTTCAAGCGGACCATGACGGTGTACACGTCCGGGTCGAGGTTGAGCGACGCCGGAGCAGCAGTTGCTGCCAGGATGTTCACCTCGTCGTAGCGTGTGTAGGTGCCCTCGATGCCCAGGTTCAACGTCCTAGTGAGCCGCGTCTCGAGGCCCGCGAGCAGCCGGTGACCATTCAGGTCGTGACTGCACACCAGCGGGGTCGGTGCCATGCAGAAGTTCGTCGGCCCCGCGGTCATCCCCGCGTTGATGTCGAGGTCCGCCTGGGTATAGGCGTACCCGACGTAGACGAGCGACTGTCCGTTGGGACCGAAGGCCAAGCCGGCACGACCGCCGATGTACCAGGTCTCGCGGAGACTCGCTGTGGCGAACAATCCACCAAACGGCGGAACGCTGAACCCGGTATCCAGGTCACCGAGCTTGTAGCCGCCGAGGATGCCGATCACGAGCGGCGTTCCCTTGAACTGGAAGTCGGCACCGAGCCGACCATCCCCGGTCAAGCCGGCACCTGAGAACCCGTCGATCCCGATGACGGTTCCAGGCCCTGGCGGTGCGATAGAGTAGTTGGTCGGCATGTCGAGCGTCGAGTAGCCGATGCCGCCGCCGATATAGATCCCGGTCCACGAGTAGATCCCGGAGCTGGCGATCACCGGCTGATCCTTCGTGCTGCCACGAGGCCAGCCGATGCCTTCGGCCTCGGAGCGGCAAGCGCCCGCGGCCAGCAACGTGCCAGCAGCGAGGAGAGTCAATGCGAGTTTCTTGATGGTCATGATGCGTTCCTTTGTGAAGTGCCCACGCATTACGCTCGTTAGGTATACACCGGTTCGGAGCCGATGTACATTATCCCACCGCTGGGGGCTCGACTGGCGTCGGAGCCTTCTTCGGCGGAACCTTTGGCAACAGCTTCGGCGCCATCTTCTTGACCGCGGGCTTCTTTGGTACCCGAGGCTTCTTTGGTACGATCGGTCGACCCGTCAAGTTGCCGTCACGCTTGCGGATCCAATCACCGAGTGCAGCATGACTGAGACGACAAGCCTCGTAGCGCCGCAGATCATCAGCCCACAATTGCTCAGTTTGGGCCTGGGAGAGTGTTCCCGCCGGGATTTTCTTTAGCCTTGGGCAGGGCCTTACCATCCAGCTTGGGACGGGCTGGATCCTTGGCTTTTCCGCCAACACGATTGGGGCCAGAGGGCCGTCGTTCGTGGCGCAGCCGATTAACGCGCTCGACAGCATCAGGGCCGAGAGCAGGCTGATTTGCAGTCGGGTCATTGGCAGCTTCCTCTTGGATGGTCTTCAACTCCGCACGCAAACGATCACGTTCACCAGTCAACTCGGTCTTTTCGACTTCTGCTTGTTCTTTTGCAAGTATGTTGGCAGCCTCTTGTCGAGCAATCTCTTGCTTGCTGGCGTTCTCGACCTCGGTCTTGACTATTGAAACAGCTGCCTGGACCTTCTGCTCGACCTCAAGGTTCCCATCGATGTACCCTTTGATATAGCAGGTACCCGCCACAATGATCGCAATGGCAGTTCGCGCCCAGGGAGATTGCGTCGTCGAGAGCTGCGCGACCATACCCAAGGCGATGACCAACAGGATCGCCGTTTTCCAATCGGTCAGATTGAATGCCCAGGCGGTGATGCCGCCACCACCCAGGAGCACAGCAACGAGACCTGGAAGCAGCCACGGAATAATGGCACCTAGTCCGAAACGAATGAGGAGGCCGGTGAACATTGATCAACTCCTTACGCCGTTAGCTGCGTGCGGAACCTTAGGCAACACGCCGGGAGGTGAAACGACGGGTGGCGGTGGGTAAACCCCTCCTGGGCTCTGCTGCTGGTTGCCCAGCTTCGAGTAGTAGTCGAGACCAAAGGCACCTGCGATATAGAGCCAGACCGACATGGAGGCGGTCCCATATGCTGTGCCTAAGGCATTGATGATCTCAACGGTGGAGAACCAGAACACCTTGGTGCTGATCGATGTCCAGAAGATAAACGCTAGCACCGCCAGCTCACGCTTGAACGAGCGGATCGCCCAGTACTCGAGCATGCTCCCTATCATCGTTCCCCCTAACAATCTTGGTATACCATACGCTGGCGGGCAGTGCAACCCTATAAACGTGCTGCCTGCACGTGCATCCAGTCGTAGTCGCGTTCACGTCCTAAGCTGATCCAACCCTCGTCATACCAGCAGTCGAAGAACCTGCGGTACTCCGCCTTGGCGAAACGAGCCTTGGTGTGATCCCAGTTGAGCTGATTGCGTGGTGCATCAAAGTCGATGGCGATCCCCCACGAGTGCATCGACCATAAGGTACCACCTCGCATCTTGCGGACGTTTAGACTTCCGCTGTATTGGTCAAGACCAAGGGTCCGGACTTGATCGCCGTAAGCGTGATACACCTTGGTGAGCACGCGTATGACCGACGATGCTACGAGCTGGTGAACCGAGATGTGCTCTACCGCCACCTTGCCATACCACAACTGATAGGGCGGCACGATCAGCTCCTGGTTCTTTCCCATTTCGCCGAAGAATGCCGGTACGTCCTTCTGACGTGGCCACGTGGTGGGAAGGTGCGCCACCTCCTCCTCAGGCTGATCGACATCACGATCCTTGGAAATATAGTCGTTGTGCGCCTTCTGGGTCGCTGGGCCGTACAGCCCATCGATGTCGGTAGCAAACCCATGATCGCGAAGGAAGAGTTGCTCGGCCGCCATGTGACGCCGATCATCATTCCAACCTTGGATGTCGAGTCCCGTGGCAATAGCCATCTCGGCGATGGCTTGCTTGAAAGGTTCCCCACTGACGCCGTCGACCGCGCCGGTGAAGTAGCCCAGTTCCTTGAGCCATTGTTGCAGGGTACGTTCATCGAGCATGAATACCTCCTCTCACTGCTTGATGAATATGGCAGCAGCGGCGATAATAATACCAATCGCTGCGATCGCATAGCCCATTATGAGGTGGTGACGAGCCGCGGCACCCACGTTTTCACTTCGTGACTCCCTAAGGCTACCAAGTTCCTTAGTCAATGAGTCGACGGTCTTCTCAAAAGCCACACGCTGGCTCTCCAGCTTACTCTCGAAGTACATGCGCATCGACTCGATCTTGTCTGAGGTCGAATTAAACATCGACATCGACTCAGTACGCGACATTAGCAGCTTGGCCTGGTCATCTAGTTGTCCGCGAAACTCATTGGAACGAACGTTGTATTCACGCTGCGCATCTTCCGCTTTGATGATGGCCTTTTCAGAAGCCGAAAATGCAGCGGTAACTGCTTTTTCTTGAGCAGCCAACGCTGCATTGACCGCGATCTCACCTGCCCTGAAGCGCGTATCATAAAGCCGATCGCGCTCCTCGATGATGCGCTCGAGAAACTCACGGATCGGTATCCGAAACACACTATCCAAGCTGACCCCTTCCCCCTTAGCAGTCATAGTTCCTCACTGATGGCTAGCGTTGAAGTCAATAGGAAAATCATCTATAACTTTCTGCAAGATCGCCTTCCGCTCAGGTGATGTACCAGGAACAAACTCGAGGCGCCAGGTGGACTTATCGGCGGCATTTCCAATATGAAAGCCACACTTGATGCCGGTCTTGGCAAGGCTGGCCTTGATCTCGGCGATAATCGTGAGATAGGTCTTGGGTTGAACAGGTAAATTCGTCACGATACAACCTCCCTTTCCCCGTAGATGCAGGTATAGATGAAGCCGTAGGGCATGCTCTTGTGCTCGATGTGAATGTCGAGGTGAATGTTGTCAGCACCCGGTTCGTCTCGAGCCGGCAACGGAAGAGCGATACCCTCCTGAAAGAAGCCCTGCAGTCGCGTCTCCCCTGGTCGCAATTTCCTTGATGGCTTTCATCATCCACCCTCTCGGATTTTAGCTTCGATGCGAGAATGCTCAGCGAGTAGACCTTCGATCTGCTCCCTGTTCATAGGCAGCTTGCGTAGGTGCGCCAAACGTTCGATTTCTTTGACCCGCTTGTCGTGCTGAGCCTTCTTATATGCCGCGATGGTCTTAGGCGTATGAGCCAGCTTGCACATCTTCTGAATGAGTACCACGCTGGGCTCGGTGAGTGGACCACTGTACAATGCCAAGGCCATCTCGTTAGCCAACTTGATGAACGCCTCCACCGAGGCTCCCGGTGGGATCACTCCGTGCTTGGTCACGAACAGTTTGGAGCTATGGTCGATGAACATATCCATTCGAACCAGGACTCGATTGTCGCGCTCGATACTGACGAGGTCAGCAAGCGTAAACTGTTCTTTGGGGTTGATCACGAGGTTCTCCTAGTCGAACTGTGAAAGAGCGGCTGCTCGAGAACTTGCGTAGGCTTGGATCACAGGGAAGGTGTGGAACTCCAAGGAAGCATCATAGACCAAGGCCAGCCTCTCCTCGTCCATGACCGGCCAAGCCAGAACGTCAACGATGTATGTGTTCATCGTATCGACCCAAGACTGTACCGGAGTCTCGGTCGGCGTGATCACGCCGCGAAACCAACGATTACTGACCTCAACCTCGCCGTCCATGAGCAAGCGGGCGATCCGAACTTGTATAACCCCATCGAGATTGACCTCGATGCGATCCACGATGGTAAGCTTGTCCATACCAGTTCCTCAGGTTGCTCTATAAGGCCCGCCGAATGCAAAGTTTGGAAGCGGCGCACCACTCAAATCGGCGATGTTTACTGAAGTCAAAGCGACACCTGATCCCATGGCAAACATCAAGACAGCCGAACCTCCAGATAAGACGAACGCGGCGATCTGCGTATAACCAGCCTTCGTAACGCCATTCCATGCGGTTGACTGCACGAAGCTATGACCCGTCGTGGTGCCCGCCGCGAACGGCAACCCATCCACGCGCACCTGCCCCGCCGCCGTGCCCGGCGTATAAGTGGCCAACAACACCTGTCCAAAAATGTTGTTGATACGCCCGATCTTGGTATACTCGGCCGAGCGGAGCGTGTAGGTAACGGCGAGCGTGCCTGGCGTCGCGCAGGTAAAGGTGGGAACCCAGTCGCCTTCCTCGTATTCATCGAGCGTATTGGCATTGGAACTCGGGTTCGGCGTATCGGGAAATTTGATCTGGCCACCGAAGGAGCTGACGTTGCCTGAGTCATCGATGATGAATGCCGAGTTTTGAAGCGTATATGACGCCCCGGTCGTCCCATCCCAGCGCACTGCTGCGTTGTCGGTAGTAGAACCACCCGCTGTCGGCATGATATTGTCATCGGTTCCATCGATGGTGCCTGGCCAAGATGCCGTTACGATGCCGTCTGTAAAGCGCCCACCCGCATGCTTAATAAACTGTTGTCCCACGAGTGGCGAGGTTCCACCTCGTGCACCGGGTCCCGTATACGTTATCGGGGTCGATGCCGTCACGATGGCATTGTAGTACACCTGCTTGACAAAGTCAATAGTAAGCCCACCCGCCACATACCGGCTCGTAAATAGAGCTGCACGAGAAACCTGAAGACACTGCAGATGAGCCGACGAGTTCCCGGTGATAAATGGAGTGGTCGACTCATTCAGCGAAGAGGACGGCGACAAGATGATATCAACGCTAGACCGATGGTAAGCGTTCGCACCAGGATCAAGGATCGAATACTGACCGCTGCGCAGACCAATGAACCCAGTGAAGCCGCCGCTGTCAAAGGCGATGTTCTGCGGCGCCAGCACCGAAAAGTCTTGCAGATTGATGCCCGACTGACTGTTGCCGTTGGCCTCGATGATCGTGCAATGCATCTTGCCGCCAGACGTATAGGCGCCACCGAAGACGGATCCTTGAATGTCCGCCGTATTAGCGTCGATGATGGTCAGCGTAACGGCGCCTGCGCTCGGGCTGGTGTTGGCCCCTGTTGCGCCCAGCACACCATGGATGATAGCCTTGTCGCCTGTCTTCAACGCACGACGCCCACCCTGACCAGTCGTCGGCACGGTCAGGCGACACAATCCACCATTGCTAACCACGTTGGTGATGGTGCGTACGGGATCGCCCACAGCGTTCGGATAAGAGAGGCCCACCCAGGGGTGTGTGAACTCAAATGGTCTGAACACGCCGGGACTCATCAGGAGTGTTGGCTGGAACCGACCAAAGTCAACGAGCCTGGAGAGATAGGAGGACAAGCCATTACCCGTCAAGAAGGCACTGTCTACCGTGTTGAGGGTGCCGTCACGGTTAGTGTCACCGGTAGCATCGTCACGCAGGAAATAGGTAATCGCGGCCACTGAACGAAGCCGTGGCGCATTCTCAGCATCAAACTGTGCGATGGTACCGATCAGGTAATTTTCCCACTCGACCGACGCCGCACCCGTCGTCGCGGTGATCCGGTACTTACCACCCGCTACATAGAAACGAACGAACCCTCGAGCATCGGCGGTGATGGGATTGCCCAGGTTGCCATTTCCATCCTCATCCGCTCGAAGAACCGGCAAACTGAAGTCGCTTTCCAACTGCACGGTGACCTGGGCAAAGGGCATCACCCTGCCTTCATCGTCGACGATGGTCCTGTTGAATGATGCGAGTAGCATGTTCATTCCCTCAGTTGATTTGTGGACCGCGAATGTCGCCGACCGTTTGTATCGTGACGAAGCTTACCCCGTCGATGGCAGCACCTGGTTGACCACCAAGCTGTTGTGGGTTAGGAGGTGGACCTGTTCCGGTTTGACCCACCAATCCTGGACCACCACCATCACCACCGGGATCAAAGCCTTCCCCTCCAGCCTCGGTAGTGCCGGGACTAGCTGAATGACTGCCGGGTCGGACACCGCCGGCACCTGGAACCTGGCCGGCACCGCCGCCACCAGAGAAAGAGCCAGCAGCACCGACTGACCCCATACCTGTGCCTCCACCCCCAGCACCGCCCCACAGTTCTCCTTCATTGATGAGGGTGATCGGATAACGAGTATAAAGCGCTACGCCACCAACTTGTCCGACTTCTCCACCTCCTGAATTACCATTGCCACCACGACCACCCGCACCTTGGCCTCGACCGATAATACGGAGGAAAAGCGGCACGTTGGGGATCCAATCTCCCACCGTGATCGATCGAAGTGCCGTCGTATCGCTTCCCACGATGATATTATCGGAGATGATGAACGTAACCGTTATGCCGTTGTAACCCAAGTCAGCAGGTACGATCACTGGGTAGATCGAGTCGTGTAGATCGCGTAGATTGATGTTGTTGATATTACTATCAATGGTTATGACACGATCAGTTGAGGCTTGTGTATCAACCGAGGTGAAGAGCATCTCTTCGGCACGGACCGAAAACTTATCCTCTTGCGGATCAACATAGGTGATCTGAATAGGCGAGTTGTGTTGCACGCCCAACTCATCTTGATTGCCCCACCATGAGATGCGTGCGCCGTCACCTGGTGCAGGATCTTTCACACCTGAGTAGCGCATCACGTCGAATGAGAATTTGCGTGGCGGGGTTTTGAACCGACCGGTGATCAAGTCATTCGCACGCTGTGCCGTCGTACGGCCAAAGGACGGGACCCACGTAGAATATACCTTCTCGATGATCGCCTCGCCGTGCTCGGTCTGTCCTTCCTCATCGATGGTAACCAACGTGCTTCGATAATTGTCAGCATTGTCCAACGGCGCAAGCGGATTGCGCACCCCGTAGTAGTTCCACACCTGCGTGACGCGCTTACTCAATTGCTCCTGTACACCCATGCTGCCCGCGAGTACGTTCGATTGGTTATACTCAAAGGCCGTGGTGGGAATGCCACGCAACACCTGCAAGCGTATCAGGTTGGCGAGCTCATCATGCCAGATGATAAGACCTGCCTGCTTACAAAGCTCCGACACTAGCTTATTGACACCTGTCGGTTCACCAATAAATCTCGTATAGAGACGATCGAGATAGGTGTCTGTCTCAAGCAGCCAATCTACCAGAGGTATGATGTCACTGTCAATATTTGAAAAATTGACAAATTGATCTGATACTATGGTTGCCGCGTCTGCCGCATCATAATACTTGCTCAGCTGTACACGGTCTTCAGCGGCATGCGCAATCGCGGTAGTGCCAAATAAGCCACGGCCTGCAACGCCACCTACCACGGTAAATGCATCACCAACCCTCGTGAATTGTATAGCCTCCTTTCCGCCCACAGCCACATATCCCGACGTTGAATATTCAGCCCCGATGCCCGCAGGTAAAACATTAAATGATGTACCTGCTGCCGCTAGGGTTGCTGATAAGAAGCCATTGCTCATAACCGGACATTGGGATCGACTGTTGTCAGCAAACTGTATCGGGTCTTGTGCGATAAGCGAATAGATGCCACCCAATGAGGGACCGTTAAACTCTTCGAGCGAATAGTGCCGGGTCTCTACGGTATCGGTATCAAGCAGCTTCCTGATGAGTCGGTATGCGTTCTTGCGACGAAAAAGACCACGTGAACGAAACTTCGACCAGTGAGTTCCGTTGTTGAAGAACTCACCCAGGTCGGTGCTCGGATGATCCTTGAACTGCGTGGTGACCTTGGTCCTCATGCCCAGGTCCTGACCTAGGGACAGCTCGCCTGGTTGTATCGACACCGCCACGATGTCGGGCTCATTCGCCGGGGTAGCCGGTAAGAAGGCCGTAGGCTTGGCGTGCACCAACGTCTCAGTGGTGCTTCCAAGGATTGACTTGACACGGAAATAACCCACGTGAATGATGTCAGACGCGGTACTGCTCAATGAGATACCAGACCCACCCGCCGTCGCCAGTGGCGATGTGAAATCCTCGTACGAGATC
>Ga0137432_1000384_pt1 | contig 26187 bp, 23 predicted proteins | sample EasRivERMZT820_2_FD_102337 | JGI IMG/M metagenome (GOLD analysis project Ga0137432, IMG submission 102337) | Soil microbial communities from meander-bound floodplain in the East River, Colorado, USA - East River MetaG ERMZT820_2 | ecosystem: Environmental > Terrestrial > Soil > Floodplain ... | reverse complement strand
GTCACTCTCTCGCAACGGCGCCTCCCACGAAAGCTCCAACCCGAATGATTCGCGTCGAACTCGGCGACGCCTAACATTTAAGTGAGCCGAAAAAAGTCGGTACTATTGAATATTGACTTTCGGTGGGGAGAAATGCTTTTTGAGCCCTGTTCACGCTATAAATCAGAGCATCTGCCCATGGACTTGTCAAAAGCAAATACCGCACTGCCCCGCCCCACCGATTTGCTGGTGCCCAATCCCAAACTGCGCTTACGCGAACAGGTGCACGAGGTCATGCGTTTCCGGCACTATTCGGTGCGGACCGAGGAGGCGTATTGGGGCTGGATACGTCAATTCATCCTTTTCCACGATAAGAAACGCAAATCTACACGCACGTGATGCAGAAGCCGGGCATCGGGGTGAGAAGTCCGCTGGATGGGTGAAAGCGGAACGAGGGGAATGCGGAAGGTCTCAACGTTCAACGTTCAACGTTCAACGTTCAACGTCCAATGGCCAATGGCCAATGGCCAAGGTGAAGCGTTCAATGTTCAAGGGTGCGCAGTCGCAACGCCGGCGTTAGGCGGGGCCGTCGCGAGGCTCTTAAGGAGCCTGGAAAGGCTCTCAACTTGCCGACAGGAATGTCGGCGTTACGTTTCAGGCAGCCAGGGGGTTGGACTGCGGCACGTTGACGGTTGTCACGTTGGCAGCGCTTTTCTCCCGCTGTGGCGCGCGCTCGATGCGACTGGCGCTTTCCCATGCGCGCAGTTTATCAGGGTTGCGCGCGTATTTGTTGTGCATGATGGCGTTGAGGTAAATCACCTCTTTCATGTAGCGCAGACATTCTTGTCTGCGGGTTTTGGGGACTTTCCCGTCCCCAAGTCGCTCCAGGAAGCGGTGCTGGAAAGCACCCTGAACCCGCAGGCTAGAGCGGTTGGCCAGAGCTCATTTCCGATTGGCAACCTATTGGACATGCTGCGGGTCGCAGACCCGCGCTCCCGGAGCGCGCCTCTGTGAGGCGCAGCAGCCTTGGCTCTTGGTTTGGTCGGAAATTACTTTTGGCAATCACTCCAGAAAGCCTGCGCTACGCAACGCCCGGCATGGTCGCACTGTGCTTAAAGGCTTGCATCCTAATGGCTCGCAGGCCGGGGACAGGACAGGCTCGGCTCCGTCTCGCGCGCGATGAGCACGAGGCGCCCGTCCATTGGCTTGGGCGAATCCGGGATCCGCAGGTGGGAACCGCGAATTGTGTTTGCCACAAGCTCGATTTGGACAGACGAATCTGCCGGGCGCACGCACGAATTTGCCGCTTACACCCAGTAATCTCTCGTTGGAAGCGCTTCAGATGAGTCTCGCGGCCGCGAACGTTCGAGCGGTATGGGCTCAGGTTCCACTGGCAGGCTCCAATCGATGAATGCCTCCCAAACAACGCCACCTGTTTCCGACCAAAATGTTTCATCCACCTTTTCAGGGGTAGAGTGATTGCTGCTCGGGGCAGTGTGGACGCCAAAAGAGCCGCCAGCTTCCGGCGAGTCACCGCGTCAGGCTCCTGCAAAAACGCTCCAGCCGCTCCAGTCCCTTCTCGATGTTCGCCATGCTTGTGGCGTAGCTGAGCCGGATGCAGTCGTCGGCGCCGAAGGCGATGCCCGGTACGGCGGCGACCTTCTCCGCTTCGAGCAGCCTGGCGCAGAAATCGGTGGACTTGAGTCCGGTGCCGGAAATGTTCGGGAAGAGATAAAACGCCCCTTTGGCATTCACGCAGGAGATGCCTGGGATGCTGTTCAACTTTTTCCATCCGTAATTGCGCCGGCGAGCGAATTCCGCCAGCCATCCCTTCAGATGATCCTGCGGCCCATTGAGCGCAGCGACCGCGCCCTTTTGCGCGAAGGAAGTCGGATTGCTCGTGCTGTGGCCTTGAATGGCATCGATGGCCCTGGCAATCGGCTCCGGCGCGGCGCACCAACCCAGACGCCAGCCGGTCATGCTCCAGGCCTTGGCGAAGCCGTGCACCACGATGGTGTGTTCGTGGTGCGCCGGCGAGAAGCTGGCGGCGCTTTTGTGCACGGCGCCGTCGTAAAGCAAGTGCTCGTAGATTTCATCGCTCATGATGAGCACACCCTTCTCAACACAGATGTCGCCGAGGGTCTTGATTTCGGGCGGCGTATAGACCGATCCGGTCGGGTTGCTCGGCGAGTTGAGCACGAACAGACGCGTGCGCGGGGTAATTGCGGCGCGCAGTTGCTCCGGCGTGACTTTGAATTCCGCCTTGTCGGTTGTTTGTAGAATCACAGGTGTGGCCCCTGCCAGCTTCACCATTTCGGGATAGCTCAACCAGTAGGGCGCCGGGATGATCACTTCGTCGCCTTCCTGGCAAGTCGCCAGAATAATGTTGTAGCAGGAGTGCTTGCCGCCACAGGAGACGACGATCTGGCTGGGCTTGTAACTGAGGCCGTTCTCGCGTTTGTGTTTGTCGGCAATGGCCTGGCGCAGCTCCGGGATGCCCGCCGCCGGGGTGTACTTCGTGAAGCCGTCCTGGAGCGCCTTGATGGCCGCGTCCTTGATGTGTTGCGGGGTGTCAAAATCCGGTTCGCCTGCGCCGAAGCCGACCACGTCTATGCCCTCAGCCTTCATCTGTTTGGCCTTGGAGTCGATGGCCAGGGTCAGCGAAGGGGTAAGCGATGAGGCACGTTCGGAAATCTTATAGTTCATAAAAAAAGCCGGTAAGGAATACCACTCTCGCCCAGGCGCGCAAGCGGGAATTCGACCTACGCAATTGGAGCGCGGACGTCTCGTCCGCACGAACTTACAAATGGCCGGCCTGATACCATCGTCAGCAACGATTGCCTCATCGCGAAACCCCACCAAACCGTGAGTTGGCTGGGCGCAGGCATTTGGCGCAAGCGGCCCGCACTTATTCGGGCGGACGAGACGTCCGCGCTCCTTTGCTGCATGGGTGCGCCTTAGGATTGCTTTCAGTAGGTCAGCAGGTTCAGCAAATGCAGTCCGTTGTTTGCCAGCTCCCAACGAGTGCCTCGCTTCGCCACCAGGCGGCGGCAGGGGCTTTTCTGATACTCGGCGGCATTGACCGACAGCAGTTGGAATTTCGCCTTGCCTTTGATCTCGGAAGCAGCGCGCGGAATCAGCTCGAAGGGCAATCCGTTGAAATTGAGGGCGAGTTCGTAACCGGCAATCCCCTCGCGTTCGCCTGCGGGATTGGCCTTCACCAAAGCGGGGTGGCGCTGCAGCCAGGGAAAGTTCGAATCGCGCACCAACACGCGGCACAATTCCGTTTGGTGGCGAATGAAATCCAGCAGACTGAACTTATCCCCCTTCGCCTTTTGAGCCAGGAACACCGCGCGCGGATCGAGGCCAAGGAGGTTCTGCCCATTCCACGGACCATGATCGTTGCGCTGGGTTGGAAATGTGTTTTTGTACCATTGCGGAAAGCGATCGTTCAACACCAGGTCCAACTCGAAATGCACGTGCGCCCGTTCTTTGGAAATCCTCTCGCGCGTGTTGGAAGTGCGGCCCATGACCGCAATCGGCTCGCCGGCCCGGACGTTTTGGCCTGTTCTCAGGTTGATTCGAATCTCCCGCAAGTGCGCGTAGAGCGAGTGAATCTCGATGCCTTCAATTTGATGGCGGAGAACGATGTAGTTGCCGTAATTGGAAAGAGACGGGCGCGTGTTGATGTAGGCGACCGTGCCATCGGCCGTGGCCAGGACAGGATCGATGGGCTCGCCCTGTTGGTCACGTTGAAGGCAACGAATGTCGAGCCCTTCGTGCATTTGCCAGCCTTCCGTGCGCACGCAGCCGAACATGCCGCTGGAACACGGCTTTCCCACCGTGCCGACAAAGAATTTCTCTTCACTGCCTGGTTCGAAGAGGAAGCGATTGGCCGTGGGCAAACCAAAAGGCTGAGCCATGGCGCCAGTCGCAAACAGCGCAGCCAGGAGAAGGCAAGAGGATGAAGAACTGCAGATGGACGAGAACGCCATTCGCCATCCTCCATCCGTTATCCGCCAACCGATCACCGATTTCCCTTTTTCACTTCCTTGGCCACGTAGTTTAAACCATTCACGATCCGATCGGCTTCTTCACGCGTCGCGTCGGGTGTGAAGATGAGCGCTCCGTCGGTGATACGGTTGGCCATCAGCGGCGCGGCCAGCCACCGGACCTCACCGAATTCGCTGAGGATGGCGACGCGTTTTCCTTTGTAGGCAGTGGAATATTGTTCGAGCAGCAGTGTGCCTTTGCGATCGAACTGGACCATGATTTGAAAACCGCCCAGCGCATCAACCACAAACGCCTGCTCGACGTTGCCTTCCATGAGAAAGGGCGCGTTCTCCACGTTCACGTGAAACGAGACATCGCCGCGTCCAATCGGCACCGGTCCATTGTTGGCCGTTCCATCCGGATTGACTTCCACATGAAGCTCCAGGGTGCTTTCCAGCTTCTTGGCTGTCATTTGGCAACCAGCGCCGAACAACGCGAGCAGAGACAACAAATAGATGTTGAACCTGAAGAACCGGCTATTCATATTCGGCTAAACAAGCGAACTGAATCCGCAAAGTAAAGAGTCTTTATGGGCAAACAGCACAACAAGGTCGAGAAACGCAAACGCCGAGCGAGTTATCTCAAGCGCAAGAAGGGGGCGCGCAAGCCGGCTAAAAAGGCTGAAGGGCCCGCCTCCTGAGTCATCGGTACGATTCAATTAAGTAGGCCGGCAGCGGTGTCCTCGCAGCTCAAGCCAGGACGGCTCCGGTGGTTCCGCTTGAACTCACTCAATTCGGGTGCAATACGGCTCGGAAACTGCGTTTCGCGCCGCCACCGATCTGGCAGCGCTCGTGGAATAAACGCAGGGTAGCTGTTACTTCGCCAGGCTTTTTGCCACCGTTTCTTCCAGGGCGTCGCCACGCAAGTTTTTGGCGATGATTTTGCCTTCGCCGTCCAGAAGATAAGTGGCGGGAATGCTGTTGACACCGTATTTGACGGCCAGCTTGTTGCCCCAACCTTTGCCGTCGAAATACTGCGGCCATTTCATGCCTTTGCCTTCGATGAAGCTGGTCAGTTTGCCTTTGTCCTGGTCCAGGCTGATGCCAATGATCTCAAATCCGTTGGCGTGATGCTTCTCGTAGGCCTTGAGCACGCTTGGCAGCTCCCGTATGCATGGTCCGCACCATGTCGCCCAAAAATCCACCAGCACCACCTTGCCTTTGTAGCTGGCCATGGAAAGCTGTTTGCCATCCAAGTCTTTCTCTTGAAAGTCGGGGAACTTGCTGCCGACGGCCAGATCCTTTTGCATCTGCTTTGATTTCGCCTGCGCGGCCATCTGTTCGAGAAGCTTGTCCGCGTTCTTCCCTGGCTCGGTGTCGGGAAAATCGGCCTTGATCTTCTTCACCAGCGCCGTGCCTTTGTCCGAGTCGTCCAGAATCTGCACGTAGAGCATGGCCTTCATGAGCAGAATGCGCGCGACATCGTCGGTCTTCTGGTCCTTGTATTTTTCCAGCAGCGCATCGAACTCCTTCAATTCGTCGGCCAGGTCCTTTTCGGTCACGGTCCCGCCTTTGAGCTTGCTCTGGACCTTTGCGATCAACGCCTGCAAATCCGATTTCGCGGTGCCTTTGGCCTGGGCTCCTTCACTGGTTTTCTCATCAGGTTTGTCTGCGGCCAGGGTGGGCAGAGTGAGCACTGCGAGCGAGAGCAGCGCGAGGGTGAGGAGTAGTTTGGTCTTCATACTTTACTGGTGGCGAGTGCGTGATCTGTAATTGCAAGTATCCAAGCACGCTTGAGGAGTGCTTCGCAAGGCAATTCGCCGCTTGAGGCGCGCAGAAGCGTTTCTTCGACATCGTGCTTCGGATGGCCGCCCCAGGAGGGCTGGAGATTTTTAATGCGCTTCCTCTCCGGATATGGCTAACTGACAGCATGGATGCCAGACCTATCGCAGCCCGGGGAAGCGATGCCGTGAAACAGTTTTCGGTCTTTACGGCCAATCGCATGGGCCGGCTTCATGATCTGGTTAAACTGCTCGGTTCACACGCCGTTCATGTCATGGGCCTGACCGTCCTGGACACGACCGACAGCGCCATTATCCGATTCGCGGCTGACGATCCTGACCGGGCCCGGGAACTGCTGGACAAACACGAGTTTCCTTTTACGGAAAGTGAATTGGTGGTGGTGGAACTGGATTCGGCTACCAGGCTCAACGAACTCATGTCGGCCCTGCTCGAAGCGGAGTTGAACATTAACTATCTCTATTCCTTTATTCCACATCCACAGGGCAAGTCCCTCCTCGCTTTCAGCATGGAAGATAACGAGATGGCCGAACAAGTCCTCAAGCGCCATCAATTCCGTGTGCTCAAACAATCGGATATTTCGCGGTGAGTCGTAGCGCCGCAGCCAAGCGAGACCGTCCAGCGGCGAAGGGACAGGGCAGTCACTCTAAACCACCCGCATCTGCACTGCATCGACGACGGTTTGGCCGGAGACGATGGATCCGACCACGACGATGGTGTTGCCTTTGTGCAGCCAGCCTCGGGAGAGCAATTCCTCGAGTCCCTGATCGATTGTTTTCTCGCGATCATTCGGGTCGAAGCGATCCAGCACGAGGGGACGCACCCCATAATTCAGCGAGAGCGAGTCAGCACTTTCGCGATTGGGACAAAGAGCGAAAACGGCTGAGAAACGCGGGCGCATCCAGGCCGCGTAACGAGCCAAGGCCCCACTGCGCGTGAACACCACGATCGCTTCGGCGTGCAGTTCATCGGCCATGACGACGGCGCTCTTGACCAGTTTCTGACGCGGGTTTGTAAAGTCCGCCTCCTCCTGGTAATTGGCGCCGCCACTGCGTTCAATGCGGCGGGCAATACGGTCGAACACTTCGACGCATTTCACCGGATACCTGCCAACGCTCGTTTCACCGCTCAACATGATGGCGTCGGCTTGCTCGAAGACCGCGTTGGCGACATCGGTCACTTCGGCGCGGGTGGGCATGGGCGTCTGGATCATGCTTTCGAGCATGTGGGTGGCGACAATGACGGGACGCCCCATGCGGAGGCAGGTCTTGACCATCTTGCGCTGGATAATTGGCAACTCCTCGTAGGGCACCTCGACGCCGAGGTCGCCGCGCGCGACCATGATGGCGTCGGCGATCGTGGCAATCTCGTTGAAATTGCTGACCGCCTGCTGATCCTCCACTTTTGCCACCACCAACGGCAAGGGTTGGCGGCCCGATCGGGCGATCACCTCTTTGAGTTCCCGAATATCCTTCGCCTCCCGCACGAACGAGAGCGCGATGAAGTCCACGCCCAGTTCCAGGCCCAACTGCACATCGGCGTGATCCTTGGCCGTCATGGCGGGCAGACTAACTTTGACGCCGGGCAGATTGATGTGCCGACGGCTGCCGAGCTTTCCGGGCGTGAGCACCTCACACTCGATCTTGCTGCCCATCTTGCGCAACACCTTCATCTGAATGGCGCCGTTGTCGATCAGGACGATGTCGTCCACATTGATGTCGTTGATGAAATTCTCGTAGTTCACATCCACGGATGCGACCTCTTCGCTCTTCTCTCCGCGCACGGTAAAGACGAAGCGCTGGCCGGGACGAAGATCCAATGGCACCGGCAACTCGCCAGTGCGAATCGCCGGCCCTTGCGTGTCCATCAGAATGCCCACCGCCCGATCCGGCCGGCGCGCGGCGCGAATATGAGCCACGGCCCGCCGGACCGACTCGTGTGTGGCATGGGACATATTGAGCCGGGCAATGTTCATGCCGGCATCGATTAACTTGCCAATCATTTCCGGGGACTCCGTAGCCGGCCCGAGGGTGGCGATAATCTTGGTTTGGCGGACTGTCTGTCGCATCGCGGGTTCACCATAAACGAGCGCCCCGGTATGAACAGGAATATTTGCGTGGTTGACAGACGGGGCGGCAATCGTATTTCTGCGATCGGCGCCGAAACCAACGTCGCCCTTACAGTTGCGAGCGAAAGAGCCCGACGAAATGGTCCCAACACTTCACCAGCCAGTTGCGTCTCTTAAAATCCCCCGCGTTCAACCGCCGCGATTTGTTTTTGTCCGCTTCAAAGGTCTCGATGAGTTTACCTGCGAACTCCCGGTCCAACACATTGAGATTGGCCTCGTCGTTGATCTCAAAGGAGCGCTCATCGAAGTTGACCGATCCCACCGTGGCCCAGAGATCGTCCACGATCATAATCTTGCAATGATACAGACTCGGCTGGAATTCATAGAACTCGACGCCTGCCGCCACCAGTTGGTCCCAGCGGGAGCGGGAGGCGCTGCCGACCAGCTTGTTGTCAAACGCGCCCGGGACGATGACCTCGATTTTTACGCCGCGGCGCCGCGCGTCCAATAGCGCTTCAATCGCCAGCTCGCTCGGAACAAAATAAGAATGGGCCAGGCGAATATTTTTTCGGGCCGCGCCGATGGCCAGCAGATAGGACAGACGCGCGCTTTCCGCCGAATCACCTGGACCACTCTTGAAGCATTGCGCTGTCATGGAGCCGGCGCGTTTCAATTCGGGGAAATAATCCTCGCCGTGCAACACTTCGGAGCGCTCCTGGAGCCAATTGTCCATGAACACCGCCTGCATCTGGGCCACGACCGGACCTTCCACGCGCAAATGTGTTTCCCGCCAGCGCTCCGGGGCGTCGGCGTTGCCCAGCCATTCATCCGACAGACACACGCCGCCGGTGAAACCGATCTCACCGTCCACGACCATCAGTTTTCGATGCGTGCGATGATTCACGGCGAAAAACCGCCACCAGCGCGTCGGATTGTATCGCACATATGCCACGCCCGCTTGGACCATCCGTTCCACCTCGGCCTTGCCCAAATCCGCCGAACCCAGGGCGTCGGCAATGACATGGACTTTGACGCCTGCCTGTGCTCGCTCGGAGAGCGCGGCCACGAATTGCGTGCTGACCGTGCCTGCACTCAAGATGAATGTCTCCAGCGTGATTGATCTGCGCGCCCCGCGAATGGCTTCCAGCATGGCTGGAAAAATTTGGTCGCCATTGAGCAATTCCACCACGTTGTTTCCCTCCACAAGGGGGGGACCTAACAGATGATTGACGGAATTGCGAAATTCCGCCTCCTGGACCGAATAATCCGTGTGAATGGCGTGCCGGATTTGTTTTTCCGACAGGGAGGTACAGCCGAAGCCGCCGATCCACAGCCACGCCAGGATTACAACGCTGGCACCCAGTCTTTTCATACGGAGTTGCAGCCCAAGTGTTGCGAAGAGCGCTGTGCGCAGCAATACGGCAGAACCCGCGCTTTACTTTGCCAGGTTAAAACACAATAGCCGGCATTCACCGTGCAACCCGGAACGCAAGTAAAGCCGCTTGCGAGAAAGCACCGGCGCCGTCCAACTGGGAAACGAGAGCTGCGGAACCTGGAAGCTGCAGATTTCTTCGGGTTGTTTGGGATTGACTTTGAAGAGGCCGAGCTTGCCGCCTTCACCAAGGACGATCAATTTGCCGTCGGCCAGGATGGCTGAGCCGCGCCCGTAAGTCGGCGGCGGGGTCTGTGGATGCGACGGGCAGCTTTCGTCACGGTCCCACATCAGCGCGCCGGTTTTGAATTCAACGCAACGAAAGCGGGCGTCCGGCTCGTTTCGCCCGCTGAGAGCATACAGATAGCCGCCATGATAGATAGGAGTTGTCCAATGGATTTCCAGCACTGGAGTTGACGGCCCTCCGGTAACAGGGTCGATTTCGCGCAGTTCACGTGGACTGCGCCAAACCTCTTCCACACGTTTGCCATCGGGCTTCACGCGCAGCAGTACGGAGCCAACGCGATAGTACGCGCCGGAGATAAAGACCAAATCGTCCACCACCACGGGATTGACGGCATTGACCGAATCATTCAGCAGGGAACGAAACCAAAAGCTGAAGTTGACCGCGCCGGTTTTCGGTTCGAGCGAAACAAGTCCCTGCCGCATCAGACAAAAGACGTGACGTTGTCCATGGACGGTCGCGGCGGCGGGCGTCGAATAACTTGCCTGTTTTTCCGAAGGCTGCCAATTAACCGTGCGCTGGCCCGGCCATCCGGTCATGGGCACGCCTTGCCAATTCTTTTGGCCGACACTTTCCCAGAGGGTTTTGCCAGTTTTGGCATCGAACGCCACCATGCCAGAGTTGGGCTGTCCTCCCACCATCACGATCAACGAACCGCCTTCCAGAATCGGTGTGCTGCCGACGCCGAAGAACGCGGGCGGGACGTTCCAGTCCGCCGCGGTATCGCGCTGCCAGACCAGCTTGCCCGTTTTCAATTCCAAACAAAGCAGCTTGCCCTCAGCGCCAAAGGTATAACAGAGATTGGAGGTGAGCAGCGGAGTGCAGCGCGGTCCATTGTTGTAGCCGTAGGGATCGATAAACTGACTGGCATACCCATAACGCCAAAGCGGTTTCGCCGTCGCGGCGTCAAAGCATTCCACAATTTCCTGGCTGTCGATCCGATGGTGCAGCACCAGTTGGTCGCCGCGCACCGATGGAGCGCTGTAGCCAGTGCCAATGACCTTCTCCCATTGCAGGGGCGGACCGTTCGTGGCCCATTTGTCGAGCAAACCGGTCTCGCCGGAAATGCCGTTAGCGCGAGGACCCAGGAACTGTGGCCAGTCTTCGCCTTCACCTCCATTCTCAGCAGCAAGCGTCGGCGGCGTGATTAGAAGGGCAATTAGAAAGAAGAGTAAGGAACTGAAGTGGAGGTTCCGCCAAGCGACGCTGTTCACGCGAGGGTTAATAACTGCTTGGAACGACCTTCGCAAGGCTGAGGCGGCAACCCCAGACACGCGTCACGTGCTGACCAGGACCTGCTCGAAGTTCGCCACGACGTAGCGACTGCCTTTCTTGACGACTTTGTGTCCCTCGGCAGCCAAACGCTTCCTCAGATTGGCAATGCCGCCCGGATATTTCTGGTTGAGTTCGCCGCCGGATTTCAATGTCCGCCAGTAAGGGGTGACCTGTTTCTGGCCATCTGCGGCGGCTTCCTCGGCAGCGTGGGCCGCGATCCACGCAAAGATGCCGGTGGTAATAGGGCAGCCGATATCCACGTTGTGTTTTCGGGCAAGGGCGAAGCGAATCTCGTTGATGGTGATCAGCTTGCCGCGCGGGACTTGCCTCATGACTTCGTCCACCTCGCGCGGGGCAGGGACCACCATGGTCCCTGCGCCCCAGCGGGTAGTCATTTTGCCCATTACCTTGCCGATCTTGGGGAGGTCTTTCGCATCGCTCAGCTTCTCACGCCAGGACTTCTTTCGATAAGCCATAATTTGTGGTTTTAACGCATCTCTATCAAAATCCCCGCGGCATGCCAAGCTATTCTAGCCGGACTGGCCGCTTTAAAAAGCAGAGCTGGCCGCCGACGAAGATGGCGCTGAGTGAATGCTCAACACCGTGTCTTGATCGACGGCCATCTGTGAAACGCGTTCCCGAACGAATCAACGACGCTTGTGCGAGCAGGTTTCATGAAGAATGAAGCTCAATCTCAGAAGTGTGGGGATTCGGGTTGGCGGAGTGGTCTCCGTTTGCAAGCGAGCTTGTGCAGCATCCATACGATTACTATGTTCGTTGATTACGCGTTCCTTTGACTTGAACAATGATAAGACACGGAAGTTGCATTCTTGATTCAACAATTTCTTCGCCTGGATTGTAAAAGCTCCAAGTCGCATACTGTTCATTCTCACAGTGGCCGGTTGGGACGTGCAATGGCCGCCACGTGCCGCGCAGGGAGGAACATTGGGATCTGTCCGGAGATGCTGGGTCCGGAACAACCTGAAGCTGAACTCGACCAACCGGACTACAAGCGGAGGAATATGTTGCGGCGATAAAGAAAGGTGGAGTCGAAGAAGCTTTTCACGTCGCCTCCGGCAAATCGCCTGGCGAGTTTGTAGAAGTCGATGATATTGTCCGCCACGTAAATGGTAATCGAGTTGGCGCCAATCCACACGAAGACTTGCGCCCATTTCTGCAGCTTCCAGATTTCGACCACCTGATGGAAGACGCTCGCTGCTCATGGTTTATTCCGCAAGTCAACGCAGACCAGCTTGTCCCTGCTCCGCGCGTAAAACAATCCGTTAGCCAGGGCAGGATAGGCGCGTACGGCGAAAGGAAGAATCTGCGCGCGCGCGATGGGCTTGAAGCCTTCCGGTGTCGCGGCCGCGCGAATGAGTTCGCCCTTTTCGATCAAAATCAGCAATTCATTCTTTGCCAGCATCAATGTCCCTGCGCCGAATCCATCCTCACTCCAGCGGACTTTGCCGGTCTTCAGTTCCACACAACGCAAGTTGCAACCCTGCTCCTGCCGGCCATCAAAGCCGTAAAGGAAGCCATTATGGTGCACGCTGGTCGCGTAGTGATTGGAAAGAATGTCATCGCCCGACCATACTTTCTCCGGTCCGGACTCTTTGAACTGCAACAACGCCGCCCCTGCGCCGTAGCTGGCGGAAATAAAGATCCGATCATCGATTACCAGCGGTGTCGCCGCGCTGACCGAAGCTTGAATCTGCGGCCGCCAGGGGAAGTCAAAGAAGATTTTGCCGCTGGCAGGATCGAGAGCGGTGAGGAAGTTGCGCGTGAAAAAAATGGCGTAGCGCTGCCCGTGGATGGTTGCAACCACTGGCGAAGAATAGCTCGCTTCATCAGCGCCGGCCTTCCAACGCACTTCGCCCGTGCTCTTCTCGAAAGCCACAATGCCCGCGCCGTTCCTTCCCCCGACATTGACCAAAATCGTGTTGCCTTCCACCAACGGCGAGCAAACCATTCCAAAAAATCCCTTGCCCGCCTTGAACGCGCTCTTCGTGTTGACGTGCCAGATTTTCTTTCCTGTTTCAAAATCCAGACAGTGCAGCGCGCCTTCTGCTCCAAATGTATAAACGCGATGGCCGTCGATGGCGGGAGTTGCCCTGGGCCCGTCGCCGCGACCGTAATCGTCTTTATAACTGCTCGGATAATCGAAGCTCCACAACAACTTTCCGCTCTTGGCGTCCAGGCATTCGATCGTCTCTTCGTCATGCAACTGATGAAACAGAATCAGTTTGCCTTGAGCGACCACGGGGCCGCTGAAGCCCTCCCCCACCTTCCTTTGCCAAAGCATCGCTGGTCCTTCCTTGGGCCATGCCGGCGCCAATTCTGAACCTGCATACGTTCCATCGCGTGCAGGCCCAAGAAATTGCGGCCAATCCGCAGCGCTCGCCGCAGCCCCGCACATCGGCGCCGTGAAAGGGAGCCATGCGAGCATTCGAAGAACAAACGCACTGACGAAGATTGCCGACCGGGATGCAGAGGCCTTGGCCTGGTTACGACTCACTGGGACAACGAACACGGCCGAATAGCTATCGGAAGGGACGAGGGTCGTCAACCCCACGGCGGATGCATCGTCTCCCTGGCACCCTCCTTTGAACACACAACCCCCTTGGCGTCGTGCTGCCCGGTGTACTGCGGAATGAGCGATGGGTGTTAATTATGATTGAAGTCGCCGGGGGGCGCATCCCCAATTCTGGTGATTTTCGAGATCTTTTTTGGAGCAAAAGCCAGATTTTTCTCCCCAATTCTGGTGAGATCACAGCGGATCCGGGAACCTGAGCCAGACGACTAACGTAGGCACGGAACGGGTCCATTCCAGGTCCAAATCGATCGGACTCGTCTCCAGATCGACTCAAGAGGGCGAGCGGCCGTCAACCGAAACTCTGGCTTTCTCCACAGGCGAGACATTCTTTCTATTTCCTCATGTACTTGCTGATTGCCTTCGCGCGCGAGCGGACATGAAGCTTCTGGTAAATGCTGGAGATGTGACTGTGAATGGTTTCGTAGCTGACGGAGAGCTTTTCCGCGATCTCCTTGTAACTATAACCTTGGGCCAGAAGACGCAGGACCTCATCCTCTCGAGCCGTCAATTGCGCGGCACCGTCGGGCCGGCTCTCGTGAAATGACTGAATGACTTTGCGCGCGATGGAACTGGACATGGGCGCGCCCCCGCGATGCACTTCACTGATGGCCTGCAAAAGTTCAACGGGAGAACTGCGTTTCAACAGATAGCCGTTGGCGCCAGCCTTCAGTGCCTTGAAGATTTGATCGTCATCATCGTAAACGGTGAGTATCAACACCTGACATTCCGGGGCAACGCTGCGCAACCGTTGCACGCACTCGATGCCGGACATGCGAGGAAGATTAATGTCCATCAGAATCACGTCTGGTTTTTGAGGCGGGATGGCTGCCAGGGCCGCTTCGGCATCGTTGAAAGCGCTGCTGCAGCGGAGGCCGGGCGTGCCATTGATGAGTATCTGGAGGCTCTCGCGCACGCGGTCGTTATCTTCGACAATGGAGACGTTGATCGGCATATAGAATTAGCTTGCTCCAGTGCATCCTTATCGTACCAGGAATTTCCAGCCGCACATTTTGCCGGATCTGCCTCGCGAATTACAACCCCAATTACTTTGTCTCGTGTGGAAGCTCTTGGGGTTTGCGGTTTGGAAGTGCCAATTGCAAGCTCCAGCACGCCGACGGGATGGAGATAAGTCGAAGTCGGAGGTAACACCCTCGGCGGAGGATGTGAAATACTCTCATGCGCCCCTGCCGTGGCGCTCCCTCCCTTCGCCAACCGGGATGTTATCCCGGCTTATATCAGTCCGCCCTCGGGGCTAGGTTGATGCTGCGTTCAGCCAGTGCTTGAGCTGACATGCGATCATCCTACCGTCAGAGCTCGACCGTTATCGCGCGCAGTCAACTTCAGGATGAAAGGCACCGCCTGCCGCGCCCATTCGCGCGGGGCGGGATAATGACCGGCTGCTGTTCCGAAGCAACTGCGCAGCATGCCCGTATCGATGATTCCCGGATTGAGAGGAATCGCGGCCATGCCAGCAGGCAACTCCTGAGCCAGCGCCTGCGTCAGACCCTCAATGGCCCATTTGGTGGCACAGTAGGGCGCGACCTCCGCATCGGTGGAACGGCCCCAGCCCGAGCTGAAATTCACAATAGTGCCGCTCTTTCGCCCCACCATTGCGGGAAGGAAATGCCGAATGACGTTCACCACCCCTTTGATATTCACGTCGATGACATCGGAGAATTCCTGGGCGCTCACCTTCCACAGAGGCGCATTCTTGTTGATGATGGCGGCATTGTTCAGCAGCAGGTCCGGCGGACCATAGGCTTTGAGAAGCTGCGCCGACCACTCCTTCACTTGCTGGTCCGAGCTCACATCCACGCGCCCAAAAGCGTGCGGCCCTTTCGAGAAAGCGTTCAGCCGCGCAATTTCCTTTTCCGATCGCCCGCAACCCAAAACTGTGTGGCCCAGTCGAACAAACTCTTCGGACATCGCCCTGCCCAGGCCGCGCGTGACGCCCGTGATCACGATGATTTTATTGGCGCTCATGATGGCCAAGCGTATGAAGGTTAGTGACAGGTGGCGAGTGACAAGTGACGAGTAACAAACACCGACTCGCCACTTGTCACTCGGCACTTGAGTTTCGGGATTGGCCAGAAGGCCATCGGGCTTGCTATATTTTGGAGGCATGAGTCGCATCATTACACTCACGACCGACTTCGGGACGAAGGACTGGTTCGTCGGGTCCATGAAAGGAGTGATTCTGGGCATCCAACCCGAAGTCCTGGTCGTGGACATTACGCACGACGTCTCCAGTGGCGACATTCGAGGCGGCGCCTTTGCCTTGGCGGCAAGTTACTCGTTCTTTGCGCGCGGGACCATTCATCTGGCGGTGGTGGACCCAGGGGTTGGAAGCGATCGCGCTGCCATCGCCGTGCAAACGGCCGATTACCTGTTCATCGGGCCGGACAACGGCGTTCTGTCCTGGGCACTGCGACAAGAGTCGATCAAATCGATCCGGAAATTGGAAAACGAAAAACTTTTTCTGCGTTCCATCAGCCACACCTTTCATGGACGCGACATCTTTGCGCCTGTGGCTGCGCATCTGAGCAAAGGGGTGGCCATCGAGAAACTGGGCCCGGCCCAGCCGCAGTTGGTGACTTTCCCGTGGCCGAAGCCGCAGCGAACGCGCCGTGAGGTCGCGGGCGAAGTCCTCTACATCGACCAGTTTGGCAACGCCATCACGAACATTCGCAGTGAATTCCTGGACGGATTCGATCGCGAAAGTTGCCGGGTGATGCTCCGCCGCAAAGCCATCGCCCGGCTGAAGCGATATTACGAGGAAGTCGCGCCGGGCGAAGCCGCCTGCGTGGCTTCTTCCAGCGGCTTTCTGGAGATTGCTGTCAATGGCGGTTCCGCCGCACGGCGATTCAAACTCAAGGTGGGTGATGCCGTGGAAGTGCGGCGAACGGCTCACCAGCGTTCTTCCTCATAATCTCGTCGCCGCCGCGCCCCCGGCGCGAACAGGCAGACGATCATGCCGAAGGCGAATCCGCCGACATGCGCCCACCAGGCCACGCCGCCAAAGTCTCGATTCTGAGCTCCAAAACTCATCGCGCCGCTGAAGAACTGCGTCAAAAACCACCAGCCCAAATAGAGCACGGCCGGCAATTCGAAAAATGGCCCCAGGAAAAATGGGGGCACAAGCGTCTCCACGCGCGCGTGCGGGAAGAATCGAAAGTAAGCGCCCATGACTCCGGCCACAGCGCCGCTGGCCCCAATCGTCGGAATGGGTGAGGCGGCGTTGGTATAGATGTGAAGGAGCGACGCCGCCAGCCCGCTCAACAGATAAAGGCCGATAAATTTGCCGCGCCCGAGGCGATCCTCCACATTATCGCCGAAAATCCAGAGGGTCCACATGTTCCCGATCAAATGCAGCCAGCCACCGTGAAGAAACATTGAGCTGAGAAAGGGGATGCCTTGTTCGATCCAGGAGAATTTCGCGGCTATGGCCGGATCGGTGTAGCGCAGCGGCACAATCGCCCAATCCAAAAGGAACTCATCCAGCCGGCGGCCCAACTGTAACTCGTGCATAAATACCAGAGCGTTGAGCGCGATGAGCACGATGGTAGCGACAGGAAATCGGCTCGAAGGAATATCATCCCGGAGAGGCAACATGTCTTATCCACTTTCTTTTTCGAAACACTATCGCACGGATTCAAAAAGCTAAAGCGAGGACTTTTCGGGTGGAAATGGGAAGACCGGCGACTGGATGAGTATTCCGTCGCGCATCGCACAGCACAGGCGTCCTCGCAGCCTCAGTCCCGAAAGGACATGTCGACCTGGCTCAGGCACGAAGGGGCGGGTCAACCCCTGGGCTCAGTCCGGAAAGGACACGTCAACCTAGGCTCAGTCCCGGAGGGACACGCGACAATAGCCCGGCGTTTTAACGCCGGGACCGTCGTGAGAAAACCCACAAGTCCCAAAGGGACGACTGCAGTGCCCCTTCCCCGATCGCGCATCGGTTCAGCCGTCCCTGCGGGACTTATGCGACCCCATTTGTAAATCCCCGGCGTTAAAACGCCGGGCTGGGCTATTGTCGAGTATCCCTTCGGGATAACAACCTGGCCTTCGGCCAGGGTTCGAATGTGACGCCCCATGGTCACGGATGAACCTGCGTACCTCCGATTCAGAAATCTGGATTCGATAAATGGGATGCCTATGGGATTACTCCTTCCGGCTGGCGGCGTCACTCTGCAGTAGAAGCATGTTGCCGATGGCCGGTTTCAATCTGCCGTGTTGTCAATCACCGCCCATTGACACAAACTTTCTGGCATGGCGATCCTTAAGCAGCGCGGCCGCTTTGTCTTGTGCGCCTTGCTGGCATTGGCTGTGGACTGTCCAGGAGCGGGCGCGGCCACTCCCTTGGGTCCCCAGGAGGACTATAATCAATGGAAGGAAGCGCTGGCCACGAATGCGGCCACAGCCGCGAGCCACATCACGCCGCCGTCGGGCTTCGCGGTGGAATTGGTCCGTTCGGCGCAAACAAATGAGGGCTCGTGGGTCTCGATGGCGTTTGATCCGCGGGGCCGGGTTGTGATCGCGCGTGAAGATCGCGGTTTGCTGCGCCTGACCTTGCCCACCGCCACGCACAGAACGGTTCGCATGGAGACGATTAATACCAACCTGCTTGAATGCCGAGGACTGCTCTTCGCGCACGACGCGCTTTACGTGAACGCGAACAATTCCAAGGGACTTTACCGTCTGCGCGATACCCTCGGCAACGATCGGTTCGATGAGGTGCAATTGCTGAAGGCAACGCCTGGCGGTGTGGGCCATGGACGCAACCAGCTCGCCCTTGGCCCCGACGGGATGATTTACAGCATTCATGGTGATGACGTGCTGCTGCCACCAGAAGGGGTCGCCACGAATTCACCTTTTGCGCACTACGGCGAGGATCGTCTGTTGGCACCCGCATGGGACAAACACCTTTTCAGCGCGAGCGTGAAAATGCCATGCGGTCATCTCATTCGAACCGATCGCGAGGGCAGCAAGTGGGAACTTGTGGCAGGCGGTTTCCGCAATCCCTATGGCATCGCCTTCAATGCCGACGGCGAAATGTTCACGTTCGACGCGGACATGGAGTGGGACGCCGGCCTGCCGTGGTATCATCCGACGCGCGTGCTGCACATCGTACCGGGCGGCGATTACGGATGGCGGCGCGGCACTGGTGTGTTGCCAGTGTGGTCACCGGATACCCTGCCGAGCGCGGTGGACATCGGCCTCTCCTCGCCTACGGCAGTGATGTTCGGGACGCGGAGTCATTTTCCTGCGCCTTACCGCGACGCGCTGTTCATCCTGGACTGGTCCTATGGCCGCATTCTCGCCGTCCATCTCACGCCGACAAACGCGACTTACACCGGCCACTTCGAGGTGTTTTTCAAGGGCCGGCCGCTCAACGTCACAGGGCTCGACTTCGCGCCGGACGGCTCAATGTATTTCGTCACCGGCGGGAGGCGGACGCAGTCAGGTCTTTACCGGGTGCACGCGTTGCGTCCGGAAGCGGTGAATGTGGCCAAGGCAGTGAACTCGCAGGCATCAAGCCTTGCGCGAGGCAAGCGCCGCAAGCTCGAAGACCTGCGTGGCAATGGCAACCTGCAATCCCTCGATTTTGCCTGGAGGGCGCTCGACAACGATCGCTGGACCCAATACGCAGCGCGCACCGTTCTCGAAAGTCTGCCTGCGGACTTGTGGCGGGAGCGTGCGTTCGCGGAGACGACTCCCCTGCCACTGCTCGCACTGGCGCGCGTCGGTCCGCCCGCCTTGCAACCGCGACTGCGCGAACGGCTGCTTTGGTTGGTTTCACAACCCCAACCACCGGAGCAACGCCTCTTGCTGTTGCGCGCCTTGGCCGTGAGTTTTATCCGACATGGACGACCCGAGCCAGGGGACGCAGCACGCGCCGCAGCAGTCCTGGAAGCCATTTATCCAAGCGATCACTCGCACCTGAACCAGCAATTCTGTGAACTGCTGGTGTATCTGGAATCGCCTGGGGTGGTCCGCAAAACCCTGCCGCTGCTGGCCGCTGCCTCAACTCAAGAGGAAAAGCTCCAATACTTGTTCCTGCTTCGCCTCATGAAAGACGGCTGGACGCTCGAAGGTCGCCGTTCCTACTTCGAAACGCTCAACCTTGGACGACGAGATTTTCAGGGAGCGAACATGCTGACGACCTGCCTCAATTACATCCGCGCTGATGCCGAAGCCACACTGACATCTCACGAACGGACCGCCCTCGCGGACGTCGTGGGTGCGATCGAGCAACCTGTGGCTATGTCATCCGTGCCAACGTCAGCGCGACCATTCCTCCGCGATTGGAGCATGAATGACTTCACCGGCGCACTGGAGGGTCCATCAAGCAAACGGGACGCCGCGCGCGGCAAACGTCTATTCAACGAAATCGGTTGTGCTCAATGCCATCGATTCGGGCGCGAGGGCGGTGTGGCTGGCCCGGACCTTACCAGTGTGGGCAGCCGATTTGATCGGCGAGCGTTGTTGGAGAGCATTCTCGAACCTTCGAAAATCATCGCCGAGCCCTATCGCACGGTGAGCCTCATTCTGAACTCCGGCGCCATCATTGATGGCCGCGTTGTGGCCGAGGACGCCGGCACGTTAAGCATTTCGATCAACCTCGTCGATCCCGACCAACGCCGTCGCGTGAAGAAGGCGGAGGTCGAAACGCAGCGTGTGTCGGCCATCTCGTCGATGCCGGCCGGTTTGGTCAATGGTCTGGCAAAAGATGAAATCATGGACCTGTTGGCTTTTCTCGAAACTGGGGGCATGACAGAGCTTCCTGCGAACATGCCCCAACAGTGATTATCAATGATCAGACGGGAGTCTTGCGTATTCGCCGCCGAATCACACATACTTCGCCAGCACCACCCATGAAGAGATTTTGCTTTGCCCTGCCAATGTTTCTCCTGACGGACGCTGCCATCCCGGCTCAGTCGAACGCGCTTTTCGAGGCCACGGAGCAGGTCGGGCGCAGGGGAACAAATCGAACCGTCACGCCAGTGAACCAGGTGCTGACGCCCTACGGCACTCAGGTCGAATTGCCGGGAATGCGTCCACAAGCGCTGGCGTTCAGTCCCAATGGCAAACTGCTGGCCGTGTCTGGCAAGACAAGCCAAGTGGTCATCGTCGATCCGGCGACGGGCCGGATTCGGCAGCGCGTGGCATTGCCTTCGGAACAAGCCAATGAACCAGAGCCTGAACTCGTTTCACCAAACATCCTTCAGCCAGACAAGAAAGGACAGGTCAGCTTTACCGGCCTGGTGTTTTCACCCGACGGCTCTCGTCTGTTTCTGGCCAACGTCAACGGCAGCGTGAAAGTCTTCAATGTGGCGGGGGACGGCAACGTCACCGGCGCGTTCTCGATTCCATTGCCCCATGCCAACGCGCCCCGCCGCACGAATGAAATCCCCGCCGGACTGGCAGTCTCCCGGGATGGGCGGCGCCTTTACGTCGCACTGAACTTGTCGAATGGTCTTGGTGAGTTGGATGCGGCCACGGGAAAGCTGCTGCGGCGTTTCGACGTCGGAGTAGCGCCCTACGATGTCGTGCTTGTCGGCCACAAGGCATATGTGAGCAATTGGGGCGGCCGGCGGCCCGGAGATAACGATCTGACGGGTCCGGCGGGTCGAGGCACGGAAGTCAAAGTCGATCCAGTGCGGTTCATCGCCAGCGAAGGCTCCGTGACGGTCATTGATTTATCCACGGGGAAAATGGTGGCGGAGATTGTCACGGGTCTTCACGCGTCGGCTCTTGCGCTCCATCCCAACCAGCGCTACGTCGTCTGCGCCAATGCGGCCAGCGACAACCTTAGCGTGATCGACGCGCGCACGGACAAGATTGTCGAGACGATTTGGGTGAAGCAAAGCCCGGCGGATCTATTTGGCGCCTCGCCAAACGCGCTCGCCTTTGACCAACGGGGCAAGCGGCTTTACGTGGCCAACGGAACACAAAACGCCATCGCGGTGGTGGACTTCAAGCCGGGTAAATCCAGGTTGCTCGGACTGATCCCCGCCGGCTGGTTTCCCGGCGCTATCGTCTTTCACACATCCCCCAAGACACTGTGTGTCGCCAACATCAAAGGCATCGGAAGCGCGATGAAACAGGATAAAGAGAGCGGCGGGCTTGGGTTTAACTCGCATCAGTATCAAGGTTCGGTCTCGCTGATGTCCGTGCCGAAGGCAAGCGAGTTGCCGCATCTCTCGGCTGTCGTATGGCGAAACTTCCGCCGCGAACAGATCGCGATTTCGAAGTTGCCGCCGCGTCCGAATCAACCGCCGCGACCGGTGCCCGAGCGCATCGGTGAGCCGAGCGTCTTCAAACATGTGGTTTACGTGATCAAAGAAAACCGCACTTACGATCAGGTGTTAGGCGCCGAGCCGCGCGGCAACGGCGATCCCTCCTTGTGCATTTTCGGCGAGCGCATCACACCAAACCAGCACAAGATGGTTCGCGAATTCGTGCTGCTGGACAACACCTATTGTGCCGGCATTCTGAGCGCCGACGGCCACCAGTGGTCCACCACGGCTTTCGGCACTGATTACCTGGAAAAATCGTTCGCTGGCTGGCCGCGCAGTTATCCGGATGGCATGGGCGTAGATGAAAGCGACGCGCTGGCCTATGCGCCTTCGGGATTCATCTGGGACAATGTGATTGCACACGGAAAAACTCTGCGCAACTACGGGGAATTTGCGGGGCCCGCAGTCAAATGGCGCGATCCGAAAAAGAAGGGCGAGCCGGACTTCCTCGCCTGTTACCGCACATGGAAGGGCCAAACCGATGAAGTGATCTTCGCCAGCTACCCGATGATTGAATCCATCCGCCCGTATCAACCGACGAACTACGTGGGTTGGGAAATGTCCGTGCCCGATCAGTATCGCGCCGACTTCATCCTCCGCGAACTGCGCGCCTATGAAGCGCGCGGCGAGTTTCCGAATCTGGTCATCATCTGTCTGCCCAACGACCACACCAGCGGCACCAAGAAAGGCATGCCCACACCGGCGGCCTGCGTGGCGGACAACGATCTTGCCTTTGGCCGCATCGTCGAAGCCATCAGCCAGAGCAGGTTCTGGAAGGAGACAGTCATCTTTGCCATTGAAGACGATCCGCAGAACGGTTTCGACCACGTGAGCGGATATCGCACCACCGCCTATTGCATCAGTCCTTACACGAAGCGCGGCGCCGTGGTCAAAACCCAATACAACACCACGAGCATTTTGCGTACGATGGAACAAATCCTCGGACTGCCGCCGATGAACCAGTTCGACGCCACCGCCACGCCCATGTTCGATTGCTTCACGGACAGGCCGGACTTCACTCCGTTCGCGGCGGTGCCGAACAACGTGCCGTTGGACGAAATGAATCCCGAACCTCAAAAGGTTTCTGACCCGCTGCTGCGCCGTAACGCCTACGTCTCCGCGCGGCTCAACTTCCGCAAGGTGGACGCCTGTCCGGAAGACGTGTTGAACCGTATTCTATGGCACGCGATGAAGGGCAGCGCCGCGCCCTATCCGAGTTGGGCGATAACCGTGGGTGTGGACGACGATTGAGTTTTCCCTGTGTCTAACCGCAACGCAGACATTCTTGTCGGCGGGTTTTGGGGACTTTCCAGTCCCCAAGTCGCTCCAGGAGCGGTGCTGGAAAGTACCGTGAATCCCGCAATGGCGGGACTGGAAAGCCTGCGCTACGCCTGTAATTCACCGATGACGGCCACCACTGACCATGGTATGGAAAGTGTTCGACCGCAAGACCAATGAGGTCCATCTCGACACACTAATCGCATAAAGTGCTTGTCGACGAGACGTGTGAGATTGAAGTAACATACGCTCTTTCCAAGAACGACATTTTCATTGTTATAGAATGCAACGCTTCCGAGGGTTCCGTTTATCGAAACCAACACGGTATTCAATGTCATCGGCCTCCGGTGTTTTTGCATTTTAGCTAGCGATACAGTTTTCGTTTGTGGTTTGATGACAATCCGTCCGTTCACCAAATTGTTTCCGTTGATGAAATGGCAATCTGTCCCTTTTGAATATTCTGGAGTGCCATGGAGACCATCGCCAAGCGTGAAGACTAAGTTTCGCAGGCGGAACCACCCCCATCCAAGAGGTAACGCAAAAGCCTTTTCGGGCTCTTCGACCGGAGGAAGCGGTTTGAAACTCTTGTAAGGGCCTTCCGCCTGTTGTTTTGCTCGTTCCGACTCAATGCGGTTATAGAGGCGAGAAGCGTCCTTGTCATTTCCGTTTTGCGGCACGAGGCAGCCATGAACGGCGAGGGAGAGGAGGGCTTGGCGCAAGCTGGGGACATCATCCGGTGCCGACGTGAGATCGGGAAATGTATTCAGTACAAAATCCGCGTAGCGGCGGAAGTCGTCTTGCGGAGCGCGACTCTTTGAGCCGCAGCGGTTCGATGGCAAGGTAACGTTGCAAGTTTTTTCGGGCGCGGTCGTGCGGAGGACCTGCTGCGGGTCACAGACCCGCGCTCCGTTCATGCTCGTGAGGTGATCGAGCGCGGAGCGGGCGAGGCGAGTGCGGTGTCCGCGCGCGGCGGTCTGCCGGGCCTCCAGTTCGCCGCACAACGCCAACAACTCCTCCACCTTCGCCACGATGCGCCGTTGTTCTCCGGGCGGAGGAACTGCAATCCACGCTGCTTCGGCATCCTCAGTGCCAAGCCGCGGCATTTTCATCCCGTAACTTTTGGAGTTCGCGTAATCGACAAAATCAGGGCTGCGCAGGAAGACACACAAGTATTCCGGCACGATTATTCCGCGACTACGGATTGGCACAATCTCGGTCGTGCAAAATCCTGGTTGGGGAGCAACGACAACTTTGTTCAAATACGGCCGCAGCTTTCCGTAAAGAACATCACCACGCTGAAATTTTGCCTTTGTGCTGGTGGATTGTTTCTCTCGAAACTTGGCAAATCGGAGAATTCGACACATGTCCTTCTCGATTTCTTCCAAATCCAGAACCCAATCCGTGTCGTCGATTTCCAATGGCTCGACCTTTGTGCCCGCTCCGTACTCCGCAACATCCCGCAAACGAACCCACCGCCAGGATTTCGGCAAAGGAAACGATTGGCCGTTCTCCCCGTCTTCATGAGCAGAAGGGAATTTGAAGGCGAAGCTCCGCCATTCCGGTAACTTCTCATCCTCGGAATTCTGGGGTGCAAGTTCACCCCCTACGGCGAGTTGAAGCACAAAAGCTCGCAGCTTTGCGACCGCCCCCGGCGTGTCCACCAGTGCCTCGAAGTATTGGAGTAAATGCGAGCGCTCCATATCAGTGAGCGAGCGGAAGCAGCCGGACGCGCTGGCGGGCCTCATCCACGCTTACCAATGCCCCCGTCTCCAGTTCCTTGGTGAATTGTCGCAACGTCTGAATCACGAGCGATCCAAGATGCCCGGGGGTGACATCGCGCGCGCGAACTTGAAAGACACTGGGTTTGCCTGCCTGCGTGTGCGCCAGGATGGAGCCGAAGTCGAGATCGTGGGTAAACACCACCCAATCGTTCTCACGCGCAAAGCGCATGATTTCCGCATCCGGGCTTCGTGGATTGCCCAGCGAACTCCAGTGTGCTGCCTCCCATCCAGCCTGCCGCAGGGTTTCCACCCACGCCGGGCTGAGATTCATGTCCACCAGCAGCTTCATGCGCCGCCGACAGAGACTTCCTGTTCTTCAACCCGCCACGCCGCATAGGCGAGGGCCTGGTCGATGTCTGGGGCTTCGAGATAGGGATAGAGGCGAAGAATTTCTTCGCGGGATTTGCCAGCCGCAACGAGGCCAACGATTGTGCCCACAGTGACACGAAGCCCGCGAATACACGGTTTGCCGCCCATAACAGCGGGATCGATGGTGATGCGTTCAAGTTTAGGCATGGCGTTACTTGGGGTTGTCTGCCGCGAATTTAGCTGCGGCGCTGATGTCGTCAGCGGTGAGATCGTATTCGCATTGAATTTCCTCAAAAGTCATGCGGCCCGCGAGGCTGCCAACGACGAGCGCAACAGCCACTCGAGTACCCTGAATGACCGGCTTGCCATGGCAGATGGCTGGATCAATGACAATACGATCGTGTCCGTTCATGCTTCATCAATAGCCCTGGTGGAATTGGATTCCAAGGCTGTTTGTAATTCCTTTCGCAGCTTTTCCCGCACTTCGGCAACGGCGGCTTGTGCCTTCTCGTATTCGACCAGCAGTTCGGCCGGGTCGCGGTGAGCATCGTCCACAGCGGGCGGGTTCTTTACGTCGAGGTTGTAACTTGGTGCAGATATCGCGCTCGCTCAGATCTCGTTTGGCGGGATCAGGTATAACGCCCGGTAAGTGTAAATCCGGTCGCGAATGGCCGTTCTTGAGTTGACATGTAAACCCTTCCTTGCCGGTTTTCTTTCGCTCACTTGGTAAGGAAAGTATGCCAAGGATGACAAATGTGCTGGCGCGGCGCAAGTTTCGAGTTTCTGCCCGAAACTGGGCAGGAACGCGCCGACGCGCTGCCCGTCCCTTCGACAGTTTCCCTCTATCGCCCGCGGACGAACGATCAGAGGGGGACCCAGAACATCGACACCCAACTTCCATTCCTCTCCCCACTCTCCCCTTCGCCTTCACCCTTGCAGGCGCCTCTTGATCGAACTCGGCGCTAGAGCAGTTTAAACAAAACTGTGGCCAAGCGTTTATTCGGTAGGGCGGTGCTGCCGCGCACTGGTGTCCAGCTATAACTCTCAGAACTGGAAGACCCTCTGGATAACAGTGCGATTGACGCAAGAAGAGTCGTCCTGAGCATTGGTGGTAAAGATCTCTGTGGCAGGAGCTT
>Ga0137432_1000383_pt1 | contig 26259 bp, 22 predicted proteins | sample EasRivERMZT820_2_FD_102337 | JGI IMG/M metagenome (GOLD analysis project Ga0137432, IMG submission 102337) | Soil microbial communities from meander-bound floodplain in the East River, Colorado, USA - East River MetaG ERMZT820_2 | ecosystem: Environmental > Terrestrial > Soil > Floodplain ... | reverse complement strand
TGGGGGTGCTGCTCGACTCCGCGACCTACCAGACGACCGACGAGGTTCAGGCGCCGAGCGCGATTCGCCAGTGGGACATCGAGCTCCTCACCGCGCAGTCGAACGGCCACGAGGCTGTGGCGGCCGCGATCGAGCGTGTCAACCGAGAGATCGCGCGCGTAGTTGGCGCCGAGCACTTGCTTCTTGGCGCCACGAGCACTGGTTCCCTTGCGCTCTCGAAGGACAAGACCACCAACTTCGTGCTGATCATCGAGTCGGTGCTGCGTGAGCTCGTGGCCGTCTACGAGAGCGACCTGGTCGACAGGCTGTTCGAGATGAACGGCTGGCCCATGGAGCTTCGCCCATCGCTCAAGGTCGACACGCTGCAGAGCCGCGACATCGAGGTCGTGACCGGCGCGCTGCGCGACCTGGCGCAGGCCTCCGCTGCAGTTGGTCCGCAGGACGAGGCCTACATGGAGATCTTCGATCACCTCGGGCTCACCCGCCCGAAGCTCGAGGACCACATGGGGCAGGTGATCCTGAATGATCCGACGCACCCACAGAACCCGATGAACCAGGGCGACCCCGCAAACCCAAACGACGAGGGGGACAGCGAGCCCCTGCCGAAAAACGAGGAGTAGATCATGTTCGTTTCAAACCTAACCGCGCGCGACGAAGCCAACTCGATCACCGCCAAAGTCGACGGTGGCGCCGGCCCCGGAGTGATCCGCTTCTACTCGGGCACCCCGCCGGCCGACGCCGACACGGCGCTCTCTGGCAACACGCTCCTCGCCGAGCTGACGCTGAGCGACCCCTCCTTCGCGACGGCGACGGACAACGCTCCGGGCGCCCTGATCACGCTCGACGTGACGCCGATCCCCGAGGACACCTCGGCAAACGCGACGGGCACGGCGTCCTTCGCGCGGATCTTCGAGTCCGGCGGCGTCTGCATCGTGCAGCTCACGGCGGGCACGTCGGGTACCGAGATCATCCTGAACAGCGCGGCGATCCAGGCCGGCGCCTCGGTGCAGATCACGGCCGGCACGATCCTCGTTCCTGAAAACTAGGCTCCGTGTCGCTGCTCTCTCGACTCATCGCTCCTGCACCGGGAGAGGAAAAGCTCCCGGTGCACCAGTTCATGGCTGCGCTGGCGGAGCTTAAGCGCGCGGCCCCCGGCGTGACCACCGTGTCCATTGCGACGGCATTCGGGCTTTCACCGGCGGAGGAGACCGAGCTCGAGGCGTTTGCAACGCGCCAGTACATCGACGGCATCCAGCGGGAGCTTGTCCACGACGTGCTGATGCTCGGTGAGTACGGGACGTACACGATCGAGAACTGTGAGGATCGGCTCGTCAACCTCACGGTCCCGACGGACCTGCTCCCGCTCACGTACCAGCGCCAGTTCCAGATCATCGCGCGCGGGCTGAACGACTGCGTGCTATCCGGCTGCGCCGTGACTGCGCAGGGTGTGCCCGACATGACGCTCGCCGTGGCGAAGGGGGCGGTGCTCAACGGCAACGCGATGCGCGCGGTGGTTGCGGCCAGCGTGACGATCACAGCGGCGCACGCGACGCTGCCGCGCATCGACATGGTCGTGGTCGACTCCTCGGGCGCGAAGGTCGTGCGCGCGGGCAGCGCGGTGCCGAGCCCGCGGCCCCCGGAGCTCTCGGCCAATGACGTCGCGCTCGCGATCGTCTACGTGGCGCCTGGCGACACCGCGATCGAGTCCAACCAGATCCTCGACACGCGGATCGTGCGCGCCACAGGCCCGGTCTGCATCGGCAAGGTGACCACGCCCGTGGTGCGTGCCAACACCTCCGCGGCGCAGACGTTCGTGTTGCTCACGATTCCGAACGGCCTGTTCCTCGCGGGGCGGATGATCCGGGTCTCCATGGGCGGAACCATGCTGCTCAACTCAGGGAGCCCGACGATCACTCTCGCCATCTCGTACGGCGGGACGACGATGTTCCAGGACGTGACCGGCGCCGCGACGGCGGACGCCGACAGGCTGGCCTGGAACCTCGACTTCGTCCTGGTCGCGCAGGCGAACAATGATCAGTCGTTGAGTGGGACGTTCAAGATAGGTCCGGTCGCCGCGAAGACAGCGCCGACCACAGGCGTGGGCGACATAATCGTTCCTGGCGTGCTGTCCAGCTCCCAGGTCTCCGGACCGTTCAGCGGAGCGGCGGCCGTGGACTCCGACTCTGCCAACCGGGACCTCGTGATACAGCTCACCATGAGCGTCGCGAATCCAAACGACGAGATCGCGATGGAGTACGCCACCGGGGAGCTGTTCTAGCGGAGTCTCATGGCGGGCGCGGCCTACCTCCGAGCGGTTCGCGCGGCGCTGCGGACCACGACCGGCACTCAGGACTTCACCGTCTCCGGCGCCGGCACCTGCGTCGGCTACATGGTCCACATCTCGCGAGGTGTGACCGACGGGACGCTGGTCTCTCACATCGGGATGAGCAAGGGGTGGTGCGATGGCACCAACTCGCTATGCCTCGTCACCTCCTCCGAGGACAACGTCGCCGACTCGAATACTGCTGCCAAGGTCAGCTCGACGCAGGTCGGGATCGTGATCTTGAGCGGGGCCGGCGGCTACGCCGTGCGCGTCGCGCACAGCGCGATGATCACGGACGGCGTCCGGATCAACGTGCAGGCGACGGACGGCGTCGCGTACCTGTGCGACGTCACCATGCTGTTCGGTAGTGCGGCGCAGATGCGCGTCGGATCGTTCGACATGCCGAACGGCTCCGCCAACGACACTCTCGACGTCACCGCCCCCGGTTTCGAGCCGACGTTCGGCGAGTTCATCTTCGGCGGCGGCATCGACAATAGCGAGCCTCCGCTGAGCCCGCCGGGGGCCGGCGTGAAGACCAGCTACGGCCTGGCGGTCAACCTGTTCTCGGGCGTGTCGCAGCGGTGCGTCGCGTACTCGCACGCCGACAACGTAGCCACCTCCGCTCCCTCGCAGGAGCTCTCTGACATCCAGGTCGCCGAGAGCCTCGTGGGAGCCACCACGGCTCCGTTCACCATCGACTGGACGGTCGGCATTAACTCGTGGCTCTCCACCGGCTTTCGGGCGAAGAACCTGCTGGGCGGCAACCCGGGCGCAATCGGCTACTGCGTCGTCAAGCTGGGTGCCTCGCGCGCCACGCTCACCACCGAGGACAGTCCAACCGCGGTCAGCGGCACGACCACGGTCACGCCGGGGTTCACGCCCTGGAGTGCCATCTGCTACTCGACAATATTCACCGGCATAGGCCAGAGCGCCACCACGCTCGCGGGCCAGTTTGGGTGGGGCTTCGCTGCGCAGCAGGGTGAGGAGTTCTCGTTATCGCAGCACGAGCAGGATGCCCAGGCAACCATGAACAATGGATGCCTCGCGGATGACGACGCGGTCAACGTTCTAGCCGCTGCTGGTACAGCCGGCCTCCAGGCGGCGGCATCGTTCACGCCGACTACGTTCGTGCTCACGTTCTCGGTCGTGCTGGGTACCGCGCGCAAGCAGTTCATCCTCGTTCTCGAGAAGGACATCAACTCCGGCACCTTCACTGCCACGCAGAGCTCGCGAACCGCGGCGTTCCAGGAGAAGCAGTCGTTTCTCGGAACGGCGAGCGCGACACAGAGCTCGCGCACGGCAGCATTCCAAGCGAAGCAATCGTTCGTCGGAACCTTCGCGGCCACGCAGTCGAGCCGGACCGCGGCCGCGACCGGCTCGCTCGTCTTTCAGGGCGCGTTTGCGGCGACGCAGAGCTCGCCGAGCGCTCTGGTTGCAGCGTCGCTCGTTTTCCAGGGGGCATTCGTTGCGGCACAGAGCTCGCGCACGGCGGCCTTCGAAGCGCGCGTTCCGTTCACAGCGACGTTCGCCGCAACGCAGTCGAGTCGGACGGCCACTGGTACGGCGCTCCTGGTCTTCCGAGGCGACTTCGACGCTACGCAGGGCTCGCGTACCGCGGCGTTCACCGCGGCGATCCCCTACATCGGGACCTTCTCAGCCACGCAGAGCTCGCCGAGCGCGACCTTTGCGAGTTCGCTCGTCTTCCAGTCGGCGTTCACCGGAAGTCAGAGCTCGCCTTCGGCTGCTGCCACAGGCTCGCTCGTCTTTCAGGGAGCCTTCTCTTCCGCGCAGTCGAGCCCCACCGCCACGTTCTCGGCGCTCGAGCTCTTCCTTGGGGCCTTCGACGGCGCGCAGAGCTCGCGCACCGCGACGTTCTTTGGGGTCTCGGGCGACGTGCTGGTGGGCAACTTCACCGCCACGCAGTCGAGCCCCACTGCGGCTTTCCAGGGGGGGCTTTCGTTCCTGGCCACCGTAGCGGCCACACAGGCCCCCCGCGTCGCTGCGATGGCGGCGGCCCTGGTGTTCCGGGGGGACTTCGCCGCGACGCAGGGGAGCCCCACAGCGGCGTTCACGGGGGGGCTCTCGTTCCTGGGCTCCCTGGGCGCCACGCAGGGCTCCCCCACGGCGGCGTTCACGGCCGGCCTGTTCTTCCAGGGGGCGTTCGCGGGGGCGCAGGGTACGCGCGCGGGCGCGCTCACGGGGCTCGAACGGTTCCTCGCGACGTTCACGGGGACGCAGGGCTCGCGCACTGCGGCTTTCGCGGGCGAAGCGGCGCTCGGGGCGATCACCGGGACCTTCGCGGGCGTGCAGTCCTCACGCATGGCGTCCTTCGTGGCGCTGGTCCCTGTGGCGGGTACACGCTCGTGCCTCGACGGCTCGCGCCAGATTGTGACGGAGCTCGTCGGGGCCTACGCTTCGAGGACCAACCTGATCGGCGAGAGGAAGGTGTGTGACTGATGGCGAACCGCGAGCAAGAGGACGAGGCCTTCGCCAACAACCCGCACACCCAGCGCTACACGCTCGTCGACAACGACTCGACGGACGCCCCCAAGCCCCCGCTCGACCTCACGGACAAGATCGTCAAGTGGGCGCTCTCCGAGATCGACCCGAGCACGGGCGAGTACTCGACCGATGCGATCCTCGAGAAGACCTCCGACAACCCAGGCGAAGTCGTGATCATCGACGCGCTCGGTGGCGTGGTGGACGTCAACATCGAAGACGAGGACACCGCGGCGCTCTCCCCGAACGACTATCACTTCGAGCTCGAGGTTTTCGACGACGCCGGCGAGAACGGAGTCGTGGTGGCGGACGGAGTTCTGACGCTCTTCGCAAACGTGGTGAACACCTGATGCCCACCATCACTGTTGGAACGAACAGCTACGAGACACTGGTCGAGGCGAACGCCTACCTCGACGGTGCAATCCACGGTGGACCTTGGAAGTTCCTTCCGACAGCCACCAGGGAGCGCGCGCTGATCACGGCCTTTCGGGATATTAGCATCTACGACCTGATCGATCCCGAGACAGGCGTCGCGATCGATCCGCTGCTTGCTCCGCAGCCCGTGAAGGACGCGCAATCCGAGCTCGCGTTCGCCTTCTCGCAGGATCCATCTCTCGCAACATCGCAAACCCGCGGCGGCTCGAACACGAAGCGCGTGAAGGCGGGCTCCGCCGAGGTGGAGTTCTGGAGTCCAGAGCGTGGCAGTCGTTTCCCGCCGATCGTTATGCGCCTGCTCGGCCCCTACCTGAGCAGCGCCTCGTCAGGCGTTGGCGGCTCGGAGTCGTTCGGCACGGGCGCGTGCTCGACCTTCGGCGACATCGGTGGTGGCCTGACGCAGGGGTACATGTGATGGCGAGCATCTTTCCGTTCATCCGCGACACCATCAACCGCGAGATCGTCCGCGCGGGTCTCACGCTCGACGGCGTGTTGATCAAGGTGACGCCCGGCACGCGCACGAGCACGAGCCTCACCAAGGGCACGAACCCGACCCAGAAGCAGCACCGCTTCAGGGGGTTCTACGACGACAGCCGGCTGCAATTCCTGCCGCCGACAACGGTCATGGCGGGCGATCGTGTCGTCGTCCTGATCGGCGGATCGATCCAGGGCGGCGTTGAGCCCAAACCCGGGGATCGAATCATCCTCGAAGACGAGAACCACGGCGTCGAGCGCCTCCTCGGGCGCGACCCGGCGAAGGCGACCTACACCTGCCTCGTGCGGGGGTGATGCTTGCCGACGATCTGTGTGCAACGCCGTCGCTCGCGCGTGATCGTGCTCGAGAAGGCCTCGAGCAAGGATCCGATCTTCGAGCTCGAGCGCATCATCGCGTCGATGACGAAGCGTCTGCGTGAGCAGTTCGTCAAGACGCTCACGCGCGTGCGCGACGCGGCGACGCTCAAGAAGATGGAGCGCCTGCTCCTCGCCGGCCGGATCAAGGACGCGATCGAGCTCGGGAAGGAGCACTACACCGCCTTCGCGAACGACTGGGTGGAGGTCTACATCAAGGCGGCGAAGGACACCGCCGGCTTCGTGGGGCGAGAAATCGGCATCATCGCGGTCTTCGACCAGATGAACATGCGCGCGCTGGCGGCGATGCAGCAGAACACGCTGCGTCTCGTGCGCGAGCTGACGCGCCAGCAGGCGGAAGCGGCGCGCGAGGCCATCTTGGAGGGGGTCGCCGAAGGGTGGAACCCTCGCCAGACCGCGCGCGCCGTGCGCGATTCTATCGGTCTCACGGCGAAGCAGGAGCGTGCGGTTCTCAACTTCGAGCGGATGCTGCGGGAGAACGACGCGACGTCGCTGACGCGCCGACTTCGCGATCGCCGATTCGACCCGACGATCCGCAGCGCGCTCGAGCGCGAGGCGGCACTCGACGCGAAGACCATCAAGACCATGGTCGATCGGTACCGAGAGCGCTACGTCAAGTACCGCTCCGAGGTGATCGCGCGGACCGAAGCACTGCGCTCGGTGCATCAGGGGAACGAGGAGATGTACCGCCAGGCGTTCGACTCTGGAGAGCTCTCGCCAGACGAGCTTGTTCGAACCTGGAACACCGCGAAGGACTCGCGCGTCCGCGACACGCACGACTTCATGCACCGCCAGGAGCGCAAGATCGGCCAGCCGTTCACGACTGGTGGTGGAGTTTCGATCATGTACCCAGGTGACCCATCAGCGCCAGCAGAGGAGACTGTTCAGTGCCGCTGCGTGCTCTCCACGCGGTTCAAGATCGACACCGACCCGCTCGAATCGTTCTAGCAGCACGCAAAGCGAACGGCGTCCGCGATAGCCTCCTGGTGGTTCGCCCAAGCCTCCGGCATTGCAACGCGACCCTCGGAGACGAAGAATGCCGCGCACGGTACCCGTGAACGAAACCGCAAACTTCCGCTTCCAGAGCAAGGTCTGCAAGGTCGACGACCGGCTGGGCCTCGTGCTCGGTTGGGGGATCATCTGCAAGTCCGATGGCTCCGAGTACTTCGACTTGCAGGCGGACTCGGTCACCGAGGAGGGGATGCTCGAGGCGGGGCTTGACTTCATGCGCGTCTCGCGCAAGGCGAAGGAGATGCACCGCGGTGGAACGCGTGGCGAGATCGTGTTCGCGTTTCCGATGACAGCGGAGATCGCGAAAGCGTTCGGCATCGAGACCAAGACGCACGGCCTGATGATCGGCCTTCTCCCGGATCAGGACATGCTTGCCAAGTTCAAGTCGGGCGAGCTCACGGGCTTCTCGCTCGGCGGCAAGTGCCTGGAGGCTGACCTGCTGTGATCCTCTCCGGTGGCAAGAAGGTCAAGCGACGAATCAAGAAGCTGTCCGTCGATGAATTCTCCGGCGTCGATCGCCCTGCCATGGAGCCGGCGCTCGCGCTGATCTTCAAGCGTGCACCGGAGGAAGTGGTTCCGACGCGCGAGCAGCGGTTGATGTCCATGCTGCGGAAGCCGGAGCTGGAGAAGTACCAGGACGGCGTCTCGATCATGACCAGCGAGGAGGAGGGCCACGTGCACCTCGTCTTGCTGCACGGGTCGAGCGCTGGCGAGACGTCCTATGGGATCTCGAGCGGCTCGAAGCAGGGGCACGGCCATCCATGGATGATCAATGCCGCCGGCGAGCTCGTGATCGGCGCGAACGAGGACCACACGCACTCGGTGGACCAAGCGTCCTTGCTCGCCGCGATGCGCGAGATCGTGATCGACCGAACGAACGCGCCTGAGGTTGTGCTCGACGTCGTCTTCGCGCACGCGGACGGCTCGCCAGTCGATCTCGAGAAGATGAGCGACGCCGAGGTCCTGCAGGCGCTCGCGTGCGGGTCGTTGATCGTGAAGAACACCGAAGGGGAGAGCATGGGCGACGCTGCCGCTCTCCCCGACGGGTCATTCCCCATTCGCTGCAAGGCCGACCTGCTCACGGCGATCGAGCTCGTCGGCGGCGATGGGGATCAGCACCAAGCCGCGGCTCACGTCGTGAAGCGCGCGCGGGCTCTTGGGCTGGAGAGCGAGCTACCCGGGGAGGGGATGCTCGCGGAGATCGCTGCGGGGCCCGCCGGTTCATCCAACACCAAGGAAACCACGATGACCACCAAGACCGAACCGGCGGCTGGTGGCGTGGACCTTCAAAAGCAGATCGACGATCTCCGCAAGGAGAACGAGACGCTGAAGAAGGCCAACGCCACGGCTACCGCGGTCGCCGCGCTCGCGGATCCCCATCGAGCCCACTACGGCTCGCTGAAGACCGATGAGCTGAAGGCGGCCTTTCTCTCGAAAAGTGAGCCGGAGCGCCAGCGCGAGATCGAAGAGATCCGCAAGGGCGATCCTGTTCTCTACAAGGCTCTCGACGGAACCGAGTTCCGCTCGAGCGACGGCGATCGGATGATCCGGCTCGCGAAGCAGGCGGACGAGAACGCTCAGCGCCTTGCGAAGTCGGAGTTCGAGCGCGCAGAGGAGAACCTCGCCAAGCGTGCGGGCATCGATGCCTCGCATCTTCCCGGCGACGTGAAAGTCCGATCTGCGCTGCTCAAGGCCGTGGACTCGATTACGGACGAGCCCACCCGCACGGCGGTGCTCGAAGCGATTCGGGCCGGCAACAGCGCCATGGCGAAGAGTGGCGATCGCATCGGAACCCGCGAAGTTCCGGGCAGCCCTGGCAGTCCCTCGAGTGATCTCGAGGCGAAGGCGCGCGAGTACATGGCGAAAAACGCCGGGGTCGACTTCTACACCGCCTACGACAAAGTTGCGACGGCGCATCCCGAGCTCGCCAAGGCGGCGGTCAATGAGCAGCCCACGGCTGCGAGGGGTTGACCATGTTCGAAGCTGTCGAATCCCCTATTTCGATGACGGCCGGCGCTGCGATTGCAATCGCTCGGTTCGTTAAGATGAGTGGCGCGAAGGTCATCCAATGCGCCGCTGACACCGACGACGCGGTTGGCGTGAGCATGGAGCCTGCTGCCGCGGACCTCGACCGTATTGCCGTTGCGAAATACAACGGCTGCAAGACGGAGGTCACTGCGGGAGCGGCGATCGTTGCCGGTGTTCCTGTCGCATCCGATGCGACGGGTCGTGCTGTCACTGCCGTGACTGGCGACAGGATTCTGGGTTATGCCCAGACTGCCACCGCGGCTGCCGGCGAGGTCGTCACGGTTCTGCTCGTCAAGGGCGGAATGGTCATCTGATCCCATTGGGGGTCTAGAAGGAGCACAAACAGATGCCTCTTACCAAGCCGCTCGCAGGGGACGTGCACGTCAACCGGCCCCTTACCAACTTCGCGCAGCTCTATCTGCAGAACGAGGCGGGCTTCGTCGCCCTCCGCGGGATGCCGAACATGCCTGTCGCGAAACAATCCGACCTGTACTGGATCTTCGATCGAGACGACTTCTGGCGTGATGACGCCGAGGAGCGTGCGGACGGAACCGAGTCCAGCGGCGGATCCTTCACTCAATCGACCGACCTCTATTACGCGCGCGTGTACGCCCACCACAAGGACGTCACGGATCGCCAACGGGCGAACGCGGACGATGGGATCGACCTCGAGCGCACGGCAACGAGGTACGTGACCGAGAAGCTGATGATCCTGCGCGAGCGGCTCTTTGCCACCGCGTTCATGGGCACCGGCATCTGGAGCACGGACTTCTCGCCGACCACGAAGTGGGATGTCTCGACCAGCAATCCGATTGCGGAGTTTCAGGCGGCGAAGGCTATTGCGCAGGTCTCGACCGGCAAGCGTCTGAACCGAGCGATCTTCGGTCGGCAGGCGTACGACACGCTGCTCAACAACGACGACATCCTCTCTCGCATCACCGGTGGAGCCACGACGGCGATGCCGGCGATGGTTCAGCGCCAGTTTCTGGCGCAGATCCTCGAGCTCGACTCGATCGAGATCATGGATGCCATCAGGGTCACGAGCACGAAGGGTGCTGCCACGACGACGCGGGCCCTGATCGGTCCGACCGACGACGTGCTGCTCTACTATGCACCAATGACGGTCGGCCTGAACGACGTCACGGCAGGCATCCAGTTCTCCTGGACCGGCCTCCTTGGAAGCACCCCCTCCGGGATCCGCGTGAAGCGTTTCCGGATGGAGGAGCTCGAAGCGGACCGCATCGAGGCGGAGATGGCTCTTGCCTACAAGAAGATCGCGGCGGAGCTCGGCTACTACTTCAACAACGTCACGACCTGATGATGGGTAAGGGGGCGGGAGCGCAGGCTTTCGCCCCCTTACAGCAAACGCTCAAATCAGAGGACGGCACATGGCAGAACCTGTTGCACAGTCGCAAGCGCCCGGATCCGGACAGCTCCGGATGCCTGGGAAGCCGCGCTTTCGGCGCAGCGATGTCTGGGTGGTCGTCCGTCCCATTCGCAGAACGAGCCGGGAGTTTATTCCGATCGGAACCGAGATCGCGGCGTCGGAGTTTCGGCGTCACCACCTCTTCGCGCTCTGGCGGCGGAACCGGATCGGTCCAAAGGGCCATCCATGGACCGAGTACCTGGTCGCGCGTCGGCGCCTTAAGGACGGCATTCCCCCAACCCCAGTTGCCGATGAAGGGCTCGATATCGAGAATCTCGGCGGCGGCTGGTATCGCATGTCGAAAGACGGCGCGGAGCTCGCCAAGGTGCAAGGGACCGATGCGGCAAACCGCTGGCTCGAGGAGCACGGCTACAAGCCGATGGCCTGAGAGTGCTCACCCTTGGCCAGCAAGCAGACCCGGTTCGTGGTGCAGGAGCTGACGCTCTTCACGGAGAAGAACATCAAGCGTCTCACGCTGCTCGTGCACGCGAACCTGGTCGCGGCTCCGAGCGAGGGCGGCACGCCCGTCGACACGGGCTGGGCTCGAGCGAATTGGGTGCCCGCCATCGGATCTGCTCGATCGGGCACCGTGGGCACGCGCGCCTCGGCCGAGAAGGGGAGCATCGACCTTGGGCCGGCAGAGCGGGGCATCGCGATCGTCGCGACGCGCTACAAGCTTCGGCAGGGCCCCATCTTCGTTTCGAACGGCGTTCCCTACATCGAGAGCCTGAACGACGGGAGCTCTGGTCAGGCTCCGCGCGCGTTCGTGCAGACCGCTATCCTTCGAGCCATCCGACAGGTTGCGCGCGCGGCCTGACCATGCCGACCTTCGAGGAAGTTCGCGAGTCGATCTACCAGCGCTGGCGCGACGGCTGGACGGCTACCGTCGAGTGGACGTTCGCAGGCGAGCCGTTCGACGAGCCCCGAGAGGAGAATTGGGCGCGGCTCACCGTGCGAAATCAGGTGACGCCGAGCCACACACTTGGGCCCATCGGCTCGCGCAAGTTCACGAGGATTGCGGCGATCTTCGTGAACTTGTACACGCCAATCGACAGCGGAGAGGGCGCGCTCGATCCGCTGATGAAGGCGGCAAACGACCTCTTCGAGGGAGTCAGCTTCGCGGGGATTCGATCATTCGCTTCGGACGCGCGCGAGACGGGCCAGGAGCGCGGCATCTGGAACACGGCCATTGTGGAGGTGCCATTCGACTTCCACGAGACGAAGTAGGAGAACGAGACTATGGGACGCACGCTCACCAACAACTTCGCACTGGCGTTCGCAATCCAGCAGTCCTTCGGAGTGCTTGGCGCGTCGCCCGCATGGAAGCTGCTCGAGCCAGAGGACGTCACGACCTGGGGTGCGGAGATCGCGACTGTCGCGCGCGCGCCGATCTCCCCGAATCGCCAGCGACGCAAGGGCACGATCGTTGACCTCGACTCCACGGTCGAGTTCGAGGTCGACCTGACCGTCGACTCCTGGCTCGACTTCGTCGAGGGCTTCATCTTCGCGCTCGCCACCAACTACCGCCTGAAGTCGGGGGCGCTCTGGGACAACCTGAAGGTGGACAACGACGTTCCCGGCGTGGGGGTCGCAGGCTTCACGCACGACGCGATTGCTGCCGCGATGCCCGAGCACCAGCTCGTCTACGGCCGCGGCTTCGCGCAGTCGATAGCGAATGCGCTCTTCGAGGTGGACGCGGCGGGCACAACGACGGAAACGCCCGTCAAGGGATCGCCAGCGTTCATCGACGAGGACCCCGGCAATACGGCGCTCGCCACGATCGAGACCGCGGGCTGGCGTTTCACCGACCTTGTGTGGACGGACGCCACGAACACACTTTCCTCTGCGCTCACGAACCCGAGCCTTATTGGGCTCACGGTCGGGCAGCTTATCCACATCGGTGGACTCACCGGGGCGACGCAGTTCACCAATGGAACCGCGTACGCGCGCGTGCGATCGATCGCGAACACGGTCGGTGGTGACATCGTGGTCGACAAGATCACGAACAGGCTCGGAACCGGACTGAACGGTGGCGGCAACCAGGCGGCCGATGCTGTTGACCTGCTCTTCGGGCTCTTCATCCGCAACGTCCCGGTCAGCCATGCTTCCTTCCTCGAGCGCTACTTCGACTTCGAGGGTTCGTGGCCCAACCTCTTCGAGACGGACCCGCCGACGCCGGTCCCAGAACCTGACGGCTTCGAGTACGCCGAGGACAACCTGGCGAACGGCATGCAGATCAACATGCCGGGCCAGGACAAGGCGACGCTCACGCTGAGCTTCATCGGATCGGACACGGTTCCGCCCGTCGACAACGCCGATCGCGAAACCAACGCAGATACGCCCGCGCAGCCTCGCCAGACGGCTGCCTTCAACACGACGAGCGACTTCGTTCGCTTGCGCATCCAGGACGTCGACGAGACCGGACTCACGACCGATCTCACCGACATGACCACGTCGCTCTCCAACAACGTGGGCCCCGAGAAGGTGCTCGGGTTCCTCGGTGCGCGCTTCCTGAACTACGGGAACTTCGAGGTGGACATCGAGACCACCGCGCTCTTCACGAGCCCGAACGTCATCGCGCGCATCCGCGGCAACACGACCTGCTCAATGGACTGGGCAATCCACAACGACGACGGCGTGGTTGGCTTCGACATCCCCTCTCTCACGCTCGGCAACGGCGGCCGCGAGCTCCCGCGAAACGAATCGGTCAAGGTTGCGTTGACCGGCCAAGCCTTCCTGGATCCGGTTTTCGGGACGTCGCTGGGGGTCTCGATCATCCCGATTGTTCCGACGGCCTGATCGCGACGCCTAGACCCGGATCCAGGGACTTGGCATTCTTTCGAGGCGCTCCTCAACCGAGGGGCGCCTCGTAGTACTTTCAAGAAGGAAGCCCCGGCATGGTTAGCAGATTCGAGCATCTCAAAAAGCTCCACATCGACGGGAAGACAACGGCTCGCTTCGAGATCAGCCAACTTGACACGCCCCCCGGTTCGAAGAACAAGCACCCGGTGCTGATCGTTCGTCCAGCAACGGAGGAGAACAAGGAGTTCTGGAACCAGGTCGTCAAACGGCTCGCGAAAAACTCGAAGGCGTACAAGGGCGGGCGCACTCCGCAAGACGTGCTCGACGACAACTTCGACGAGGACCTCAGGCTATACCCCCTGTTCGTGATCGATGGCTGGGAGGACGTCTACGAAGACGGGAACAAGCCCGCGCCGTTCTCCTCGAAAGCGGCCGCGGAGTACATCCAGGCACTCCCGAGGTGGATCTTCCAGCAGGTCCGAAACTTCTGCGCCGACCAGGAGAACTTCATCCAGCCCGAGATGCCCACCCACGCGGAGGTCGTGGAGCAAGCGGGAAACTGAGGGCGCGGCTCCTCTGGGAGCTCCGATACCTCCGCGACGGTTGGTCGGTGGAGGAGGGGGCCAAGAAGGGCCGCGAGCCACCCGACTGGTACGTGGACGAGCCCGAGATCCTTCCGGGAGAGGGTTTCTACCTTCGCGCATTCTGGAGCCTGTCCACCGAGCGCAGCGTTGGGCAGGTTCTCGGATGGATCCCCTGGAGCCGCGCGATCGACTACGCGTCGAAGGCGGGCCTTGACGCCGATATGATCGGGCCGTTCTGGACGATCATTCATCTCATGGACGGCGGGTACATGGAGTGGCAGTCGAACGAGTACAAGCGATCGGCCCGATCCATGGAGGGCGGCGGCGTCAAGAAGCCCGTGCCCGGAGGCGATCGCAAGGTGAAGCGACGCGCAGGCGGCAGACGGCGGTGACGGATTCTAAGAAGCCTGGACGGCTATACCTCGTCACAGCGCCGAGTGGAAAGCGGTACGTCGGCATTACCTGCCGCAGTCTCGGTCGTCGATGGAGCGATCACGTTGGCCATGCTATGCGCGGCGGGCGGAGCCACCTCGCCGCTGCGATCCGGAAGTACGGAAGAGCATCGTTTCGAATGGAGACGATGCTCCTCGCGGACTGGGACTACCTGAACAAGATCGAGCCGAAGGCAATCGTCGCGCTTGGGACAAGGAGTCCGCACGGGTACAACCTCCGAGAGGGGGGCAGTAGGTCGTCCCCGCACGAGGAGACCCGGAAGAAGATGCGCGCAGCAAAGCTCGGCAAGAAGCACAGCTTTGAGACACGCGAGAAAATGAGTGCGGCGCACCGCGGTCGTGCGCCATCGCCCGAAACGCTGGCGGCGTCTCGCCTGGCGAGGATTGGATCGAAGCACTCGGATGAGGCCCGCGCCAAGATGAGCGCATGGCAAAGTGGTCGGCCTTCGGCGAGTGAGGATAGTCGAAGGAACATGAGCGCTGCTGCGGTGTGTGCTTGGAAGCAAAGGAGGTCGAAATTACCGACTTCCGTATAAATGTAATTGTCGATCCCGCGCAGGCACCGCGCGGGATCGCGACCGTTGAGCGATCGCTCACGCAGGTCGAGAACAAGGCCGACAAGATGCGTGGCGCGATCGCGCGGGCACTCACCGGTGTGAGCGTCGCAATCCTCGTGCGCGAGCTCGGCCAGCTCGCCGACGCATACACGAACGTCCAGAACCGGCTGCGCACGGTCACCGATGACCAGGAACGGCTCGGAGTCGTCACCGACGAGGTCTTCGCCATCGCGGACCGAACGCGATCTGCGTTTGATGCAACAGCCGAGGTCTACTCGCGCGTGGGACTGGCGGCAAAGGAGCTCGGGCGCACCGAGCTGGAACTCCTGCGCTTCACGGAATCCCTGAACCAGGCCGTGATCCTCTCGGGCGCGAGCGCGGACGAGGCGCGCGCCGGCCTGATACAGCTCTCCCAGGGTCTTGCGTCGGGAGCCCTTCGCGGCGACGAGCTTCGATCGGTCCTCGAGCAGCTCCCTGTGGTGGCGGACGTCATCTCGAAGAGCATGGGGATCACCCGCGGCGAGCTCCGCCAGCTCGGCGCAGAGGGGAAGATCACCGCCGACATCGTTCTCGACGCCTTCAAGGGCGCGCGCGAGGAGCTCGAGGGGCGCTTCGCGAAGAGCGTTCCGACCATCAGCCAGTCCTTCACGGTGCTGCGTAACAACCTGGTGCAGTTCGTCGGCGAGATGAATGAGTCGAAGGGTGCGAGCGCTGGCGTGTCGAGTGCGATCCTCGTGCTTGCCGACAACATCGACGACGCAGCGAACGCGGCGCTGCTCCTGGCTGGCGGAGTGGCGGCGATCAAGCTCACTCCGATCATCACCGACTCGGCAACGGCGGCGAGCAACTTCCTGCAGATGAGCCAGGCCGTCGTTGCAGGGAAGGCGGTCATGCTCGGATCCGCAGAGGCGGCGCGCCTGTTGGCTCTCGAGGAGTTCCACGCTGCCGAGGCTGCAGCCGAGCACACAGCAGGGGTGCTCGCGAGCACGAGGGCCCAGGCGGCAAATGCGCTGGTGGTCACCGAGCGGAGCGCGGCGGACGCTGCCAGGGTTCTCGCCGCGGAGCGGATCGCGATTCTCGAGGCGGAGAGCGCTGTTGCAACAAACGCTCTCGCTGTCGCCCAAGCCGAGGCGGCAAAGACTGGCGCGGCGCTCGGGGCGGTCTATACCCCCCACGCGACGACGCTCGGCCGGCTCACTGTCCTCGAAGAAGAGCACATCGCGGCGACAACCGCGCTCACGGCCGCTGAGGAACGCGCGGCGATCGCGGCCCAATCGGTTACGACGGCGCGCTCGTCCGCGACGGTTGCCCTGGAAGCCGAGATCGCCGCGTCGAAACAGGCAACGGCCAACGCCGTCGTTCAGGCGGCCACAACGAAGCAGCTCACAGCCCTCGAGGTAGAGAACGCTGCGGCGGAAGCGGTGGCTGCGGCAGCGAAGGCGAAGCTCGCCCTTGCGACGACGAAGACGACGCTTGCCTACAAGCTGATGCATCAGCAGTTCAAGGTGAGCCCGTTCCTGATCCTGATCGCGAGCGCCGCGGCTGCGGTGGTGGCGCTTCGCAAACTCGACGAGTACCTGGATCTCGTCAGGGACAGCCAGGAGGCGATGCAAAAGGGCGCGAAGATTGGCCTGAGCGACTTTGCCAAGGTCGGCGCGGACATCACGCGCCTGCAGGGTGTCGCAGCCCGAGTGCAGACGGAGATCGATCGGTCGTTCGCAGAAACTGGCAAGGTCGACGCCGAAAACATCCGCATTCGGGATCGGTACGCGGCGCAGATCGCGGAGCTGATCAAGAAACAGGACGCGCTCAAGCTGAACACCGCGGCAGCGCGCGAGGCGGCTCGCAAGCAGCGCGAGGCGCTCGCGGAGGCAAACTCCGAGTTTGGCAAGACGATCGAGAAGCTGAAGCAGGACGCCGTTCTCCTCCAGAAGTCAAACCGCGAGCGCGAGGTTCAGGCGGCGCTGCTTGCGCGAATCGCGGCGATCGAGAAGGACGGGGCGACGCTCAATCCCGAGCAGAAGAAGGAGATCGAGGACCTCCTGCGCCGCAACCAGGTCCTGGAGGACCAAGCCGGGATCCTCGACATGCTTCGCGGCCCCCAGGAGGAGTTCACCGCGAAGCTCGCAGCCGCGCAGGCGCTGCTCAAGGCGGGCACGATCACCACGGAGGAGTTCAACAAGGCCATCGCCGATCTCGCGGCGAACGCCGATGGAGTCGACCTGGCGAAGATCGCGGTACCCGGCCAGGCGGAAGGGCCGGATCTCGGGTCGAGCGTGCAGAGCCTGCGCGACCTGATCGCGGAGAGCCAGAAAGCCCTCGAAGCGGATCTCCTGCGCGCCGAGGTCCTGCGCGAGATCAAGGGCCCGATCGAGGAGCTCACAGCGCGCGAGCGGATTCTGGAGGAGCTCCACAAGGAGCGCACCATCACGGACACTGAGTACGCGAACGCGATCGGAAATGTGCGTGCGCAGATTGCCGAGCTCGCGGCGGCGTCGCCGGAGGAGAAGCGCGCCAACGCACTGATGCAGGTCAACGACGCGCTCGACGAGCAGCAGCGCCTGCTCGGCATGACGAACGACGCGCGCGCGGTGGAGGTCGAGTTGCTCTCCATCGAGCGTGACCTCCGCGAGGACGGCATCGCGCTCGAGCCGGCGGAGCGGGAGGCTCTGCGCACGCGGCTCGAGAACCTCCAGGCGCTCGAGCACCAGGGCCAGCTCCTGGAGAGCCTGCGCGGGCCGCAGCAGCAGTACAAGCTCGACCAGATGGCACTTGGCAAGGCGTTCCTCACCGGGGCGTTGAACATCTACGAGTATGCGGCGGCGCTGGAGGCGTTGCGCCTGAAGCAGGACGAGACGGCCAAGTCGACCTCGGTTTTCGCCGACTTCGCAAAGAACGGCTTCCAGCAGGCAGGTGCCGCGATCGTCGAGTTCGCGGTCACCGGCGAGGACCGCTTCAAGGAGTTCACGATCAGCCTGCTCCAGGACCTCGGGAGGCTGCTCGCGCAAAAGGCACTGATCGCGCTGCTCGATGCGTTCACCGGAGGCGGCGCGAGTGCCGGCACGGCGTTCTTCGGAGCCTTCGCGGGCAAGCAGCACGGCGGCCCCGTCGAGAAGGGCGAGACCTACGTGGTGGGCGAGCGCGGGCGCGAGCTCTTCACCGCGCCGAGCGACGGGAAGATCGTTCCCGCCGGCGAGACGGCAGCGATCCTTGGTGCGCAGCAGCAGGCCCCGATCGTCAACGTGAGTGCACCGCCTGCCAAGGTGAACATCGTCAACGTCTCCGACCCAGACGAGATCCCCTCGGGTATCGAGTCCGAGGCCGGGCAGCAGGCTGTTCTGAACGTGATCCGCAAGCACCGGCGGAGCGTGAAAGGGATCACCGGATGACCTGGAACAGCGGAACCGCGACCAACTACCGCGATCTATTCAACCAGCTCATCCAGGTGGCCACGAGTCGCCACCTCGCCACGGTCGCAGTCAACGCAGGCGGCTCGGGCTACGTGGTCGGAGACGTGCTCGGGCTCACGAACACGGGCGCCACGTTCTCGCACGTCGCGCAGGTCGAGGTCCGCACGGTCGGCGGCGGTGGCGCCATCACGAGCCTGCGGATCTGGCGGGGTGGCGCGTACACGGTCGATCCGACGACGACGACCGGCAACGCGCTCACCGGCGGTACCGGGACGCTAGCAACGGCGAACCTCACCTTCGCGGCGACGGGCTGGTCGACCGAGATGCGCACGCAGCAGGCGGTGAGCGCCGTCGTCGCAGCCGGCGGCTCGGGCTACTCGGTCGGGAACCTGCTCACGGTCGTTCTCGACGGAGGGGTACAGGGCCACGGCGGCGTGGCGGCCGTCTTCCAGGTAGCGACCCTTGGAGGTGGCGGCTCCGTCGCGACCGTGACGCTCTCCACTGCCGGCAACTACGAGAAGGTCCCCACCAACCCGGCGGCGACGACGGGCGGCGCTGGCACCGGAGCAACGCTCACGGTCACGTGGGGGAACGCGACCACGCAGGACAACATGCTCGCGATCCTCACGGGAACCGCGGGCGGCGCTGTCGACCCGATCGTCGGGATCAAGCTCTGGCAGGGCCTTAACAGCACTGGTGCGATTACGACTTTCAACTGGGCACTGTTCGGGATGACCGCGTTCGACGACACGCAGGCCTTCCACGAGCAGAACGACATGAGCCCCGGGCTCGCAGCGGACGGCTCGATCATCGCCGGAAACCTCGGCGTCTTCGTTCCGCTGAAGGACACGACAGCGTTTAACATCACCTGGTGGATCAGCGCGACTGGCCGTCGAATCATGGGCGAGGCGAAGGTGCAGACGGCATCGACGACCTACTACGTCCCCTGGCACCTTGGTCTTCTGAATCAGCTCGGCACGACGACCGAGTTCAACTACCCGCTGTACATCGCAGGCTCCACCAATCGGAACACCGGCTACTTCGCGGACACGACCGGAATTATCTCGGGCCTCACCGAGTGCATCTTCCGCGTGAGCAGCGGGGGAGCGGTGCTCTGGTGGCCGGACGGATCCTACTGGAGCACGATCCGAAACGCGTCCATCGCGAGCGACACCACGTTGACGGTCACGCCGGGCGGAACGTCGAACGACGACAACGGCGTGTATCCGATGTTCCGCGGCGGCCCGAACCTCGCAACCGAGGACACAATCACGTCGGACGGCGGCGACGCTTTCAACTGGGACGCGATCCTCTTCAATGATTCTGGCGGCGCGCTCTCTGTCTACCCGACACCGAACACCGGAACCGACGTTGACATCCTGGTTCCGGCGATCGTGCTGCGAACCGACAGCTCCGTGGTTCCCCAGAAGAACGTCAAGGTGGGGGAGATCGACGGGCTCTACTGGACTTCCGCGGCGAGCGGTCAGTCCTCCGAGGACGACATCCTCGTCGGGACGAATCGCTACAGGCTCTTCCAGAACGGGAACCGCATCCAGACGTATAGCTTCTGCGCGATGCGGGAGGACTGATCGATGTTCGAGACCGGAACGGCGACGGGAATCGCGGACCTGCTCACGAAGCTCGGCGTCTTCGCGACGACGGTTGCTGGGACCTGGGTGCAGGACCAGCTCGACACGGGAGGCGGAAGCTTCGCGCTGCACAAGACCGGCGCCTTTGGAAGCATCTACGTCTCGTTTCGCTGGGACACGGCGACCCCCCAACACCTCTCCGTGCACCAGGCGCTCGGCTACACAGGCGGCAATCAGCCAGGCAACCATCCGAACGACTCCGGCAACGGCTACAACGCGACCTCGAGCCATGTCGACACGAACCTGGCGCTCGAGCGGCACGTCTCCGACCTAGGTGTGGGCCCGTTCCCGAGCTACCACTTCTTCGAGGACGACCACTACATCCACGTCGTCGTCGAGGTGGCGACCGACCACTTCCGTCACTTCGGCTTCGGTCTGCTCAATCCGAAGATCGGCGACTGGACTGGCGGCGAGTACGCGTACGGCAACCGGATGAGCACCGGGACCAACCACAACGCGATCAGTGCCTCGGATTACGCGCTCCTCGACGGCATCGCGGACGAGGCGGACAACATGGCGACGCTCCACGTGGAGGGTCTCGAGGGCGAGGCGGGCGCGTCGAAGTGGATGGTCGTCTTCGGCAACGCGGCGACGAGCACGGAGACCGACACGGCCGGCAACGCGCGCGAGCGCGGCCAGGGGGGATTCCGCGGCGGGCCGGCGGCGATCGAGATGGGCAATTTCAACGGCGACGCGCTCGCTGGCAACGTGCCCATGTACTCGATCGGCGTCTGGCACAAGGACAACACGCTCCAGCGCGTCTACTTCCTCGGCGACATGCCCGACGTGCGGGCAATCAACATAAAGCACTTCCAGCCGAAGGAAGAGGTGGTGATTGGTGGCGTGACGTGGGTCGTCTTCCCGTTCGCGCTCAAGACCCTGGACAACGTCGCTGGGCGCACATACCACTCCGGCATCGCCTACAAGAAGGTGACGACCTGATCGATGACGACGCGCCCCGGACAGGTCGTCTCGACCTCGATCGAGGCGACGCCCGTCAACAACGACGTCCGCGCGGACATCGGAGTCTTCCCGCGTAAGGCGATCGAGTGCTCTCCGCCGATCATCGCCGGTCCACTGACGCTTGCCGCCGAGCCGCCCCCGCCCACCACAACACGACCCGGGGCCGTCGTGCAGAGTCTTGCCGCGGGCGAGGATTTCTTCGAGCTCATGCACGTCCTGCCGCGCTCGTTCGACTTCGGCTTCGTGCTCACGACACAGCTCGTGCCGGTCGAGGTCTTCAACGGATACCGCCGGCAGGACAACCTCTGGAACGCGTGGGTGAACAATGCGGGCGCTGGGGTGAGCCTGCTCGGCATGCCATCGCTCCCCGTCACGGTCTTCGCGCTCGGCGGGATCCTGATGGATCTCGAGGTGACACCGAATGGGCCAGCGATCGTCGATACCACGCTCGACTTCGTCTTCAACGTCTCGACGATCTACACGCCGATCACGCTGCAGCGCGTGGTGCTGCTCGTGAACCGCCCGGAGAACGGCTACGACGAGATCCTCGAGTTTCTGACCGACATTCGAACACGCAAGGACGGCAGCGAGCAACGCAACTCGGGACGCAAGAACCCTCGCCAAATCTTCGACCTCGAGATGTTTCTCGAGGAGGGCTTGGACGAGGAACGCGCGAGGTTCGAGAACTTCCTCTTCGACTGGCAGAGCCAGGTGTTCGGCGTCCCGGTCTGGCACGAGGAGACCGCGCTCACGGCCGCGGTCACGGCTGGCGCCACCACGCTCCCCGTGCAGTCGACGGCCTTCGCGGATTTCCGCGTCGACGGCCTGGTGGCGGTGATCGACGAGCTCACCGGAGCCACCGACGTGGTGGTCTCGACGGTCATCAACCCCACGTCGATCGAGCTCGACAACGGCGTTGCGAACAGCTATCCCGCCGGCGCGGCCGTCCTGCCGCTGCGCGCAGCCACTGCCGAGCCACTGATCCAGGGACAGCGCGAGCTGAACGAGGTCTCGCGCGTCAAGCTCCTCTTTAGCGTGATCGACAACGACATCAGCATCGCGAGTCTCGCGGCCTTCCAGTCCTTCGACGGAAAGCTACTCCTCTCTGGGTACATCTTTTCCGATGGGCAGTCGCAGGAGCTCTTCGAGCGCCAGATCACGAAGCTCGATCCGGGGACGGGCATCGTCTATCGCGACTCCCAGTGGGACCGTAACAAGCGCGCGAGCGCGTGGACGGCTGTCGTTCGCGGCAGGCAAGCCGGCTGGGAGCACCGCCAGATGCTCCACGCGATCCGCGGCCCGCAGATCAGCTTCTACGTGCCAACGCAGCGCGACGATCTGGTGCCGATCATGAACCTCAACTCCGGATCAGCGGCGCTCGACGTGGCGAACGCCGGCTACGCGCAGTTTGTGCGCCAGCGAGTTCCGAAGGCCTCCATCCGAGTCACGTTCAACAACGGCGACCCACAACTCCTGCGCTCGGTTCTCACGTCGGTTGAGGTCGACGCGACGCGCGAGACGCTCACGCTGAACGGTACCTGGCCAACGACCTACACGCCGGCGCAGGTGGATCGGATCGAGATTGTCGAGAAGGTCCGCTTCGACAGCGATACGATTCGCATCCGCCACGAGGGGGCCGGCGGTCAGGTTTCCCGAATCATGGCCCCGCTCAAGACGCTCTTCGTATGAGCTACGGAACCTTCGAGACGAGCACCGAGCTCGGCCAGCCCGTCGAGGTCTACCGCTTCACGGCTGGCGCACAGTCCTGGTTCTACACCTCGGGCGAGGACATGGTGACGCTCTCCGCGCAGGACTACCTGCCCGAGACGATCGAGCGCGGCGTAGTTACGGATGGCCCCGAGGAGCGCGGCGCCAACTTCGAGGTGACGGTCCCAGGAACCAACCCAGTCGCGCGCCTCTTCATCCTGATGGTTCCAGGCGTGCGCGTGCGCGTGGAGGTGCTGCGCTTCCATCGCAACGACACTCCGGTACCAGAAGCCCTGCGCATCTTCGACGGCTTCGTGATGGCGGTCTCCTTCCAGGAGAACATGAAGATCGCCAAGCTCGCCTGCCGGCCGGCGATCGCGGTCCTTGGGAGAGTCATCCCACGCTTCACCTTCCAAATGCCGTGCAACCACGTCCTCTACGACGACGGCTGCAAGGTCGACGACACCGACTCAAGCTTCCGCGCTTCCGGAAAGACCGTCTCCGCATCGGACGGAACGCTTCTGACGGTCGACGATCTCGCCGGATTCGGCGACGGCTGGTTCGACGGCGGCTATGTCGAGGCGATCGGATCCTCGGATGTGCGCTTGATTCTCCGCCAGGTCGGGGACGACCTGACACTCCTCCTGCCGTTTGCCTCGACACCGGAGACCGTGAACGTGTTCGCGGGATGCGCGCACAACATCCAGGTGTGCGGGGCGAAGTTCGGAAATATCCTTAACTACGGTGGACACGCGTTCACCCCGATTCGGAATCCTTTCGAGACCGGAATCGACTAATGGCAAAGCGCGGACCGAAGAAAGGATCAAAACACAGCCATCGCCGGGTTGCCGCCAGAGAGATCCGCGGCATGAGCGAAGAGGCGCTCCGCGCGCATCGGAGAACTATAAGCGACCGACATCGCGCGCGCCAACTTGGACTAGCCATCGATCAATACAAAGAGCTGCGGCGTCTAGCGCAGGAAGGTGCTTGCGACGTCTGCGGCGATCCTCCGAACAAATCGCCGCGCGGAGCATTCCCGGAAACGCTGCATATTGATCATTGCCACGAAACAAATCGGATACGCGGCCTTCTTTGCTCGCGCTGCAATCGTGCACTTGGATACTTCCGCAGCAATCCACGGCTCCTGCGCCTGGCTGCTGAATACCTCGAGCGGTTTCTAGGAATCGACTGATGGGCTTCTGGCTGATGTTCTTCGTCTACGCAGCACTCTTCGTGCTGACGGACCTCCTGACTCCGAAGCCCGAGCTCGAGGACGCAAAGCCCGCCGGCATCGGCGACTTCCAGTTCCCCACTGCGTCCGAGGGGCGTGTCGTGCCGCTGCTCTGGGGCACGTGCATGCAGAAGGGCCCGAACGTCACCTGGTGGGGCGATCTGCGCCAGGTCCCGATCACGCACAAGGTGAAGACCGGGCTCTTCTCCTCGGAGAATCAGACCGTTGGCTTCAAGTACTCGCTCGGAATCCAGCAGGCGCTCTGCCGCGGACCGGACGTGCAAATGCTCGGCGTCTGGATTGGCGAGAAGCGTGTCTTCGAAGGCCTGCTCGAGGACGGCGACACCTTCACGATCGACGAGCCCGAGCTCTTCGGCGGCGACAAGCTCGGGAACGGCGGCGTGATCGGCACGCTCAGGTTCCACGCAGGCTCGCTCACGCAGGCTCCCTCGAGCTACCTCTCGCAGTTTCAGAAGGAGCCTCCGGAGATCGGGGACACTCCCGGATACAACGGCGAGTGCTACGTCGCGCCGGATACCGAGCCGACCTACGTTGGCAACAGCACGTCGATCAAGCCGTGGAAGTTCGAGCTCCGTCGCATCCCGAACGGGCTTGGTCTCACGATGGCGAACGCTGCGCTGAATGGCGGCAACGACGCCAACATCATGAATGTCATCCTCGAAACGATGACGAACACGAATTGGGGCCTCTCGATCGATCCGGCGGAGATCAACACAACCAACTTCACCACGAAGGCGCTCGTGCTCGCCTCGGAGGGAAACGGCTTCTCCATGATTCTCGATCGGCCAATCGAGGCGGAGGAGCTGATCGAGATGCTCGAGAAGCAGGCCGATGGCGTGATCTTCTTCAACCAGGTCAGCGGCAAATGGGAGATGGCGCTCGCGCGCGACGACTACGACGTCGACCTGATCCCAGAGCTCGACGCGTCGAACATCCTCGAGATCCGAAGTTTCACGCGGAGCACCTGGGAGGGAACGACCAACCAACTCCGCATCGAGTTCCACCAGCGCACCGACGAATACAAGCAGGCGTTCGGCTTCGCCCAGGACATGGCGAACGTGCGCATCCAGGGAGGGGCCAACGTCTCCGCGACCGAGTCCTACCCTGGCGTGAAGGACAAGGCGCTCGCGGACGCGATTGCGTGGCGGGAGATCCGCACGCTCGCCTACCCGCTCGCGCAGATGCAGCTCGTCGTGGACCGCACCTTTTATCTCGTGCACCCAAGCGACGTGTTCGCGCTGACCGACGAGGACCTCGGTGTGATTCGCATGCCCGTGCGCGTGAAGCGCGCGGACCTGGGGGAGCTCGCTGACGGTCGAATTGTTCTCGACGTCGTGCAGGACGTTTTTCGCGCGGCTGCTGGAACCTTTGGTCCGCCAGGCGACTCGGGCTGGGGTCCGCCGGCAGACGAGCTCGTGGAGTTTCCGGCTGATCAGCAGGAGGCCTTCGAAGCGCCTCGGGCACTCACCTACCGCGATCCGTTCGCCACCACGGCGGACGCGGACAAGCTTTTTGCCTTCGCGCGCAAGCAAGGCGTTGAGGTCACGTTCAGGGTCATGGAGCGCCACGCTGTTGGCACGCCAGGCGGCGCGTTCTCCGAGGTTGGCGAGGTGTGGGGGTTCGCGTTCCTGGGCGAGCTCTCCGGCGCGCTCCCAGTCGGGTCTGCGTACCCGGCGGCGTCGCTCACGATCGTCCCAACCCCCGACACGCAGGCGACGCTTCTCGATGCGCTCCCGAGCGTCTCGAGCGATCTCGTCGAGCTCGGGACCGACCTTCTGACGCTGCTCATGGTGGACAACGAGTTCCTGCTCTGCCGCAGCGCGCAGGCGAGCGGGGCGAACGTGCAACTTCTGAACGTCTACCGCGGCGTGCTCGACTCCGTGCAGGAGGCTCACGCTTCGGGCGCGGACGTCTGGCTCGTCTTCGTGGGCGCCGGGATCTCAGACGAGACCGTCCCCGCCGGCAACAACGTCGACGTGAAGCTCCTACCGAGGTCCGCCACCGACGTCGTCGACGAGGGCGACGCCATCACGATCGCGTTCGCCATGACGAATCGCGTCCGCCGGCCGTACGCGCCGAGCGAGCTCAGCCTGAACGGCACGCGCTTCGCGACGACGGCGAGCCTGGAGGGCACTGGAACGGGCGAGACGGACGGGATCGATCTCGACTTCATGCGGCGGGACTTCCGCACGGCAGATGGGCACGACGAGATCGCGGCACTCGGCGTCGACGCTCCGACGCTCTTCCCCGACTACCCGGCCGCGCACACCACCACGCACGAGGTGGATGTG
>Ga0137432_1000378_pt1 | contig 26527 bp, 24 predicted proteins | sample EasRivERMZT820_2_FD_102337 | JGI IMG/M metagenome (GOLD analysis project Ga0137432, IMG submission 102337) | Soil microbial communities from meander-bound floodplain in the East River, Colorado, USA - East River MetaG ERMZT820_2 | ecosystem: Environmental > Terrestrial > Soil > Floodplain ... | reverse complement strand
TGGCGACGCCGACAGGGGCCATGAAAACGGCAAGCGCGAATGCGAGGGCGAGGATCAGCGCCCACTGGAGATACTTGCTCATGCTTCCCTCCCATTTCGGGCAGGGGATAACAGCATGTGCGGCGGCGACCGTCTGCCCGCGCCGGCATCCGCCGGGTGGCGCTTCGTATTGATTGTCAGCCATCACTACCATTAGATTGAGGCGCCGTCAAGTGATAAACGTGTATAATGTCTATCGACGTCCAGGAGGGCGCGGTGCCCGACTCGCGGATCGAGGAGATCCTCAGGACCGACCCGATCAGCTCCATCGAGATCGAACCGGTCCAGTCCATCCCCCCCACGATGCCCCTGCGCGACGTCATCGCGCGCATGCAGAAACGGCGCGTCGCCGCGGTGGTCATCGCTGAAAACGGCCGTGTGACAGGCATTTTCACCGAGCGGGATGTCCTCAACCGCATCATCGGGCTCGCCATGAACGAGAACCTTCCCGTCGGGGAGGTGATGACGCGCAAGCCGAGAACCCTCACCCCCCATGACCGCATCGCCGATGCGATCCGTCTGATGACCGATCGCGGCTACAGGCACATACCTCTGGTGGACGACACCGGCAGGCACTTCGGGCTCATCTCCGCGCGCGACATCGTGGAGTTCATCGCGAAGCATTATCCCCGGGAGGTGTTCAACCTTCCTCCCGAGCTGGGCCAGAAGATGCACAAGCAGGAAGGGGGTTGACGTGAACTGCCCGGACTGCGGCGCGGACAACATCCAGGGAGCGTTCGCGTGTGAGGAGTGCGGCAGGGACCTCGCCGGGCTCGACATTCCCGAGGGCCAGCCCATGCAGGGTCTCAGGCGTCACATCATGCGCGACCCGATCCACCGCGTCGGGCCGCTCAAGCCCCTGGTGGCCGCGCCCGACGCCACGATCTGGGACGCCATCCGCATCATGCGCGAAGGGCGCCACGGCAGCGTCCTGGTGGTGGATCCGCGCCGGGACAACCTCGTGGGGATCTTCACCGAGCGCGACGTCCTGATCAGGGTCTGGGGCGCCGGCCTCGACGTGAACACCACCCCGGTCCACCGCGTCATGACTCCCGATCCCGTCGCCTTGAAGGAGGATGACATCGTCGCCTACGCGATCCACCTGATGGGCGTGCGCGGCTTCCGCCACATCCCGATCGTGCGGGACGGGCACCCGGTAGGGTTCGTCTCGGTGCGCGGGATCCTGCGCTACATCTCCGAGCAGGTGCTCACCGAGGAGTGAGCGGGGGCGTGACGATCTCCAGCAGGTTGCCGTCGGGATCCAGGAAATAGAAGCACTCGTGATCCCCCCAGCTCACGGGACCGTGCGTCGGCGCGCCTGCTTCCTCGAGCGTCCGTTGCGCTTCCGCGAACCCGGCGGCGTCCACGAGGAACGCGTGGTGCGCGCGCGCCAGCGGGTCGCCGATCGCGGTGCGCTCCGCCGGAGCCATCTCCGGCCTGCGGACCAGCCCCAGGCTGATCCCGGCGCACTCCACCAGCGTCATGTCGCCGAGCCGATCCACCAGACGCATTCCCAGCACCTGCGTGTAGAACCGCTCGGAAGCGGCCAGATCGCGGACGTAGAGGGCGAAGTGGTCGAGCTTCAGCTCCACGTCACGCCTCGCGCAGCGAGGTGGTGATCGGCAGGAGCGCCGCGCGTGTGGCCGGGATCATCCCACCGATCCATCCCATCACGAGGGAGAAGATCAGGCCGCTGAGGATGATCATCGGGCTGGCGCGGAAGTGCCACGTCACGTCGGTGAAGGTCGTCCAGTTGGTCGTGGAGAAGGTGAGCCGCTGGACCATCAGCGCCGGGATCGCGGCGACGATGCCTCCCGCCAGCGCCAGCATGAGCGATTCAATCATGAAGCACATGGCGATGGACCGTCTGGAAAAGCCCAGCGCCCTGAGGGTGCCGATCTCGCGCGTGCGCGCGCCGACGAAGGCGAACATGGTGACCATCGCCCCCATCACCGCCCCCATGCTGAACAGCGCAATCAGAACCCCCCCCAGCATGGAGATGAGAATGCGCAGTCCCTCGGACGAAGAGCTGAAATATTCGCTCTCCGTCTGCACGTGCACGTTGACGCGCGGGTCGTCGTCGAAGCGCGCCTGGAGCGAGGCCACGTCGAGCCTGGGGTCCTTCATCCTCAGGGTCATGGAGGAGAAGCCGTTGCGCCCGAAGGAGTTGCCCACCAGCTCGCGATCGCCCCACAGCTCCGACTCGAAGGCCGAGCCGTTGGCCTCGAACAGGCCCACGACATTCCAGGTGATGCCTCCCATCTGGATCGTGCCCCCCACTTCGCATCCCTTGAAGCCCTTGGCGGCGCTGACCCCCGCCAGGATCTCCGGCTTGCCCGACTCGGGAGCGCGCCCCTCGACGATCTTCAGGCTTTCGCGCAGGGCGAGAGACATCGGCACGATCCCGCGCACCGTCACGTTGGCCGTCCCTTTGCCCGTCGGGTCATTGCGCCGCGGGAGGCTCACCCCCACGACGGCTTCGGCGGCAACCATCGGCTGGCCGTCGGCGCCGATGGCGATCTCGGGGGCGACCTCGACGACGTCGGCCGACTCGCGAGCCACGCCGCTGAGGGTCTCGGACGTCGCCCCCTTCCTCAGGATGACGGCATTGTCCATCGAGCCGGACTGTGCCATGGCGTAGTGGAGCCCGTTCACCAGCATCAGCACGACGAGGAAGATCGCGACGGCCAGCGCGAGCCCCAGGACGGTCAGAGTCGTGCTGACCTTGCGGGCCATCAGGTTTCTGAAGTTGTACGCCAGGGGGATCGCGAGCATCAGAGGTCCCTCACTCGACGCGGCGCAGCGCCTGGGCGATCGGCAGCCGCACCGACCGCGCGATGGGCGCGAGGCACGCCACGAGCCCCGCGGCGAGCGCCATACCGACCGACAGGGCCACGGTCGATGGCTTCAGCTCGAAGACCGGGAACATCTGCCCGAGGTTCATCTCGATCGCCTTGCCGAACATCGCCACGATCCCGTAGCTGGCCGCGCAGCCGAGCACGGCCCCCAGGAAGGTCACCACGAGCGCCTCCCCGCCGATGAGCGTGGCGAGGTGGAAGCCCCGGAACCCGAGAGTCTTGAGCACTCCGTACTCGGTGATGCGCTCCCGCGCGGCCATCATCATGGTGTTGGCCATGATGAGCAGGATGATGACGATCACGATCCCCGAGGCGATCTTGATGGTCGTGAGGACCGAGCCGAACATCGAGACGAACGAGGCATTGAACTCCTTCTCCGTCTCGGTGAGCGTGGGGGCCGTCGAGTTGAAGAACAGGTCGTCGACGGCGGCGGTGATACGTGAGTTCTGCGAGGGGTCGTCAACGCCGAGCAGGTACCAGCCGACCTGGGATCCCTGCTCGCGCGCGAGCAGCCACTCGTCGAGACGCTTCCAGTGGAAGAACATCGACGTCTCGTCCGTGTTGGGCTGGTTGCCATGGTAGATCCCGCGGATAATGAAATCCCAGTCCCCCGGAAAGATCTGCCCCGTGATGGTGATCTTGTCTCCGACCTTCCAGTCGAACCGGTTCGCGAGCTTCCTCCCCACGATGCATGCCTGTTGCTCGGCGAGGTACGCCTGCTTCTGGTCGGGAGGAAGGACGAACTCGGGATAGAGGTCGAGATACTGCGGGTCCACCGCAATCTGTCCGAAGAACTGCGTCGGATCGCGGTAGTAGCCGCCGAACCAGATCCCATAGGAGACCTGGGTCACGCCGGGCACCTCGCGCATCTTGGCGGCTTGCGCGAGAGGGAGGAGATTGAACAGTGAGACGCGGTGACGGGCGACGAGCCGCTTCGGACTGGAGGCGTCCAGGCCGAAGTAGTAGGCGGCGAGGACCGTCTGAAGGAATGAGAAGGCGATGACGCCGATGGCGATCCCCGTGACGGTGAGCGTGGTACGCAGCGGATTGCGCACGCTGTTCCTCACTGTCAGCGCGAGGATGTGGAGCATCAGTCGAGGACTCCCTTGTCGAGGTGTCTGATGGCGTGCGCGCGCACCGCCGCGCGCGGGTCGTGCGTCACCATCACGATGGTCTTGCCGAACTCCTTGTTGAGCCGCTCCAGCAGCACGAGGATTTCCTCGGCCGATTTGGCATCGAGGTCTCCCGTGGGCTCGTCGGCCAGCAGGATCGTCGGGTCGGAGACGATCGCGCGGGCGATGGCCACGCGCTGCTCCTGTCCCCCCGAGAGCTGGCGCGGGAGGTGATCCATCCGGTCCTCCAGCCCGACGATCTTCAGCACCGTGGCGACGTGCTCTTTGCGCTGGCTCCTGGAGAGCGACGTCAGGGTGAGGGGGAGCTCGACGTTCTGCCTGGCCGTCAGCACGGGGATCAGGTGGTAGAACTGGAAGATGAAGCCCACGTGACGGGCCCGCCATCGGGCCAGCGCGCTCTCCGAGAGCTTCGCGATGTCCGTTCCCGAGACCACGATCGATCCGCTCGATGGCCTGTCGATGCCCGCGATGAGATTCAGGAGGGTCGTCTTGCCGGAACCGGAAGGCCCCTGGAGCGCCAGGAATTCACCCTCGCGGATCGTCATGTCGATCCCGTCGAGCACCGGAATGCGCAGCGTGTCGCGATGGTAGACCTTGGTCACACCGGACATCCGGACGACATCGGTTGCGACCGCTGTCTGCACACTCATGGGATGAAGCCTCCTCGCGAAGGCTTCAGGATACAGGATTTCGGGAGGAGAGAGGGATCAGGATCGGCGCGCGATGCGGCGCGCGGGGCGGCGGGTCTCGCTGGGGATCCCCGCGGCCTCGGCGACACCGTCACGGTAGGCGTGCCAGAGCTCGAGGCTCTTCTGCATGGCCTCCACGACACGCTTCCTCTCGGACGCGGTGCGCGCGTAGTCGGTCACGATGGTCCAGGCCGAGTGCCTGTGCCCTCCTTCGACCAGCGCATGGGCTCTCTTGAGCTTCAGGAAGCGCGGGTCGAGACCGTGATAGCGGACCAGCGGATTGTCACTGACGAGCTTGCGCTCCGCCTCCTCCCGCAGGGCTGGACGCAACGAGTCACCTGAGAGCTCGCGCCTGTCGTGGACGCTCCCTTCGACGAAGATGGTCACCACGGCGGCGCCGACCACCCATGGCAGCTCGAGCGTCGCCTCATCGAGCCATTCGCGGTAGCGGCGGCTCGCCTCGAGCAGCGCCGCCTTCTCGAAATCGCGCCTCCGAAACCCGAGCCCTTCCATCATGTAGATGAAGAGATCAGGATGAGGTCCCGTCCCCGACAGACCGCCCGTCTCCTCCTCGTACAGGTTCTCCGCGAGATCGCGGCGCACCTCGGCAGCGGGGCAGCGCGAATGAACGCGGCTGAGCAGGACCGGGAAGTCGCGGACATACACGGCGAACTCCTGCTGGAAGTGGATCCGGAGTTGTTCGCGAGTGGCCGTCGGACCGCCGAAAACGGACCACGCCCAGTGGTCCTTGTGGTCCATGATCCTGAGGAGGGCAGACCTGAAGTCATTCACGACACACAAGATAGGCAGCATGCCATCCGGGGTCAAGACAACGACGCCAGTCGCCCGGGGTCAGGCTCCTGAATCACGATTTCCCCCATTGGCAGGTCACTGAAGGGCGTCCGGCTGGGGCGTTTTCATTGACTTTCGCGCTCCCATGAAATAATATAAGTCACTGTTTTTGCAGTAATTGCGTAGGTGTGGGCAGGCGCGCCGAGGAGGCCTCTCAGTGAGCTTCAAGGTCGGAGACAAGGTCGTGTACCCGAATCACGGCGTGGGCGTGATCGAGCAGATTATGAGCGTGGCGGCCGCGGGTGCAGCAGACAACACATACTACAGGCTGCGTATCCTCTCCAACGACAGCACCGTCCTGGTCCCGACGGGCAACACCAACCAGGTCGGTCTGCGCAAGGTCCTCTCCCGCAAGGACGTCGACAAGGTCTTCAGGGTCCTGAGGAACGGGAAGATCGAGATCACCAACGACTGGAAGGGGCGCTTCCAGGAAAACTCCGAGAAGATGAGAACCGGGGACATCTTCGAGGTGGCCCGGGTGCTCAAGAACCTCACGTTCCTGAGCCGCAGCAAGAACCTCTCCTACCGCGAACGCAAGATGCTCGACAAGTCGAAGTACCTCATCGTCAGTGAGATCGCGGAGGTTTCGCGCGTCCCTGAGGATCAGATCGAGGCGAAGGTCGACAAGGCGGTCGGCGGGCCCAGCAAGACCACAGCCGTGGCGCGCGATCACTAGAGGCGGGCTCGACACCCTCACAGGGGAATCCGCAACGTAATGGGCGGCCGGGACCACCGGCTGCCTTTTTTTTCGTCCCCTTGAAATGAAAAACCCGGCGCCGGGTGCCGGGTTGTGGATGAAGCCTGACAGACGCCAAAGGGCCCTTCCCCTTGAAGCCCCATCATGAGGCGTCAAGAACCCTTCTGCGCCTGTCGTAAACTCCTCATACCGCTTCCCGGGTCTCTCGTCAACTGAGAATGCCCAGCAGGTAAGGCTTTTGGAGGTGCGCCATGGATCACGCCATGCTGCGGGTCATCTCGGGGGAGCTTCGCGTCGTGCTGCTGAACCAGCCGCTGGCCCAGGTCGCCCAGCTCGACAGCCACCGTTTCCTCCTGCGCTTCGAGGATCCCCCCTTCCCGAGGCTTCACATCGCGATCCATCCACGGCTTTCGACCATCCACCTGGCGCGCGGCGTCAAAACTCCGACCGATCCTACAGACTTGGGAGCCTCGCTGACCCGGCAGCTCGAGGGACGGCGCGTGACGGACCTGACGAAGCCGCCGGGCGAGAGGCTGGTCAGGATCCGTTTCGGCGATGACCGCATCCTCGTGATCGAGCTGATGGGGAGGGCCTCCAATCTCGTCCTGCTCGACGGCGAGGAGAGAGTCCTGCTCTTCGCGCGATCGCATGCGGGAGCCTTCCGCCAGCCGGTCGAAGGTGGCGTGTACCAGCCACCGCCCCCTCTTGCGGAACGGGCGCGCGGCACCTTCGAGACTCTCACCGCCGATCAGCTCCGCGCCAACTTCGAGTGCGCCGCTGACGACGAGACTGCGGTGGGCGACGATGCGGCTGTCGCGAAGGCAATGTACGAGGAGATCGCCGGGCTGAGCGCGCACCTCGCGCGCGAGGTCGTCTGGCAGGCGCGCCGCGGCGCGGACGCTTGGGAGACCTTCGACGCCATCAGGGCGAGGGTGTTGTCCGGCCCGCACCAGCCCGTGCTGCACGCGCCGGACGATGCCGAAAGGATTGCGGAGGCGACGCCGCTGGGCGCGCGCAACCTCTTCGCGTTTCTCTTCCCGCTCCCTTCCGCGCTGACGGATTTGAAAGCCATCGAATTCCCGACGGCGGGGGAGGCCGAAGCGGCGGCGACGGACCTGACGCTGAGGCACCTGGCCTATGCGTCGGTGAAGGAGTCGCTCGCCGGGGTGCTGCGTCAGGAACGCAAGCGCGCCGATGCCCTGCTCGAGACTCTCGAGAAGGAGCTGGAGGAGGCCGCGCGGACCCAGGAGCGGAATCGCAGGTACGGAGAGCTGATCCTGGCCGGTTTGAGCGACGCGCAGCGGCAGGGATCCGAGGTCCTCGTCATCGATCATTACGATCCGGAGCAACGCAGGGTGCCGATCCCTATCGACCCCCGCCTCAACCTCAATGAGAACGCCGCCAGGTTGTTCAAGACTGCGCGCCGGGCGGAGCGCACGGCCAACGCTCTTCCGGGGCGGCTCGCGACCCTCAGGCTGCGCCGCGAGGCGATCGCAGGCGGGGAGCGCGGTGTCGACGCCGCCCTCACGCTCGACGCGCTGAAGGCGGTGGAGAGCGAGCTCCAGGAAACGGGGATCATCCGCGCGTACCGGAGGGCCCAGCGCGCGGACGTGGCGGTCAAGTCGGAGTACGTGCCGGTGCGCGAATTCCGCACCGCGGACGGGTTCACGATCATCGTCGGCCGCAGCAGCGCCGACAACGAGCATGTCACCTTCCGCGTCGCGGCCCCGCATGACCTCTGGCTTCACGCCTCGGGCTGGCCCGGAGCGCACGTGGTGGTGCGCAACCCGCAGAGAAAACCCGCGCTTCCCGAAGGGACGGTGCACGAAGCGGCAGGGATCGCCGCGTGGTTCAGCAAGGGGCGCGACGAGAAGCACGTCGAGGTGCACGTCGCCTGGCGCCGTCACGTCCGCAAGGGGAAGGGGATGCCCTCCGGGATGGTGATGCTCAAGAAATTCCGGTCGGTGCGCGTGAGCCCCCGCCTCCCCGAAGGGACCGACCCGCTTCGTTGATCGCGTTTCATGCGCGTAGTACTTTCACGCGCTGGAGCACGTTTGAGCGCCGATGCGGCGCGGCGCGGAGCGAAGCGACGGTGACACGATTCCTCAAGATTGCCGGCCGGCGTAGAGCGACCCGGCGATGAGTCGATTCCTGAAGATCGCCGGCAGCGTCGCGCTCGCCGTTGTTCTGCTGTGGCTCTTTTTCCGGCAGCTCGATCTGAGCGAGATCTTCGCGCACATCGCCGGCGCGGAGCCGCTGTGGCTGGGCGTCGCGGTCCTCATGCAGGGGTTCCATCTCACGATCCGGTCGCTGCGGTGGCGCACGCTGCTGACGCCGCTCAAGAAGAATATCGGCTTCTACAACCTCTTCTCGACCACGGCGATCGGCTACATGCTCTCGTTCCTCCTGTTCCGCATCGGGGAGGTCGTGCGCCCCCTGCTCCTGGGCCAGCGCGAGCGCATCAGCAAGTCCGGGGCGCTCGCCACCTGCGTCCTGGAGCGCCTCATGGACTTCCTGACGGTCGCGCTCCTGTTCGGCGTCTATCTCATCTTCCGCTTCGATCCCGAGGCCCCCCAGGTGGCGGGGCTGGACATCGGCAAGCTTCGCACCACGGGGCTGATCTTCGGATTCGCGACGCTGGCCTGCTTTCCGCTCCTTTATGTTATCGTCCACTTCCGCCAGCGCCTCTACGCCTTTTTCGACCGGCGCATGGGAAGCGATGCAGCGTTGCCGCGCCTGATCCACGCCTTTCTCGGCGGGTTCGACGTCGTGAAGGGGGGCAGGATGCTGACCCTGGCCTGGCTGCAGTCGCTCGGCGTGTGGCTGTCGATCACGGGCGCCATCTGGTCGTCGCTGCGCGCGTTCGATCTGGGAGTCGACTTCATGGACTCGTTCCTGATGGTGGCCCTGCTCGCCTTCGGCATCGCCGTTCCCACGCCCGGGGGCGCGGGCTCGTTCGAGTACCTCGGCCAGCTCGGGCTCCAGCTCTTCGGCGTGGCGCCCAACGAGGCGGCCGCGGCCATCCTCGTGACGCACGCCCTGTCGATCGCTCCGGTGATGGCGGTGGGCCTGTGGCTGATCTGGAGGGACGGGTTGAGCCTCAAGGGGCTCACCGGCATGGGGGAGAAGGCGAGCCAATGAAGTGCCCTTTCTGCAGTCATCTGGAGGACCGCGTCGTGGACTCGCGCGAGGGGCGCGAGGGGCTGGTCATCCGGCGCCGCCGCGAATGCCTCGGGTGCAAGAAGCGGTTCACCTCCTACGAGAGGATCGACGAGATCACCTACCGGCTCATCAAGCGGGACGGTCGCCGGGAGCCGTTCGAGCGCCAGAAGCTCATGGCCGGCCTGCTCAAGGCCTGCGAGAAACGCACCGTCGCGACCAAGTCCCTGGAGGAGATCGCCGACGAGGTTGAGTCGATGCTTCAAGATTCACCCGACAAGGAGCTGTCCACCGAGAAGGTCGGCGCTCACGTGATGGTGCGGCTGAGGGACCTCGACAAGATCGCCTACGTCCGGTTCGCCTCGGTCTACAGGCGCTTCGAGGAGCCTTCCGACTTCCTTCAGGAGCTCAAGGGTCTTCTGGATCAGAAGCAGGCCGAGCGGCACCGTGAGCCCTGATCCCGGGCCCGCGACGGGTTGCGCCGTCGTCGCCGGCCCATAATATTCAGCCCCACCCCTGGAGGCCCCGATGGAACAAAACTTCGGACCCTACCTCGAAATCGCTCGCATCCAGAGCGAGATGAACAAGATGTTCGAGGTCCTGCTGGAGATGCGCGACGATGGGTCCGGCCCGGACGTCAACGCCTGGATTCCGAGCGTCGATGTCTGCGAGGATTCTGAGCACCTGATCCTGAGGGCGGAGCTGCCCGGCGTGCCGCTGGAGTCGCTCAAGGTGACGGCGGTCAGCGGCGCTCTCGTCATCAGCGGCGAGCGCACGGTGCTCACGCCTCCGACGCACGCCAAGTTCCACTGCATGGAGCGCAACTCCGGCCGCTTCCGGCGCGTGATCCCGCTGGGCCTGCCGATCAATACACGCGATGCCATCGCCACGCTGACGAACGGGATGCTCGAGGTGAGGTTCCCCAAGGTCTCCAACCGCCGTGGAGAGGAAGTCGCCATCACCGTGAGCCCCACGCAGGATGAGACCCACGCGATCGCGACGCAGCGGGGCCCGACACGTTCAACGCGCCAGATCAAGGAGAAGCCGTGACCCCCGACACGTCACACGAGCAGATGAAGATCCCCAGCCGCCTCCCGGTGCTGCCGCTGCGCGACCTGGTGGTCTACCCCTTCATCATCGTCCCGCTGTCGGTGAGCCGCGATCGTTCCATCGCGTCGGTGGACCACGCGCTGGCGGGGAATCGCATGATCCTGCTGTGCGCCCAGAAGGACAAGGAGAACGACCACCCCGGCCCGGACGACATCTACAAGATCGGCACGGTGGCCGTGATCATGAGGATGCTCAAGCTGCCGGACAACCGCATCCGCGTCCTGGTGCAGGGGGTGGCGCGCGCCCGGGTCCAGACGCTGCACGACGGCGCCGAGTTCCCCGAAGCCGAGATCGATCCCATCGCGGACCAGGCGCCGGAGCCGGACCTGGAGCAGGAAGCTCTCTTGAGAGCCGTGAAGAAGACGCTCGACCGCAGCGTCTCGCTGGGGAAGGCGATCTCCTCGGAGGTCATGGTCGTGGCCTCGAACCTGGAGGCTCCCGGCCGTCTCGCGGATCTTGTCGCCTCCAATCTCGAGCTGAAGATCGAGGACGCCCAGGAGATCCTGGGCCTGATCGATCCGGTGGAGCGGCTCAAGAAGGTGCACGAACTGCTCAACAAGGAGATCCATCTCCTCACGATGCAGCAGGAGATCAACACGCACGCGCGCGAGGAGATCGACCGATCGCAGCGCGAGTTCTTCCTGCGCCAGCAGATGAAGGCCATCCAGCACGAGCTGGGAGAGGGCAACGACCTCGCCGAGGAGATCGAGGCGTACCGCGAGAAGATCGCCAAGGCGAAGATGCCCGAGAAAGTCAAAGAGGAGGTCGAGCGCCAGCTCGGCAAGCTCGAGCGCATGCAGCCGGACGGCGCCGAGACCGCCACGGTGCGCAACTATCTCGACTGGATGGTGGAGATCCCCTGGACGCGCGCGACGCGCGACAACAACGACATCGCGAAGGCGGGGAAGATCCTCGACGAGGATCACTTCGGACTCGAGAAGGTGAAAGAGCGCATCCTCGAGTACCTCTCGGTGCGCAAGCTCAACAAGGACATGAAGGGCCCCATCCTCTGCTTCGTCGGCCCGCCCGGCGTGGGCAAGACGTCGCTGGGGCGCTCCATCGCGCGGGCCCTGGGGCGGAAGTTCGTGCGGGTCTCCCTGGGGGGGGTGCGCGACGAGGCGGAGATCCGCGGCCACCGACGCACCTACGTCGGCTCGATGCCGGGGCGCGTCATCCAGGGGATGCACCAGGCAGGGTCGGTCAACCCGGTCTTCATGCTCGACGAGGTCGACAAGCTGGGGGCCGACTACCGGGGCGACCCCTCCTCGGCGCTGCTCGAGGTGCTCGATCCCGAGCAGAACAACAGTTTCAGGGACCATTACCTCGGCGTCGCCTACGACCTCTCGAAGGTCCTGTTCATCGCCACCGCGAACCAGCTCGAGCCGATCCAGCCGGCTTTCCTCGACCGCATGGAGGTCATCGCGCTCTCCGGGTACACCGAGGAAGAGAAGATCATCATCGCCAAGCGGCACATCATTCCGAAGCAGGTCAAGGAGAACGGCCTGAAGGAGTCGCAGATCGAGTTCGTGGACAAGGGGATTGCAGGAGTCATCTCGCAGTACACGCGCGAGGCGGGCCTGCGGAACCTGGAGCGCGAGCTGGCGACGATCTGCCGCAAGGTGGCGCGCAAGGTCGCGGAGGACGATCTCAAGGAGACCGCGCAGGTCGACGCTAAGAGCCTCGACAAGTTCCTCGGCGCGCCGCGGATCCTCCCGGAGGAGTCGCTCAAGACCGACCGCGTCGGCGTGGCCACAGGGCTCGCGTGGACTCCCAGCGGCGGCGACATCCTCTTCATCGAGGCGACCACGATGAAAGGGAAGGGGGACCTCATGCTGACGGGGCAGCTCGGAGACGTCATGAAGGAATCGGCCCGTGCCGCACTATCGTACGCCAGGGCACGCTCCGCGGAGCTGGGGGTCCCCGACCGCTTCTTCGCCATGCACGACATCCACGTGCACGTGCCTGAGGGGGCGATACCCAAGGACGGCCCCTCCGCCGGCATCACGATGGCCGTGGCGATGATCTCCGCGGTGACGGGGCGCCCGGTGCGCCACGACATCGCCATGACCGGAGAGATCACGCTCAGGGGACAGGTCCTTCCCATCGGCGGGGTCAAGGAGAAGGTGCTGGCCGCGCGGCGCGCGGGGATCAAGAAAATCATCCTGCCGGCGCTGTGCCGCCGCAGCCTGGAGGACGTCCCCGACTACCTGCGCAAGGAGATGGAGTTCTTCTTCGTGGACGAGGTCTCCGAGGTCTTCCACATGTCCCTGATCGAAGAGCGCAGGAAGGGCCGCCGCGCCGTCGCCGTCATGCAGGCCTCCGAAGCGACCTGATCGCCGAAGGATCCCCGCGCGCCCGTGGTACTCGACCCGGAGACCGCGGCCCGTCAGAACGGCGAGCAGCCCGAGGCGCTGATGAGGGAGCCCGACGAGTCGAACCCCGCGGGTCCCTCGCGGCAGTCGTTCTCCGCCCTCACGAGGAAGTAGAAGATGCCCCCCGGTGGCGGATCCGGCCCCGGCTGACCGGCATTGACGATGACGCGTCCGGCGTTGGTCGTTGCCGCGTCGTAGAACGGCGCTCCGGCCGCGACCTCGGAGAAGCCGTCGCCGTCCGTGTCGCCGATTCCGGCCACCGCGCTCCCCATCTGGCCGTTCGCCTGATCCCCCTCGATCTTCTGGAACAGAATCGGCCCGCCCTGCGACCCGAGGTAGACGTAGGCTCGTCCCGCGTTGGTCACCCCGTTGCTCGTCGTGCCGGCGCCGACGATCAGGTCGTCGTACCCGTCGCCGTTGAAGTCCTTCGCTGACGACACCGAGACCCCGAAGTCGGCGTTCGCACTGTCGCCGCGCAGCGGCGCCCCGACGGTCGGATCGATCCCGTCGGCCGAGCCGAAGAAGACGAACGCCGCCCCCTCGTCGGTCTGGTCCACGTCGTACTCCTTGGCTCCGACGATGACGTCGTCGTACCCGTCGTTGTTGACGTCCCCGGCCGATGCCACCGACCATCCGAACCTCGCTGAGACCTGATTCACCTCCAGGACCCTATGCGGCGTCGTGCTCAGGCCCGTGGCCGATCCGAGGAACACGTACACGAGCCCCTCGAGGCTCTCTGCGTTCCCCCCGCCGGGGGCGCCGACGACGACGTCGGCGAACCCGTCGTTGTTCACGTCGCCCGCCCCGGCCACGGCGGCGCCAAAGCTGGCTCCGGCCGTCTCACCCACCGGATTCCAGGCCTCCGGCGTCGTCGAGAGGCCGGTGGCCGAGCCGCGATAGAGGAACGCCCCTCCTGCATCGGGAGCACCGGGCGCGCCGATGACCACATCGTCGTAGGAGTCGTTGTCGACGTCTCCGACGACGGCCACCGGCGAGCTGCCGCTCGGTGCGGTCCAGCCGGGCGCGCTCAGCCCAGTCGCAGAACCGTAGAACGCCGTGGCCTCGATGTTCTCCGCGCCGACGATCACGTCGTCGTAGCCGTCATTGTTGAAATCACCGCCGCCGGATACAGAGACGCCGACCTGGACCAGCTCGACATTGGGCTTGTAGATCCACAAAGCACCCTTTCCGTACTGCGAGCCGAGAGCCACATCGACCCGCCCCTGCAGTTCGAGCCCACCGGAGTATCCGGGTGAGCCCACGATGACGTCGTCGTAGGCATCGCCGTTGACGTTGCCCGCGGCCGAGACCGACGCGCCGAAGCGCCCCTGCAAGAACGACCCGTCCTCGACCCAGAGTGTCTGCAGCGTGGTCGCAGCGATCGTATCGGGTCCGGCGTCGGACTCCACGCAGTGGAGCGAGGCCCCGTCGAACTCCTGGGCTCCGGATGCCTGCAGCGCGTCGTACCGGATGGAACCGGGAAGGCCGCCAAGGCTCGCGGGGGCGCTCCACGACAGGAGCGTCCCGAAGGTGTTCGTCACCTGGAGGTCGGTCGCCTCGCCGGGAGCGGCCCACACTTCGAAGTTGTCCGACCGGCAGTCGGCAAGATCCTCGGTCCCGTCGTTGTCGTCGTCCGCGTCACACGGCTCGCCCTGGCCGTCGAAATCAGCATCCGCCTGGTGGACGTTGTCCTCGAGCGGGCAGTTGTCGGCCAGATCATGGACCAGGTCGCCGTCGGTGTCGGCGCAGTGTCCAATCGGCACCGGAAGCACAGCGCCGCGCGATGGGTACACGTTGGTGCTGCAGACACATCGCGGTGCCTGGAAGAAGTTGCAATGCTCCTGCGTGAGGCCGTTTCCGCCGGTGTACATGTACATGATGTGCCCTGGATCGTCGGTGTGCCCCAGACCGGTGTTGTGACCGTACTCGTGCATCCAGATGTTTGCCTCGTCGTGAGGATTGCTTCCGCGGACCACGATCATCCCCGGAAGCGCAACCGAGGCGACGCCGAGGACGTTCAATGCCGGAAAGTGGATAGCGTTGACCACTTTTACCCGTGCGGCCTCGAGGTGAAGGACGGACCACAGTTCTTCCTGCGTGGTGATGTAGTCCCACCCTGGGTCGGTGAAGGTCCACGCCGGACCAGATCGCGCTATCGTGACGCAGCACGCTACATCACCGGGATAGTCCTCGCGTCCCACCATTTGCGTTCCATTCGTCAGGACTTTGTCAAGTTGCTCGTTGGTCATCTTGTTCGGCACCGCGAGGTGGTTCGCGTAGGTGAGCCTGGTCTCGTAGGTCAAGTCCGGCCGGATACCTAGCCAGAACACGCGGTCCAGGTCCGGCCGCAACACTTCGAGCGACGCCGCATCGTTGGTGTGGGGCATCTCCAGCGTTCCGGACCAATCGAGCGTCGGCCCGTCTGCAGCCACGCGCGCGCCCGTTGTCGACCGGGAGGCAGCACCAGCGTCGGGCCGCTGACGGCGCACAGAGCCGGTCTCGTCGTAGAGCTCCATCTCGCGGCTCGCTGCACGACCTAGATCGCGACCGTTCGGCCGGGGCGCGACGGTCTCCCGCGCGATCGCCTGAAGGCGCTGCCGAGCGATCGGGTTGCCCGTGAGTGCGAGACCGCGCATCGCCGACTCCAGGACATCGTCGACGAGACCGCGGTTGCTGGAACGGCGGGCCCCACCCAGGTACGCTCCCCCCTCGCCGCCCTGCCGCGTCAGCTCGAGCAGCGTCTCGAGCGCCCGCCGGTCCCCCCGCTTGGCGAAGTAGCCCAGCGCCTGCGGAGCGGCCAGATGGGCGCGGAGTTCCTCCGGCACATCCACGTCGGCCGGCGGATCCACCATGAAGGCGAGAATGTCCCCTGTCGCGCTGCCGTCGTCCAGCATTGCGAGGAACGAGACGACGTTGTCGCGCCGCGGGAAGGAGGGCTCGTGCAGCAACTCGATCAGGAGGGGAACATCCTCGAGCACGAGCACATCGCGCGCCAGATCCTCGGTGACGCCGTGGATGTAGAGGCCCATCATGGCCTCGCGAACCACGGCCGCGCGCCCCTCGTCGGCGCCGGCCGCCGAAATGCTACCGTGGACCGTTGCGGCGGCGATGCACGCGAGCGGAAGGAGCGGAAAGAGCCGGCCGAGACACCTCATTGGAACCTCCGAGGCAATATGGACAATACGCCCATTTCCCTGACGCGTCAATCGGTTGGATGCGACCCGGAACCCGCTGGTGGACCGACCTGATGGCCGCCCTTGCGAGCCCGCACCTCAGGAGGACCGCCGCGACACCCGTGATAACCTCCGGGCATGCGTCTGCTGAGCCGGGGCGAGCGCGGCGTCATCGAAGAGATCCGCAGGCACTTCCGCGGCCTGACCCCGCAAGCCCCCGAGGGCATCGGCGATGACGCGGCGGTCCTGCGCGCGCCGTCGGCCCCCCTGATCGTCTCGACCGATGCGCTCGTCGAGTCGGTCGATTTCAGACGTCACGAGCCGGCCTTCCTCCTCGGCCGCAGGGCGCTCGCGGTCAACCTGAGCGATCTGGCGGCCATGGGGGCCTCCCCGCATGGCTTTCTCCTCACACTCGCCGTCCCCGATGACCTGACCGATCGCTTCGTGGGCGATCTCCTCGACGGCATGGCCTCGCGCGCGCGGGCGCACCGGGTGCGGCTCCTCGGCGGCGATCTGTCGCGCTCACCGGGTCCTCTTGCAATCTCCATCACGATCCTCGGGATCAGCGGCGGGAAAGGAGCGCCGCTCACAAGGAAGGGAGCGCGCCCAGGCGACGGGATCTGGCTGAGTGGTCCGCTCGGCGCGTCGGCCGCGGGGAGGATGTTCCTTGAGAGCGGATGGAAGCCGCGCCTCGCCGGAAGGAAGCTCATCGGCGCGACGCCGCCGAAGCGCGGCCGTGCGGATCGCATCGTGAGGCTGAGAGCGTCGCAGGCCATCGCGCGGCATCTCGATCCAGAGCCGAGGCTCTCCCTGGGGTTGGCCCTCAGGAGAGGCGGGATCGCATCGGCGGCCATCGACGTCTCGGACGGACTGTCATCGGATCTGGCCCATCTGGCGGAAGCATCGGGGGTGGGGGCGCGGGTCCTGTCCGCCGCCCTGCCGATCGCCGACTCCGCGCGCGCCTGCGCGAGGGTTGGTGTGGACCCGGTCGCGCTGGCGCTGCATGGCGGGGAGGACTACGAGCTGCTGTTCACGGTGCCCAGGCGCAAAGAGCGCCTCGCAGCAAAGATGGATGCGGTCCTGATCGGAAGGATCGCGCGGCGCAGCGCCGGGCTGCGATTGATTGACCCCGCCGGACGCGAAAAGCCCCTGACACGGAGAGGCTTCGATCATTTCCTCCCGCGTGCCAGGGGCTGGAAGACTTGGAGCTGACTCCTAGCGTGACAGGCTTGCGACGAGCATCGGTGCGTCGACCCTGACCAACTCGATGCGCCTGTTCTTCAAGCGCCCTTCGGGCGAAGCGTTGTCTGCGATGGGGGAGGCTTCACCCATGCCGCGTGCCTTCAGGCGCGCACCATCGATCCCCTTGGCCTCGAGATAGGCCTTGACGATCTCGGCGCGACGGCGCGACAGCTCGAGGTTCACTCCCTTGGCGCCCGGAGCGTCGGTATAGGCGCGGATCTCGACGGCGATCTCCGGATAGTCAGTCATGTAACGCGCGACCTGCTCGAGCTGCGCGGCGGATTCTCCCGCGATCATGACCTTGCTCGACTCGAAGGTCACCCCCGCCAGCACGACCTTGGATTCGCCGGCCGGGAAGATTTCGGCCTTGGGTGTCGCGTCGCATCCCTGCGCATCGACCGGGATACCGGGCTTGTCGCCGGGGCAGGAGTCGAGCCCATCGGCAATGCCGTCGTGGTCGCGGTCAATCGGGCAGCCGTAGCGATCGATTTCGGCACCATTGGGGGTGTAGGCGCAGCGGTCCAGGCCGTCCAGGACGCGATCCTGATCCGCGTCGTTCGGGCATCCGCTGGAATCGACGCGAGCGCCGCGCTGCGTGTAGTTGCACTGGTCCTCGCCATCGACAACGGCGTCCTCGTCGGAGTCAATGGGGCATCCCTCGGAATCCACAGCCCATCCCTTCGGTGTCTTGCTGCACTGATCGATGCCGTTGGCGATCCAGTCGCCGTCGCTGTCCACCGGGCACCCGGTCTTGTCCACCTTCGCCGACACGGGGGTGCTGGCGCAGTTGTCTTTTCGATCCTTGATCCCGTCGTTGTCCTGGTCCTTCTTTGCCAGGACGGCCGTGGCGATGCTCAGGCAGAGGATCGCCATCATCGCGGTCTTTCTTCCGGACATGTCGCGCTCCTGTCTCGTCGATGCGGGGTGGTTTTCAAACAATCAGCCGCAGGCGGGGGGCTCCCGATGACCGGCGGGAGGTGCGGCTACGGTCAGTCTCGACAAAGAGGATAGTCGATACAACCGATTTTTGCACAGGAAATGCTGGACCCCCCATGCGGGCGCTGACGCGATCGCGCAGCCGTTGACGGTGCCTAAGTGATTGACTACATTACGGCTTTCAATTTCATCACCCTTCCGTCCACAGCGCCACACGAGTGTCCAGAATCTGGACACTAGACGCGAAAGGCCGGGCCTTCGTAAGAGGGATGGACCGCACCGTGTCCGTTCATCCCGAACGACGCCAGACCGGCAGGCATCGCCATGGGATGGTTTCGGGGGTACGGTCGCGGATGTTCGATGAACGAGCCCTGATCAGGCTCTGCCGGCATGGGGACCAGCGCTCCTTCGAGCAGCTCGTGGCGCTCAAGCGCGACAAGGCCATCCGCGTCGCCTTCAACATCGTGGGCGACGAAGATGACGCCAAAGACGTCGCGCAGCAGGCGTTCATCAAGCTCTGGGGCGTCATCCGAGGCTACGACGAGACGATGCGATTCGACCCCTGGTTCTTCAAGATCGTCGTGAACCTGGCGATCGACCAGTACCGGCGCACCCAGAGGCGCAGCGTCACCCTCGCGGGGCCGGCCGCCCTGGAATCCGCGGAGAGCCATCCCGAAGCGGGTCTTTCCGCGCCGGGGGCGGACGTCCCTCTCATGAGGCACGAGCTGCGGGGGATTTTCAACAGGCTCGCGGCCGGGCTCGGTCCGGTGCAGCGGGCCGTGTTCACGCTCAAGGAGATCGAAGGTGCGGAGACGGAGGAGATCGCCTCGATCCTCGGGATCAGGGAGTCCACCGTCAGGAACCATCTGATGCAGGCGCGGCGAATCCTCAAGGAAGGGCTGCGCCGCTGGTACCCGGAATACGCGAAGGATTTCAACAGATGACGGACAAGACGGCCTGTGACCGCTTCGAGCGGTCGCTCGATGCCTACCTGGGCGATGCGCTCGCGTCCCGGGAGCGGGAGGCCGCGAGGCGCCACGCGTCGTCTTGTCCAAAGTGCCTGGCAAGGCTGACCCTGCAGGATCCGCTGCAGATTTTTCTCCCGCTGTCCGCGGAGACCCCATCATCGCGCGTCACCGACGGGTTCTGGGACACGGTGCGCGCCGGGATCGAGCGCGAGAGAGCGGCAGGGAAGCGCGAAGCCGTCCCCATGCATCCTGTCCGTCCCGGCCGGCTCGCGGCCTTCGCCGGCCGCGGTTTCACGCCTATCGCCATTGCCGCATCGCTTCTGGTCATGGTGCTCGCGGCCTGGCTCGCCGCCGTCGCCCCCGCACTGTTCGCTCCCCTTGACCGAAATGACCGAAGCGCTTCGGGGGCGGGCATCGCCAGGGCCGCCGCGGCGCCGCTGCCGCGGGTCTCGGCCGTCGCGGCCGGGAATCCGCTCCCCCAGACCCTCGAAAACGTCCGTACGGACGATGCGCGCGACGTGCAGATCTACAGCATGACCTGGCTCGATCAGGATGCCTCGTCAGGCCACGATCCCAACCAGGTGACCGAGCTGATCCTCATCGTCGACGCGGGGCTCAAGCTGTGAGCCGCCTTGTCGCGCGGTGCTTCCAGGCGCTGGTCATTCTTTCGCTTGGGGTCTCGCTGGCGGCACCTGCAGCGCCCGCCGGAACGGCCGCGAGCTCGGCGCTCGCGAGCAGGACATTCAAGCTCAGCTACCGCGACGTGCGGGACGTGGTGGCCCTCATCCAGCCCATGATCAGCCAGCGCGGGTCCTACGCCGTCGAGCCGGCAAGCCGTTCGGTGACCGTGTCCGACACGACCGACGTCATCGAGCGCATCCAGGATCTGATCACGAGCTACGACCTTCCCCCTCGTGGCATCGACCTCGTCGTGCAGCTCATGCGCGCCGAGGAGGGCTCGCGCGATCCGGAGGCGCAGGAGAGCCGCCCGCGGCGCATCGGGCTGCCGCCGGCGGTGATCAGGGACCTCACCAAGTGGGGTGTCATCACCCCCATCGGCAGCGCCGCGGTCTCCACGGCCGAGAACGAGACCGGCACCGTCGCGATGGGAGACGAATACAGGCTGCGCTTCTCGGTGGGAGCCGTCGCCGCGACCGTGGGGGTGATCCGCGTGGAGCGGTTCGTTCTGGAGCGGATGCGCGCACCCGCCGCTTCGGATCAGGCGAAGGAGGCCCCTCCGTGGACACCTCTGATGGATCTGGTGCTGAACCTCAAAGACAGGCAGACGACGGTGCTGGGCGCGACGAGCAGCCAGGATTCCAGGCAGGCGCTGTTCGTCTCGGTGACCGCATCGATCGTCGAGCCATAGGACGGGACGCTGCTGATGGCCGAATTTGTCTGCAAGGTCGGGACCCCGGGGGGGCAGATCCTCGAGGAGACCATCACGGCGCAGAGCGAAGATCAGCTGCGCGCCGACTTCGACGCGAAGGACTATCTCGTCTTTTCGATCCGCAAGAAGGTGATGGGGGCGTCGCTCCTGAAACCAAGCACCTTCAAGCGCAAGAAGATCGCCGCCAAGGAGTTCCTCGTCTTCAACCAGGAGCTGGCGTCGCTGATCACGGCGGGCCTGCCGATCGTGTCCAGCCTGAACATCCTGCTGGAGCGCCGCAAGAACCCGGTGTTCCGCACCGCGCTCGCCGACATCCGCGATCAGGTCAAGAGCGGCGCGGCGCTGTCCGACGCGTTTGCCTCGCACGGCGATCTCTTCCCCAGGCTCTACGCCCCGGCGCTCTCCTCCGGGGAACGCTCGGGCGAGGTGGCGAGCGTCCTGAAGCGCTATGTCGAATACACGAAGACGATGCTCATCATGCGGCAGAAGATCACCGCGGCACTGACCTATCCGATCATCCTGATATGCGTCTCGGTCGGCCTGGTCCTCTTCCTGGTCACCTACGTGCTTCCAGCGTTCGAGGGCTTCTTCGACCAGCTCGGCGCCGACATGCCGCTGCTGACCAAGATCGTCATCGGCATCACCGGCTTTGTCTCGCGCTACATCCTGCTCATCGTCCCGGCCGTCGCTGCCATCGTCATCGCGATCGTGTCCTGGAAGCGCACGGAGGCCGGCGCCGAATGGTTCGACGGATTCAAGATGAAGATGCCGCTCTACGGGTCCATCGCGAACAAGTGGGCGGTGTCCAGCTTCTGCCGCACGCTCGGAACGCTGGTGAAGGGGGGCATCCCGCTCGTGAGCGCGCTGGAGATCTCCGCGAAGGCCATCGCCAACCGCGTCTTCTCGACCGCGCTGATCGGCGTGGCCAACCAGGTGCGCGAAGGGCAGCCTCTCTGGCTCTCGCTCGAGAGGACCGGGATCATGTCGGACATGGCGGTGGAGATGATCAAGGTCGGCGAGTCCACGGGCTCGCTGGAGGAGATGCTCACCAACATCTCGGCGTTCTACGACGACGAGATCGAGGCGGACCTGGCGCGGATTGTTAGCCTCATGGAGCCGGTGCTGCTCATCTTCATGGGGGTGACCGTCGCCACGATCATCATGGCTTTCTATCTGCCGCTGCTCACGTCGTTCGCGACGACCAACGGATGAGGAGGGGCATTGATGATACGAACGAATGAGGACGAACAATTCATGAGGAAGAACGCATGAGCCCGAACGATCCGCGCGAACCGGTTCCGGCCCCTGAGCACGAGAGCGCACCGCAAGCCACGACCGCCACGAGCGCGGCGACGGGAGACGAGGTCATCTCCGAGGAGCTTCAGGCACGGCGCCTGGCGGAGAGGCTGGGGCTCGATTACGTGGACGTGATGCAGTTCCCCATCGACCACGAGCTGTTCAGGGCCATCCCCGTGGACCTGATGTTCCGCTACAACTTCGTCCCCTACAAGTACCGCGGCAACACGCTGCTCTGCGTGGTGTCCGACCCCGCCGACGTTCTGATGATCGACGAGCTGGAGCTGCTGCTCGGGCATCCGATCGACGTGATGGTGGGGACGCGGACCGCGATCCAGGAGATCCTCAAGAAATCCGAGTCCTCCCAGCGCGTCCTGGAAGAGGCGACCGAGGAGTTCAAGGTCCAGCTCGTGAGGGAGGACGAGGACGGCGAAGAGCAGCTCTCCATCGAGAGGCTCACCTCGGACGCCTCCCCGATCATCAAGCTCGTCGATTCGACCATCTTCAACGCGCTGCAGCGCCGTGCCTCGGACATCCACATCGAGACGCGCGAGCGCGAGGTGGTGATCAAGTACCGCATCGACGGCGTCCTCTACCACGCCATGGACCCGATCGACAAGCAATTCCATTCGGCGATCATCTCCCGCATCAAGGTCATGTCGGAGCTGGACATCGCCGAGAAGCGCGTGCCGCAGGACGGCCGCTTCAAGATGAAGCTGAAGGGGCGCACCATCGACTTCCGCGTCTCGATCATGCCCTCGGTGCACGGCGAGGACAGCGTCATCCGAATCCTCGACAAGGAGTCGGCCAACGAGGAGTTCCGCGAGCTGCGTCTGGACGTGCTCGGGTTCAACGAGGACGATCTCAAGATCCTGCGCCGGCAGATCACCGAGCCCTACGGCATGTTCCTTGTGACCGGCCCCACCGGCTCCGGCAAGACGACGACGCTCTACGCCGCCCTGTCGGAGATCCAGTCCGACGAGGACAAGATCATCACCATCGAGGATCCCGTGGAGTACCAGCTTCCGGGCATCACGCAGATCCCCGTGAACGAGAAGAAGGGGCTGACCTTCGCGAGAGGGCTGCGCTCGATCCTGCGTCACGACCCCGACAAGATCATGGTCGGAGAGATCCGCGACGAGGAGACCGCGCAGATCGCCGTGCAGTCGGCCCTGACAGGGCACCTCGTCTTCACGACGGTGCACGCGAACAACGTCGTGGACGTCCTGGGGCGCTTCCTCAACATGAAGGTCGAGCTGTACAACTTCGTGTCGGCCCTCAACTGCGTCCTCGCGCAGCGGCTGGTCCGGACGATTTGCAAGGAATGCAAGGAACCGGTGACCGTCACGCGCGCGAACCTCGAGGAGTCGGGGCTGGACCCCGACCGGTTCATGGATCTCAAATTCTACGAGGGGCGCGGCTGCATCGACTGCAACGGGACGGGGTTCAAGGGGCGCACCGCGATCGCGGAGATCCTGGACCTGTCCGACAACATCCGGGAGTTGATCCTGGCGCGCAAGTCGGCCGCGGAAATCAAGCGCGCGGCGAAGGAGGAAGGGATGATGTTCCTCCGCGACTCGGCGATCCACCGTCTGGTCCACGGGCAGACGACCCTGCGCGAGATCAACAAGGTGACCTTTGTCCAGTAGCCTCCTGAAGTTCGATCTCAAGTCCCTCAAGCTGCCGTCGTGGCTGGGGGGCGGCGGCGGCGTCGTCGCGGGGGGCGCGTCGCGGGTCCACTATCCTCCCGTGGCGATAGCGCTGGGCGCGGACTCCTTCTCGCTCGTGCGCCTCGCGAAAGACAAGAAGACCAAGGCCATCAAGCTGGCGTCCCAGCAGGTCGTGGAGGTTCCGGCCGACCTGGTCGCGACCGAAGTCTTCCAGCTCACGATGCGCGACACCTCCCGCATGACCGCTCTGGTCTCGGGAGCCATCGGCCGCTGCGGCGGCAGGGCCGAGAAGATCTCGCTGGTGCTCCCCGACTACCTCGCGCGGGTCGCGCTGCTCCACTTCGAGGACTTGCCCGGGTCGCGCAAGGAGATGATCGGGATGGTGCGGTGGAAGATGAAGAAGGCCGTGCCATTCAAGGTCGAGGAGGCCGCCGTGGACTACGAGATCCTCCCCGGCGCGGGCCCCGGGGGCGGGCACTCTGTCCTGGCCGTCCTGATGCCGCTCGCCATCGTCGAGGAGCACGAGTCGTTCTTCAGGAGGCAGGGGATCCGGGCGGGGCTGATCGACCTGAGCACGTTCTGCATCGCGAGGCTCTACAGGCCGGTGGTGGATTCCGAGGTTCCCGCCGGCGGCGACTTCATGCTGATCAACGCCGGGTCGTGTTCCCTCGCCGCGATGATCTACCGCGGCGGCGTCCCGATCTTCTACCGATGCAAGACCTTCGGATTCGACCAGAAGATCGACCCCGCAGGCACCCTGCGGCTCCTGCACCGCGAGATCCAGGCCTCGCTCCTCTACTACCAGGAGCGCCTCGATGGGCGCCATCTCTCCCGCGTCTACATGGCCCTCGTCGGGCACGACCCGGAGCGGGTGGCCGCGCTGTTCCAGGGGGCCCCTGTCGATCAGCAGCCGGAGCTGGTGGACCCGAGGAGGGTGATCGACGTCGGCGCCCAGGCCGGCGGCGACGACGTCATGCAGCGCCTGGCGCCGGCGATTGGCGCCGCGCTGGGCAACGAGTTCGTCGGGCGGGCTGCATGAGAGCCGCCGAGACGATGCACGGCATGAAGCCGCCGACGATCAACCTCGCGCGGCGTCCGTTCCGCAACAACACCGTGCACTACACGGTATTCATCGCCTGCGGGGTCCTGCTCGCCATCGCCACGATCATCAACGTCCGCGAGTACTACCTGCGCGGGACCGAGCTGACGATCCTGCGCGATCAGCTCACCATCGGACGCCAGCGCTACGACAAGCTCTTCCATGACGTCGAGACGATGAAGCGCGAGATATCCCAGGTGAACCTGGAGCTTCTGAACGACAAGTCGGCGTTCGTCAACGGACTGATCCTTTCGCGGCTCTTCTCGTGGTCGCAGCTCTTCGAGCGCCTCGAGGAGCTGATCCCCTACGACGTCAAGGTCCGCTCGGTCCGTCCCTCGATCTCGGCCAAGGAGATCGAGATCCAGATCGACGGCATGGCGAAGTCGGCGACGGATCTCTACGAGTTCGAGGCGAACCTCAGCAACTCGGAGTACTTCGCCGGCGTGTATCCCACCAACGAGAGCACGCGCGAGTCGAAGACGGAGCTGAACTTCGATCTGATCATGAAATACCTCCCCGCCGGCAAGTCGAAGCAGGATCCTTCGCCCCCCACGCCGACCGCGAGCCTTCCGCAGCCGGAGGCGCAGGAGGAAGGGGCGGCCGACGTCGGGCCCGCCGTCGAGGTTCCAGCGACGGAAGAGGCCGGGGACGCCGGGGGAACGGAGCCGGAAGGGGAACCTGAAGCGGAGCCGGAGAGGGCGGAGAAGGCCGGCGATGCGGCACAGCTCCCCCCGCAGGCTGGAAGTGGCACGGCCCCGGGCGCGACACCGCAGGGAGCACCGCCGGCCGCCGCGCCCGCGCAGACGGAGATCGAGCCGGCGCCACCGGTCACTCCGGCTTGGCCGGTGATGAAGATGTCCAACAAGGAGTTCTTCGACCAGCGCGGCGAAGATCGGTTCATCAAAGTGCGCGGGAACATGGTGCCGAAGACAGCCGACGATCATCCCGATCTGAGCAATGCCGAATACATCAAGCGCTTCGGTGTCGAGCAGTTCATGGCGCGCAGAGGGAGCCTCAACGTCATGCAGCAGAAGCCCAGGCCTGTGCCGCCGGTGGCGCCATGACCGACATGAGGTCGCTGCGAAAACGCGCCTCCCTGAGCCGGGAGGCCCTGAAGCAGGATGCCCGGCGGTTCATCGCCGACTTCGACGTGCGCGAGAAGGCTCCCGTCATCGCGGCGGTCATCCTGGCGTGGCTCGGCCTGAACCTCGCTATCGCGTTCGCGATCAACGTCCCCCGCGCCTCGGAGGTGGCCTCGCTGAGCGCCGACGTGGAGCATCTGACCCGCGAGATCCAGAAGAAGGCCGCCGACGTCGACAGGCTGCGCCCCGAGCACGGCAGAGTCCTGAGGGGGAGGAGCAACCTCGAGGTCTTCTTCAGCGAGGTCCTGTCGACCAAGCAGGAGCGGTTGATCGACTTCCAGCGCGAGATCCGCGAGATAGCAGCGAAGTACAACATCAACATGGAGGCCATCAGCTACCCGCGCGAGATCATGGCCAACAAGGTCACGAAGCTCGGCGCCGCGATGCCCCTCACCGGCTCCTACGAGAACCTCCGCTCGTTCCTCGAAACCATCGAGCGCTCGGAGAACTTCATCATCATCGAGTCGATCCAGCTCTCCAGCTCCAAGGAGGGGGGCGTGATCCTCAGTCTGACGATCTCGCTTTCGACCTATTTCGTGGACCCGGACGCGCCCGAAAAGACGCTGCTCCAGACGAGCGCCGGATGATGGGAGCGACTCCGTGAGCGGAAAGCGCAGGCAGTACATCCTGCTGGCCGTCCTGGCCGTCGCCTTCATCGGCTGGCTGCGATGGGGCGGAGACGGCCTCGCCGTCGTCGGTCCG
>Ga0137432_1000376_pt1 | contig 26603 bp, 24 predicted proteins | sample EasRivERMZT820_2_FD_102337 | JGI IMG/M metagenome (GOLD analysis project Ga0137432, IMG submission 102337) | Soil microbial communities from meander-bound floodplain in the East River, Colorado, USA - East River MetaG ERMZT820_2 | ecosystem: Environmental > Terrestrial > Soil > Floodplain ... | reverse complement strand
TCGATCTGACTCGCATTCAGGGTCTTCCCGGCAAGGAATCCGGCAAAGGCCTGCTTAGCGGCCTCGCGGTCCAGGCCAACGAGCGAACGGACGAAGAGACCAAGGCCGTGGCTTTCTTCCTTGGCCCTCTGCACATCGCCCGGACCGCCAATGCCGCTGTTCGCTAGCATCGTCTCAAGTTCGGCCAAGTCCGATCGCGTCAGTGCCTTATTCATCCGCAACTTACGAATAGCCACGTGATCCTCGTGTTCCCTGAGAAACGCTCGCGCCTTGGCACGGAAGCGCTCGAAGTTGTCCGACGCGGCGAAGCCCGGCAGATCCACCGCCAGCTCGCCGCCCATCAGATCCTCGAAGTCCGTGTAGATAAACCTGCGCTTCTGTTTGTCGATCAACTTCACGAGCGCGCGGAGGCGCTTGCGCGCGTTCTCGAGAATCGCCGTAGTTACGTCCTGCCACCATTCGTCAGACTGGATCTCTAGGATCAGCGGGAGTTGCTGCTGCACCATCGGGATGCTGGTCTTCTCCTCCAAGAGGCTGGCAATGGCTCTCACCTGATCGCTCAAGCGCTGGAAGCCTGGCTCCGTTCGAAGCACCGCGAGCTGCAGCCTCAGAATCAATAAGTCGAAGCGCTTGGCCTCCTCGTCCTCGGATTCCTGCTCCGACGGCAGACCGGCTACTTCGTGCGCCAGCTCGGAGAGCGAGTCTGGCTTCAATGAGATCCACGCTTCAGGCTTCGTGTACTTCTCCACCAATCGCCGTTTTGGGCGCACCACGAAGTTGTCGAGATTCATCGCTGCCACCTCCCGGTTCAGCACCTCGGCAACATCCCTTCGCAGCGATATGACCGGCTCCTTGAGATGGCCTGCAGGCGGTGGCGTCGCTTCCGCGGGTGAGAGGTCCAGCTCGCCGATCACTTCCAGCCGCGCCTTGAACAGTCGCTTGCCAAGCGACTCGCCGAGCACACCGTCCGTAGTGTCCGGATGCTGGCTGAAGAACTCGAGGTTCTGGCAGTAGTCCAGGATGTAGAAGAACGCCTTGTCCTTCCCAGGCCCGAAGAGGTCTTTGCGCAAGCGGGTGCCGCGGCCGACCATCTGCCAGAACTTGGTCTTTGAGCGCACGAGCTTGATGAACACCAGGTTCACAACGTCCGGAATGTCGATGCCCGTGTCCAGCATGTCCACGGAAATGGCGAGGTGCGGCGCCTTCACTGGGTTCGAGAAGTCATCGATCACGCTCTGCGCGTAGGGAAGGCCAGAGTGCACGACTCGCGCAAACGCACCTTTGTAGTGCGGGTAGTTGGCGTCGAACCTCTGAGCGATGAACTCGGCGTGCGCCTGATTCTTGGCGAAGATGATGGTCTTGCCGAGCCGGTCGCCGCCCGCGACGGTCTGCCCGCGCGTCATCAGGTGCTCCAACACCTTGTCCACGGTGTCCTGGTTGAAGAGCCACTTGTTGACCGCCTGGGCCTCGACGCGATCGGGGGTCGTGCCTTCTTCGTCCCATTCGAGCGCATCCCACTGCTCCTTCTCGTCCTCGGGCAGCTCGGCGTACGTAATGCCCTCGCGCTGGAACTTCAGCGGCACCGACACGGCCCTGGGCGGCACGAGAAAGCCGTCCTTCACCGCGTTGTCCAAGTCATACGCATCCGTCGGCACCCCGCGCTCCAAGTCGAAGAGCCCGTACGTGTTGATGTCGATCTCGTCCTTCGGCGTAGCGGTCAGACCCACCAGCAGCGCATCGAAGTAGCCAAAGATGGCGCGATACTTCTGGTACACAGAACGGTGCGCTTCATCGATGATGATGAGGTCGAAGTGGCCCACGCCGAATCGCCGCTGGCCGTCCTGCGACTCGTCGATCAGCCCCATCATCGTCGGATAGGTCGAGACGAAGACCCGACCCTCGGCATCTTTCTCGGTGACCAGGTTCACCGGGGCGGCATCGGGCAAGTGTGTCTTGAACGCATTGACGGCCTGGTTGACCAGCGCCACGCGATCAGCTAGGAACAGCACGCGCTTCGCCCAGTTGCACTTCATCAAAAGGTCGCACAGCGCAATCGCCATGCGCGTCTTCCCGGCGCCCGTGGCCATCACGATGAGAGCCTTTCGGTCGCAGTCCTTCTCGAAGGCTTCACTAATGCGGCGGATAGCGCGCGTCTGGTAGAAGCGCTCGATAATCTTCGGATTGACGGGAGTATCAGCCAGCGACCTGCGGGTTGCACGTCGCTGGATCATCAACTCCAGCTCCGCCTTCTTGAAGAATCCCTGTACCGAGCGCGGAGGATAGTTGACGTCATCCCACAGCCAGTGGTCATATCCGTTCGTGTAGAAGATGACCGGCCGCTGGCCGAACTGCACCTCCAAACAATCAGCGTAGAGCTTCGCCTGCTGCTGACCGATCTGGGGCGACTTCTTCGTGCGCTTCGCCTCGATCAGGGCGAGCGGCTTGCCATCGTCGCCCCACAGCACGTAGTCCACGAATCCCGTGTTCTTGTTGTTCGGCATGCCGCTGACCTCGAACTCGCGGTCGCGCGGCTGGTCGAGTGCCCAACCGGCTTCCTTGAGCAGCAGGTCGATGAAGTAGTCACGGGTCTCGGCCTCGGAGTAGTCGTGCGTGTCCGGCCGGGCGGCATTCGCCTTCTTCGCCTCTGCTACCTCAGCGCGCAGCCGCTTTAGCTCAGCATCCAATGCAGACTTGTCCGCCAGCAACGCCGTGAGCTTTTCGTCGCGCTCGCGAAGCCCAGCCTCCAACTGCTGGAGCTGATCGATGGTCTGCTTGGGGATTGGAGCGGTCTTTGGCACCGCACCGGCATCGAAGATCAGTCCCGGAGCCGGCTTGGCGCCTCGCGCATACGTGTGGGCGAGCCAGTACGCGACGTGGAATAACTCACGTACCGCCGTCAGCGCATCCAATTGTTGAATGGGTCGATGGCTGTGGACAGCTTGATTGCCGAGCGTGTTGATGACCCGCGCCTTACTGAACACAGCCTCGCCCGCTACAGCCTTGAAAGTCGGGTCGTGGATCAGCGCGCTCAGGTTATCCTGGTACGGCAGTCGCAACGCGGCGTCTGCCTTGTACGCCCACGCCACCGCCAGCTCGAGCGCACGACGGGCGTAGAAGCAGGCCGTGCGCGGATCGTGGTGAACTGCCCCCTCAGCCTTGTTAGCCGCCTCCCGGATCGCCGGCCATTCGACCTGAAGGAAGGCAAAGTTGCTCACGCATCCCCTCCATCCCCCATCTGCCGCTCGAACGACTGCCGCACCAACCCCATTACATACGGCAGCTCATCCAACGACGACAGGGGAACCTCCACATCACCGTTGCCCCATCGGCCGAGGCCCGACACATCTCGACACCGCCCCTGCGGATCGCTGATATCGGCGAAGGCCATGTTCAAGGACAATCGCAGTCGTTTGGCCTGCGGAACTGCATCCACGAAGTTCGTCTCCGCCTTGTACGCGACGTAGAGCTTGAGGAATTCCTCGGTCACACAAGGGTCGAGGGCTAGCACGTCCTTGCGGAACGCCTCGAATAACACGCGCATCGTTGGCGTGAGGAGGTGCGGATGGTTCTCTATGGCGTATGTGGTCGCTGTAGCAGTCTTCGGTCGGTAGGCCCCAAGCACGTCGGCCGCCAGCCTCGGCGCGACCCAGACGTCGAGCGCCATATCGGCGAGCTTGCCCCCACGCACCTTGATCGCGCCCTCGTTCCAATCGTCAAGCTGACCAATGCCTGCGTTGAGTTTGAGCGGGCTTTGCTTAAAGCCGCCCGTCATGTCACGCTTCTCGTTGAACGGACGGTCGCTGTATTCAGAGTTGTATCCGGTGAGCGTCAGGTTCCCCAGGGTGTGCAGCCAGGTTCCCTGCACGCGCTCCCATTCCGGTCCGAGGGCCGTTTTCCACGCTTCAGACAGGTTCTCGTTCTGGGGCAAGATGTGCTCGATGGTGTACTGGTCTACGGCGACGCGCTCCTTGCGTCCGTGGTTCTCAACCCGTCGGAGCCAGTAACTTCGGCTGCGGAAGTTGTAAAGATCACGTGTCTGCAGATCGCGATGGAACTCCTCGTCGCTTGGGAATCGGCGATAGGACGGCAGGAGCTGCAGGTGCGCACGAATGCTCTCGAGGTAGTGCTCCTTTCGGAGCACCTTCGTGAACGTTGCGAAGGTTTTGTTCATCGAATTGGTAGGAATCGCGCAGATGGCGCGGCGGAACACATATGCCTCAATGAGGCGCACCGCGGTCACGAAGTCCGAGCCCGGCAGAGAGCCCGCCACATAGTCGCCGTACAGCTCCAGCAGGAAAGGATACGCAACGTCCACCTTCAGCTCGCGCAGGTCGTGGAAGGCGAGCTTCAAGTCGGTGTCGGTCTCCGCGCCGAGCGCCATCGCGCAGAAGTAGCGGGCGAAGTCGCGGATGTCCTTCACGAGCCCCTCAACCCCCGCCTGAGCCGCCTTGGGCGAGCGGGCGTGAGCTTTGAACGCCTCGTACACCTCGCTCACGTTTGGAATCTCACCTGTCTTCACGGTCAGATAGTGGCGCATGAAGGCGTCGAAGTGGCTGCCGTAGGCTTCTTGCCCAAAGTCCAATTCCATGGGCCGCCAGAATTGCTCGTAGAGTCGCGTCTGGAGCTCGGGCTCGAGTCCCATTAGGACAAAGTTGCGGATCAGGTCGGCCTGGCTGAGCTCACGGCCAGTGGAGTTCATGCTTTCGAAAATGAGCTGCGGATCGTCCTGATCCCGAGTGAGCGCGACGTCCACCACCATGAGCTTCGCCAGGCCCTTACACAGGGCTACGAAGTCGCCCTTGCAGCCACCGATCAGCTCTTGGAAGAGCTGCGAGTTCCGCACGACCCGAATCGAGTGTTCCTTCGGTTGTTCGATGCCGGCGACGATGGCCATGAGTGACATCTTATCGGTCTGGGAGAGGATCAGCTTGTAACGTCTCTCTTCTTTTTCTAGCGGATTGAGCAGGTAATAGCCGCGTAGCTTCTCGGCTGAGAAATCCTCCAGCGGCTCCGTCACACCAAGCGCATTGGCCAAGGCAGCGATGAGCAGAGTCACCGTGGTCAGTCTTTGCTGGCCGTCAATCACAAGGAGGGGCGACTGAATCGAGACCTGATACACGCCCTTCTGGATGTAGACGATCGAGCCAACGAAGTGGGCCGACACGTCATCGTTGCTCCCGGTGCGCACGATGTCGTCCCACAACTGCCGACACTCCTTCTCGGTCCACGAGTAGGTTCGCTGGTAGATCGGTATAACGAATTGGGGCGACTTCTTGAGGAAGTCGAGCAGCTTGGCTTCGGTTGCTTTCATAGCTGGTACTCGTCGTTCGCGCCGATGCGGCGCATGTGAGGCTCGCCAAACTCAAAGAGCCTCTGCCCGAGCAGAGCTGAGCGTACCGCCTCACCGGTTTCGGCCGCGCCCTTCTTCAAATGTTCTATAGCACGGAATGCTTGCGTCGGTTGCATGGGCACATCGATCAGGAAGAACGGAAAGTCGCTTGGACTACCTAGCAGCGCATGGACTTGCGAGAGGTCGGTCAGGTACTGCGCACTCGTCGCCGCACTCTTTATGGTGGGTGTGAAATGCAAGTATGCCAGACTCGGAGCTCGTCCCATTCCGCACGCGGACGCGGCGCGATGGACGACCTGGTAAACGGAGGTCGCAAAATCTTCCAGGCGAAGTGGGTTCGCCGCATGAGGCTGCAGGAGCTCGAGCCACCCGCTTACAAATTCCTTCGAATCCCGGCCCTTCGAGTCCTTGCGGGTCAACCGGGTGGCGACGGATGGATACCGAGATTCCGTCCACTTGGCCTCGATAGCCAGCGCGCCGTGGTCGAACAACACCATGGCATCGGTCTGGGAGGGCAGGCCTTCACCCTTCGGCGAGGGAACCTTACGCTCGAAGGCCACCGAGACGTCACCGATCACACTGCAGAGGGTTAGGACCTTCGCAAACGTCGTCCAGTCGTCCTTTGCGAGGGCCAGGAGCGGAACGGTGGACTTAAAGGGGGAATCTAGTGCGCTGTCGCTGAATCCCGAGATGAGAGCCGCAAGGCTGGTGGCAGGCTCTCTATCGAACAAGAACCGCGCAGCCATCGTCACAACTCCCCTCGGAAAGCCCGGTATTGGAGCGAGGCGGCGAGTCCGCCGAGTTCGATAAGCGACGCGCCGTACGAGCGCTTCAGGCTCTGTATTGCGGTAACGTGCTTGGCAAACGCGCGCTGAAGTGGAAGGGGAGGAACTTCTATCCGCGCCGACGCTAGTCGTGCCTTTGAGATGTTAGGCATCGAACCGGCGGATCCGCCCGCGAGCCTCTGGATCCCCTTTCTTTTCGTGGGATACATCAGCAGTTGGTGAAGAAAGCACGGGTCCATCGCAGCGTCTGCACGGAGACGTAGCCGAAAGATTAGATCGGACATCATGAGGCGCGGCGGCGTATCGTGGACCAACGCGCAGGCCGCAACCAGATCGTATGTGTTCTTTCGCGAGAAGAGCAGATCTCCGGCCTTTACCTCTATGTCGACGTCGGGCTCGACCTCTGGCGGCAATGCTTTATTCTCGGTCGGATCGTACTCACACCACGTGACCGCACCCAGTTTGAGAACGCCCCATTCGTGGTCCATTGCCGGGCGGTCCAGACAGGGTGGACTCCAACCGCTGTCGATGTTCGCCAACAGGTCCCCGAACCGCACAACCGGCCACCCCTTCGGATTCCTGGCTGGATCGCCGAACATATCGAGGAAAACGGACTGCGTGAGAGCGTCGAGTTGGACGAGCGCGGCACGGCGCTTGGCCCGGAGCGCCTCCGTCCGGTCCAACACCTCCGCAATCCGTCGCTGCTCGGGCAACGCGGGGTACGGAATCATCATATCGTCAAGATGTTCGTTTCGGAGGTTATTGATGTTGATTCCTGCCGCTAGTGCTGATACACGGCGCCGATAATCGTGGGTTTTGAAGAAGTGTGCGAAGTACGCGGGGTCAACGCCCGGGCGCGGACGAAGCACCTTGCAGAACGCGCCAAACCCTCCTTCGAAGTCGGCAAGCGCTCGGGCCGCCTTGCCGACAACGTCCAGGCTTCCACTGGATGCGGCGATCACGACGTCGTGTTGGCGAATCATTTGTTTGGGAGAGATTCGGGCAGCCGGCACATAAACGAGATCATCGAAAACCAGGCCATCGTCAGTTATGTTGCCCGCTCGAAGCACCGGCAGGTACCCCGGTTTCGGGGTGCGAGATGCCTCCTCCTTTCCGTAGGAGACTCCGCGCACCTGCTCAGCAAGCTCGCTGATTCGCGCCACCTGAGCACTCAATCGAGCATACCCTCCAGCTCCTTCATGCCACGCTGGATCTCCTGTTCTAGCTTGGCGAGGTCGGCGAGTATCTCCGTGGGCACACGGTGCTCGATCTCCTCGTGCACCACTTTCCTATAGCGGTTAAGGGCCAGGTCGTAGCCGTGAGCGACGATGTCGGCCTTGGGCACGCAAAAGCTCTGGTCCGTGCGCGAGCGCTTGCGCTCGGCGTCGACTCGCTGCCTCCAACGCGCCAGCACATCTGGCAAGTTGTTCTTGGCGTGCTCTTCAGCCGCCAGCGCGGTGCGGGGTACTGGACCGAGCTTCTCTTCGGAGAGCTGGGGTGTGCGCTTGTCGTCTAGGCTCCAGCCGTCAGCATCCACGTCATAGAACCACACCTCGTCGGTGCCCCCCGAATTGGTCTTCGTGAATAACAGGATCGCGGTAGAGACGCCCGCGTAAGGCTTGAATACGCCGCTGGGAAGCGACACGACTGCGTCTAGCTTCTGCCCCTCCACCAGGATTCGCCGCAGCTCCTTATGCGCGTTGCTGGACCCGAACAGGACGCCGTCAGGCACGATCACGGCCGCCCGGCCGCCCGGCTTCAAGAGACGAAGGAAGAGCGCGAGGAAGAGGAGTTCGGTCTTCTTGGTCTTGACGATCTGTTGGAGGTCCTTGGCGGTGTTCTCGTAGTCGAGGCTGCCGGCGAACGGGGGATTGGCAAGCACCAGCGTGTACTTCTCCTCCTCGCCCGCGTGATCCTGCGCCAGCGAGTCGCGGTACCGAATGTCGGGACTCTCCACGCCGTGCAGGAGCATGTTCATGCTGCCAATTCGCAGCATGGTGTTGTCAAAATCGAAGCCGTGGAAGGTCTCTCGATGGAAGTGCGCCTTTTGTTTGGCGTCGCGCAGAATCTCAGGGTGACGGTCGCGCAGATACTCACCTGCCGCAACAAGAAACCCGGCAGTGCCGCAGGCAGGGTCGCAGATCACATCCTTCGGGCCTGGGGCGGTCATCTCGACCATGAGCCGGATGATATGCCTTGGGGTCCGGAACTGACCGTTCTGTCCGGCGGTGGCAATCTTGCTGAGCATGTACTCGTACAGATCGCCCTTAGTGTCTCGGTCCTCCATCGGCAACACGTCCAGCAGGTCGACCACTTTCGCGAGGAGCGCGGGCGTAGGGATGGTAAAGCGTGCGTCCTTCATGTGGTGCGCATAGGTAGAGCCGTTGCCGCCGAGCGTCCGGAGGAACGGGAAGACATGCTCGCCGACAACGGCAAACATCTCGGCGGGGGCAAAGTGCTTAAGGCGCGACCAGCGTAGGTCGTCGTACGGCCGCTTTTTGGGGTCCTTGCCGGCAGGGAAGACGGGTCGCTCGATGGGCTTCTTCAGCCGCGCTGACTTGTTCTCTTCCAGCGTATGCAGGTCGTCGAGTCGACGCATGAAGAGCAGGTAAGTGATCTGCTCGATAACCTCGAGCGGATTCGCGATGCCGCCCGCCCAGAAGGCGTTCCAGACACCGTCGATTTGGCTCTTGAGCGCACCAGTGACCATTGCGATTAATCCTTCGGTTCAAGCGGTTGCGGAACGGCGGGAAACGTAACGTTCAACGGGCCGGTTGGGAGCGAGCAGGATATTCTCGCGGGCTAGCGCCAATTACATCGAGGCTCCGAGCGAAACCCACCGATCCTGCTCTCCGGCAACGGCTGTATCGGACGGCAAGACCACGCTCCCACGGAATGCGACTTCGACGACTTCGTGTGGCCGGCGCTGGAACCGCTCCGCAGGCCTGAAGAGATCGGGGCCGCGCTGGACGCCTTTTCCGCGCTGCATTCGTGGCGCGCCGGAGTTGTACGGAGAGAAGAGCGGCGGCAGGTCTGAATTCGCAGCGACGAGCGCTGCGAATGGAACGCGGAGGACGAGCGGCGACTCGGGCGCATAGTGTGCGAGGAGTCGACCGCCGGGACCAACCATGCCGATTGCGTCGCCCGGCCAGAAGTACACATGATCGTTCAGATACTCCACGAAATCGGCGAAGTCCCAACCGGAGACTAGCGTGACATTGGCTGCGACCAATGGGTGCTGGTCCTTGAGAACAATGGAGTCCCCGGCCACGGTGACCCTAAGGGGCTCCGGCCGCCGGGCCCGGAGCAGATCCTCCCGACCAGCCACTCGCAGGATCGCACTGGCGGCTTCGATGCGTCGCGTCCGTTGGAGTCGAGCCAAGTTTTCGCGCGCTGTGACGTGATAAAGGAAGGGACGAAGCGCGGCGTATTGGGCTAGCGTGAAGGCCATGTGAGGGGACTCATTCCCTAATCTACGCGCGCCGACACCTTTCAAGCCGTTTGTCAGGCGACGCGCAACACTAGAGGGACCGGCGCCACCTGTCTAGGCCGACTGCGAGCACCTGATCCACCCATTTGCCGAACCGAGTTGTTAAGACCTCCTTGTGATCGTTGTAGTTGAATTGGAACGGTGAGTCAGAGAGGATGTCAACGTCCGAAATTGCGGTCTCCTTCTCCTCGCCAGTCCGCTCCCGTCGGTAGGTCATCGCGGAGCACACCATTACGCCGCTGAATTGAGATCCCAAGCAGTGGAAGCTTATCAGAATATCGGTTTGACCAGTGGTCTTGATTGCTATCAGCACCCACGCACGGTAGGTCTGGGTGTTTGCGAAGTAGCGGTACTTCTTCGCCGCCTCGACCACTTGGTAGTGGTAGTAGTCATCGCGTTTGGAATCATTCTTGGCAACGTCGGCCCAACTGTCGTACTTGCGATCGACGGCCTGAAGTTGCGACTTGACCTGTTTGGCAGTCTCCGAGAGGCGTTTTCGGGCGGCTTCATGAAGGAGGTCTGCAAACTTGAAGACCTCGGACATCCGCTTAGCACGTTCCGCGGCGCGTTCCTTGAGGCGGTCAGCCGCAGCGTCGATGATTTCCTTCAGCCCAGCGGTCTCATGAAGGACTTCCCTAGAAACGCTGAGCGCTTCAACGAATGCACGCTGTTGAAGGTCCGCGAAGAGCTTAACCAGCGGGCCTAAGTCACCAGCGTCCGCGTAATAGAGACTCTGTAGGTATTTTTCGCGGTCATCCCGGCGGACGACCGGAGAAAAGAAGCCCTCGCGGAGGAAAACGAGAGTGGCGAGCGCGCGCGCAACGCGCCCGTTGCCGTCTTGGAACGGGTGAATCTGCGTGAAGCGGTGATGTAGCCAGGCAGCGGCGATCTCGGCGGGTACCCCATCACGTTTGTGCTGCTCGGTGCGCGCAAGCAGGGTGTCCATTTCGGAGGTGATCTGCTCGGCTGGGCAACAGGCATAACGAGTGCCATCGAGGCGCTCGACGGCGACTGGTAGTTTCCGCCAGACGCCACGCTCCAGCTCGACCTTGAGCCGATTGCCAAACTGATCCTCTGTTATGGTGGCCTCCTGATGACGGGTCAGGAGCTGATGGAGCTCCTTAACAAAGGACGTGCTAAGGTCCCGGCGCTGTTGTACAAAATCGAATAACCAGGCGACGGTTTCGTGTTGATCCTTTATCAAGGCGACAACGTACTCCGGGTCCTTGTCGGTTGTGCCATGCGGGATCAGGCTGGCGTGAAGACCTCTCTCGACCAGGAGGCGGCTCACTCCCTCGTCAAGGGTGTAAAGGCGCTCGATGATCCCAGTCTCGATTGCCCATTCGCGGGCCAGTCGCTCATTAAAGGCTTGAAGCGCCTCGCTGTCGCGAAGATGAGCGGACTGCTCACGCCAGACAGTCAGCAGAGCTGGCAGTTCGTCGTTTGCAAGATCCTCCCACTTGCTCGGAAGATCCGTGCAGGGAATCCAAGGGGCGTCGGCCAACGGGCAGACTCCGATCTGGTGGTGGGCGTCTAACGGCGTGCGCCTAATCTGCGGCGCTTTGAAGAAAGACTCATTCCTCGATCTACGGGCGGCGCCACTTCAGGCGCGTGTTAGGCGGCCTCCACAGCCACACTTCATCGGCGGCCCTGATTCAGTCGCCGAATCCGCTCCTCGCGCTCCTCAAATAATCGGTCAACCTTGGCCTTCATTGCTTCGTAGTCCATCTCACCGGTAGGTTTGATACCAGCGATCTTGAACAGAGTGACTGACAGCTTCTTGGCGTGGTCTATGGTTGAGTCAATTGAGGTATTAAAGACATCGATGATCACATCCGAGTGACGCTCGGCACGCAGTCGTACTGCGGAACCGGGCTCGTTTGCGTCTACGTCTCGCAGCGCCTCAGCAAACTGTCCAACGAAAGTATTGAGGTCCCTGTACCGATTGTATAGAAGCAAGACGCTCTTCAATACTTCGGCTGGAAGCTCGACCAGCGCATTTGAAACAGTATCCCAAGCCAACGTGCTCATGTGGAAGTCGCCAGGGATGCTCTTAGGTCGAGCTTGCCTCGCACGCGTCTGCATCAACAATAGTTCCGTGTTGAGAAGGATCTCGGCGAGCAGCAGGGTGGCAGCTTTGCGACGGTCCCGCCGTGGCTTCCAGAAGACCTCGAGCAAGACCGCACCGCCAGCTCCGCTGACGAGCGCCACGACGATGCCGCCAACCGTCTCAAGGATACCCATTCCACGCGCCGCCTATCGGTGCGCGCTTAAAGCTGCGGCGCGCTGAAGAAGGATTCATCCACAATCTACGCGGCCGCCAGGATCAGGCGCTGGTTGGGCTGCGCGATCTTCTCTATGGTTGGGGAAGACCTTTTCCAAGAATGCTCCTGACAGCGTTGGGGTGGTTCCTCCGAGCCTTGTAGGGCAATCCCTTGAAGTTCATGGACGACTGAATGTGGAAGGTCAACGCAGATACGCGACCGGCGTCTTGAGCTTGTCGAGCCACAAGTTCTATCCCACGCCAGACCTTTGCGAGCTTCGTCGTCGAAATTGCTAACGCGCTGGTCTCGACGTAGCGCCATCCACTCTTCATTAGCGCGGCGATCAGTTTTTGATAGTGGTGAGTGCGCTGGTGAGTGAAATCAAGGTTAAGAGAGGCTTGGTAGCGCCGGGGCATGGAGGGTCCTCTGGGGTTCTGGCATCTGGCGAGCAGTCGCGCAGCCTGACGGCGAATTGGACTAATCTGTTGATTCCAAGAATAAGGCTGATCTGTTGATTCCAGCTAGGCAGCAATTCATCCTGGCTCATCGCCCATGGTGGTATCTAGCCCAAGGACATCATGCTTGATGTGTGGGGAACGACGACGAACCCGTGAGCTGTTTTCATAGGGTCGTGTGTTGTGAGTTGTTGTGAGTGGTTTGCCTAGAAAACGGTCGACCCCCTGGTTCGCTCAGGGGACCGCCCCGTCTTTGTGGTGAACCGCGTTGTGAGTTCTGTTGTGATTCTGCTGCAATTTCCGGTCGATCTTCGGGGTCCGACTCACAACACCGATGCCCAGAACATCGCGTAGTTGCTACTCTTTGTCGTGACTCCCCCGACTAATCGACTCCATGGGGTTCAGGGGGTCGCGGGTTCAAATCCCGCCGTCCCGACTGGCTGAGGAGTCAGCCTCACACTGAGTTGCGGTGTGGGGCTTTTTCTTTGGCAACGTCGCGCGGGATGAGTCGCTGCCGGATCGCGCCCAGATGATAGGCTGTGTGCGCGATCGCGCCGAACGCTACGCCCAGCGCGTCCTCGTCCCAAGTCCTGTGAGACGACACAGCCACCAGCATGCTCTCGTACGCGCGTTGCAGTCCCGCCCGCAAGGCGAGCCATGCCGCGTCGTCCACGGTAGACACCGTCCAGCTCAGGCCGCGATCGTGCCTCGTCGAGTCCCCGCGTAGGGCTTGCCTCGAGAGTGCGAGCGTCTCGCTCAGGTGGTGGACGTGGCCGGCGATCGTCGTGCTGTTCGGCCCGGCTTTCTGGGAGGCCTGGGCGGCGTGCAGCTCGCCGATGGTCCCGAACACCCCGGTCCCCAGGGATGTGTCGATGAAGTAGGTCCATGGCCCGGGAGGCCCCTCGAACGCTTCACGGAGCATTCTCGTCACGAGATGCACCACGACGGCGGGTGCCGTCGCTGCCGATACGCGTTGACTCATGGTCATGACGCCGAAACGGGACGTGGCGCTAAGGTCGTTCTCATGTCAACGCTCGACGCGCCAGCCGCGGCTTCGCCAATCGAGCACACCCTCCCGCAGCCGGTGCGCTTTCAACCCTTTCTTGCGGAGCAGCTCGACTGCCTCCACGGCGTACACGCAGTATGGGCCGCGGCAGTACGCCACGACCGCGCGGTTCTTGGGCAGCTCCTTGAAGCGAGCCTTGAGCTCGCCGAGCGGAATCGACACCGCGCCCGGGATGTGCCCGGCTCGGTACTCGTCCGGCGGACGAACGTCGAGGACGGTGACCTCACCGCTCTTCACGCGGCGCAGCAGCTCACCGCCCGCGACGGTCTCCATCGCGTCGCGCTTCGCGAGGTACTCGCGTGTGACGAGCTCGATCTCGGCCAGCCGACCCTCCGCGAGGTTACGAAGGGCCAGGAAGAACTCACAGACATCCTCACCGGCCAGGCGGTACTCGACGTGCAGCCCCTGCTTCTCGCCCTCGACCAGCCGCGCCGCTCGGAGCACCTGGAGGTGCTGGGAGGTGTTGGCGACCGAGAGGGCTGCGTATTCGGCGAGCACCTCTACGGTCTTGGGCCCCTGGCAAAGCAGGTCGAGCAACTCGAGCCGCTTCGGGGCAGAGACCGCCTTCCCCAGGCGCGCAAACTGCTCGTAGATGGCGTCCTTGAAGTGTCTGTTGGCCATGACGTCAGGCCGCCTGATAGATCCGGACGTCCGGCGCGGCGTCGAGCAGCGGACTGAGCGCGCCGACGACGTCGGATGTGAACAACCCGGTCTGCAGATACGCGTTCGCCTGCTCCGATGTGTCGAAGCCGTGCAGCACCTGGACGTCGTCGTCGCGGACGAGCAACTCCTTCGACTTGGCGCCGGCGATCGTGGTGAGAAACGGCTCCTTGTAGCGCTGGTAGACACCAGCGGCCGCCGGCCGGTTGGCGGGTGCGATCTTCAGGGTGATCTCCAGGTAAACCATCGGCATCCTCCTTGTTGGGGCTGTTCGCGGACCCCCTTCCGTCGGGGCCACTGGTCAAGTATTATAGTGACTACTTGAATAGTCAAGTCCCCCGGCTGATGGACGGAGATAGACCATGAAACGACGAGTCGTTGTCCTCGGTGCGGGGTTCGGCGGTCTCGAACTCAGCACGATCCTATCCCAGGCTCTCGGGAGTCACCTCGACATCACCCTGATCGACAGGAACGACTCCTTTTTCTTCGGCTTCTCGAAGCTCGACGTCATGTTTGGTCGCACGACACCCGACGCCGTTCGCATCGCCTACCGCAACATCGTGAAGCCCGGCGTGGTCTTTCGCCAGGAAACCATCACCGCGATCGACCCGGCAGCGCGGCGCGTCACCACGGACCACGGGACATATGAGGCCGACGTGCTGGTTGTTGCCCTGGGCGCCGACTACGATCTGGCTGCCACACCGGGCCTCAGGGAAGGCGGCCATGAGTTTTACTCCCTGGCCGGCGCCGCGCGCCTGCGCGACGTGCTGCCCAACTTCTCGTCGGGCCACGCGATTGTCGGCGTGACCGCGGCGCCGTTCAAGTGCCCGCCCGCACCGAGCGAAGCCGCCTTGTTGCTGCACGACCATCTCACCACACGCGGCGTCCGCGACGCGTGCACCATCAGCCTCGTCATGCCATTCGGTGCTCCCATTCCCCCGTCACCCGCATCGTCGAACGCGCTGATCGCGGCGTTCGCCGAGCGGGGAATCACCTTCGTCCCCAACCGCAGCGTGCGCGCCCTCGACCCGGCGCGCCGCGTCGCCATTCTGGATGACGCGAGCGAGATGCCGTATGACCTGTTCCTCGGCGTCCCGAAGCACCGCGTCCCGGACGTGGTCGCGGCGAGCGGCCTCACGGAGAATGGCTGGATTCCCGTCAACGCCAAGAACCTCCAGACGCGGTTCCCCGGCGTGTATGCCATCGGGGACGTGACGAGTGTCGGGACAGCGAAGGCAGGCACGTTCTCGGAAGGGGCCGCGCGGGTCGTCGCCGCCGCCGTGCTGGCGGAAATAAAAGGCGGCGAGCCACCCCCGGCGTATGTGGGCGCGGGTAGCTGCTACGTCGAGTTCGGAGGAGGTCGCGTCGCGCGCGTGGACGTGGACTTTTTTTCAGGGCCCGCGCCCACGGGGAGCTTCAGCGAACCATCGGTCGCCCTGGCCGGGGAGAAGCAGCGCTTCGGCTCCAGTCGCCGGGCCCGCTGGTTCGGAGCCTTGCGATGAACGTGCTGCTGGTCCTCAACGACCCTCCGTACGGCACCGAGCGCTCCTACAACGGCCTCCGGCTCGCGGGCTCTCTTGCCAAGCGCGACGGCACCGCCGTCAAAGTCTTCCTCATGGGCGACGCCGCCAGCTGCGCCAAGGCCGGACAGAAGCTCCCCCAGGGCTACTACCACCTGGAACGGATGCTCAAAGTCCCGCTGCAGCACGGCGCCGCCGTGGGCGTCTGCGGATCGTGCATGGACGCGCGCGGGCTCACCGACGCCGAATTGGTCGAGGGGACGCGGCGCAGCTCCCTCGACGAGCTGACCGATTGGACCCTCTGGGCCGATCGGGTCATCGTCTTCTAGAGGCAGTCATATGGCTGAGATCGTCATCGTCGGAGGCGGCGTCGGAGGCGTGGTGGCAGCGAAGCGCCTGCGCCGCGCGCTCGGCGGCGGGCACCGCGTCACGGTGATTGACCGCGCGCGCGATCACCTCTTCCAACCCTCGCTCCTCTGGGTCGCCGACGGGACGCGCCGTCCGGAGGGCCTGTCCCGCCCGCTCAGCCGCCTGAACCGCCGTGGCGTCTCATTCCGCTTTGGCGCAGTTCAGGGACTCGACTTGAGCGCACGGCGGGTGCGGCTCGACGACGGAGACGTGCCCTACGACTTCCTGCTCCTGGCCCCGGGCGCCGAGCTGCGCCCCGATCTAGTGCCCGGGCTCGCAGAGGGCGGGCGCAATCTCTACACGCTGGACGGCGCAGCCGGCCTGAACGCCGACCTCGCCCGCTTCCCGGGCGGCAAGATCGTGGTGCTGGTCGCGGCGATGCCGTTCAAGTGTCCCGCCGCGCCATACGAAGCGGCCATGCTCATCGAGGCGCGCCTCCGCGCCCAAGGCGTGCGCGCTCGCTCGGAGGTCGCCGTCTACACCCCTGAGCCGCAGCCGATGCCGGTCGCCGGGCCGGCGCTCGGTGCCGCCGTGCGCGAGATGCTCACGTCGCGCGGCATCGCCTACTTCCCCGGTCGCAAGCCCGTCGCCGTCGAGCCCGCCAGCCACACGATCCGATTCGAGACGGGCGACGTGGCGAACTACGACCTGCTCGTCTACGTCCCGCCCCACGCCGCGCCCGCCTTCGTCGTGGCCGCCGGCCTGGCGCCCGCGGGCGGGTGGGTGAAGGTCGATCCCAAGACGCTCGCCACGCCGTTCGAGCGCGTCTGGGCGGTGGGCGACGTGACGGGGATTCCCCTGCCGAACGGGAAGTCGCTTCCGAAGGCGGGCGTGTTCGCGGAAGGGCAGGCGGACGTCGTGGCGCACAACATCGCCGCCCTGGCATGTGGCGCGGTGCCCGCGGCCGAGTTCAGCGGCGCGGGTGCCTGCTTCGTCGAGATGGGTGATGGACGGGCGGGATTCGCCACCGGGAACTTCTACGCCACGCCCGATCCCGTCATCCGGCTCAAGACCCCCGGCCGCCGGTGGCATTGGGCGAAAGTGCTGCTCGAGCGGACCTGGTTCCTGCGTTGGCTCTAGGCGGTGCTCAATCCGTTAGACCGATGTCGACGCTCATGCTCTCCAGCACGATCACGTGCCCGGTCTGTGGCTCCCAGAAGCAAGATTTGTCGATTTCCAATTCGCGTGTCGCCGACATGTTTGCCCTAATGTTTGCCGTTCCATGGCCGCTGATGCCTACCAATGCGGTCAGTTCAGGCACGTAAGTGCCGACAAAACAACGGCCCCGCTTGGGGGCCGTTGCATTCAAATCCCGCCGTCCCGACTATGGCCCCGCCTCGGCGGGGGCCTTGTCGTTACGGGACTCTGGCCGCCGATCGCTGCTCTCGCGGCAAGCGTGAGCTCACGCGCCCTAGGCTCACGCGCTGTCGTTCCCGCGGTCACGGCGCGCGTCCACGGCCTTCCGCGCTCGCTGAATCTCCTCCACGTGCGCCACTGACCAATCCTGCAATGCTTGCAGAGACTCGGAGAGCGTGTGGCCCAGGCGGGTGAGCGTGTACTCCACGCGCGGTGGGACCGTCGGGTACGCGCGCCGCTCCACCAGTCCATTCCGCTCCAGCGAACGCAGCGTCTGCGTCAACATCTTCTGCGTGATGCCGCCGATTTCGCGCTTGAGCTGCTGAAACCGTTTCGTCTCCGGTACGAGCGCGACGATGATCAGTGAGGTCCATTTGTCGGCAACGATGTCGAGCACGGTGCGAGTGGGGCAGTCCTGGCTGTAGACGTTGTACGCCGGAACGGTCTTGGCGCGTGCCATAGTATCCTTTTGGTGCCTAGTTGCTGAAAGATACCGACGAGCCTAGACTCCGGCAACCCAATTGCGTACGGAGTTGCCAATGAAGACCGCCCTCGCCGCCCTCGCCGCGCTCACGTTGCTCGGCGCTCGCCCCGCCGCCCCCCCGGCCAAGCTGGAGCTCAAAGTCATCACCGCCTCGCCCGAAGGATTCCTGGTGAACGCGACCCTGATCACGGGTGCGCGCGACGCGGTGCTGATCGATGCGGCGTTCACCCGCGCCGACGCGCGCCGTATCGTCGCAGCGGTGCGCGCCAGCGGCAAGAATCTCACGACGGTCTACGTCACCCACGACCATCCCGATCACTACTTCGGTCTCGAAGTGATCAAGCAGGCCTTCCCGAACGCGCGCTTCGTCGCCCAATCGGGCGCCGTCGCTGAAATCACGCGCACGTGGCAGTCCAAGGTCGCCCAATGGAAGCCACTCTATGGCGACTCGATCACGTCGAATCCGGTGATTCCGAGCGCGCTCACCGGGAGCTCCATCACGCTCGAAGGGGAAAAGCTCGAGATCGTCGGCCCGGTGCAGGGTGATGATGCCGTGAACTCGTTCGTGTGGATTCCGTCGCTCAAGGCGGTCGTGGCGGGCGACATCGTCTACAGCGGTGTTTACGTGTGGACCGCCGAGACCGATACGGCCGCGCGCCGCCGTTGGGCCGCGACGCTCGACCGCATTGCGGCGCTCCATCCGGCGGTGGTCGTGCCGGGTCATCAGCAGGCGACGTTAGGGACGACGCCTGCGAACGTCGGGTTCACCAAGGAGTACCTGGCGGCGTTCGATCACGCCCTCGCGGGCGCGAGCACGCCCGAAGATCTGCAAGCAAAGGTGAAGGCCCGCTATCCGAGTCTCGCGCTCGATATCATCCTCACGATCGGCGCCCAGGCCGCGCTCCCGGCGCGGGGTGCGGGCCCGCAGTATCCCCCGCCGGCTCCGGAGCAGCAAACGCCGGACGTCGAGCGCAATCTGCAGACCTTCGACGTGCTGGATTTCGACGTCTACAGCAATCAGAAGTGGGATCGGCTGCAAGAGAGTCATGCCGCGGACATCGTCGTGACCTGGCCCGACGGGCGCGAGACGAAAGGCATCGAGGCCCATATTGCGGATCTCAAGACGATGTTTGTCTGGGCACCCGACACGAAGATCAGCGTGCACCCGATTCGTTTCGGCTCAGGGAGCTGGACGGGTGTCACAGGAGTGATGAGCGGCACGTTCAGCCGTCCCATGCCCACGCCAGACGGAGGGACGATCGCGCCAACGGGCAAGCGGTTTACGATCGGGATGGCGACCATCGGGCACTGGGTCAACGGCCGGATGGATCACGAATGGCTGTTTTGGGACAATCAGGATTTCTACAAGCAGATCGGCTTGGGCAAGTGACCGCGCGCGAGCGCGGCGAGAAACTGTTTCGCGTGCGCCCGCGCCGATCGCGAAGTTGGCGAGAGGGTTTTGTTTGCCATAATGTGTGCCAAAAAAGCAACGGCCCCTCACGAGGGCCGTTGCATTCAAATCCCGCCGTCCCGACTGAGTGAAGATCAAGCTCTGCAGCGACTTCTGCTGCAGGGCTTTTTCTTCGTCGCGCCCCGTGTTGTGAGTCCCTCACCCGCTGGCCCCCTCTCCCTGTTCGGGAGAGGGGGAACGCGCGCTTACAGCAGCTTCCGAAACTCCTCTGCCGTCAGCCCTGCGTCTCGCACAATGCCGCCCATCGTGTACGCGTTCACGGGATTGTGCCGCGGGATCGTCAGGATGCGCACGCCGTCGGTCATCACGGTGTGCTTCCCCTGCCGCACGTCCGAATCCCGCTTTCTCCAGTGCCCGCACCGCGTCCAGGTGGTTGACGCCCGGGACCTTCGGCACCGCTCAGCCCGCGACGTCGACTTCGCGGACCACCGTGCCGCGCAGCAAATCTTCACGGGCGGCGAGGTACTCGGCGATGGCGTCCCGGATGTTCGCCAGCGCCTCTTCCTCTGTCGCTCCCTGCGACCAACAGCCAGGGAGCCCCGGAACCGAGACGCTGAAACCTTCATCTGATTTTTGTAGCGCGATCTTGTACTTCATCGGACACCTCCCGCCTCAATATACCACTGCCTCAGCGGCTCACGATCCGGTGCGTCGGCCTGCCCTGAGCGCATCGAAGGGACGCGATGAGCCCTTCAGGGCTCGCGCTCGCGCCGAGCCGGCGCTTTAGCGCACGGATAACCGACAGAGCAGGTGAGGAATGCCAGAAACAAGAGGCGCGGCACGCTCCGCGTGCGCAGCCGCCCGCATCGCGCGACCCGATGCGGCGATCACGCGTGAAAAATCCCGATGCCTCCAATGTTTCCGGCGTTCACGACACGCGCGCGCCGTCGCTCCGGACGCACAACGGTGGTGATCGCTTCCGAGGACAGGCACGGCGCTGCAACGACGCGGGACAGGCGAGGAACGGCACGGGACTGTCGATGCAGGGGAGGGGATCGCGGATGCTCGGGGCTGCACCACGCGTGACCACCGTCGTCACGCCGAAACACACTCCGGGATTGCCCGGACAGGGAGGGGAACACCGAATGCACACCGAGGGGGCCCAACACCATCGTGCAATAGAGTCCCGCCGGCGATACCGCGATCATCTCGTGCATCCTGAGCGTCCATTCACACTTCAAGTCTTATCGGAAGGAGACACCGATGAAGCAGGTACTCATGGCGGCGCTCGCGCTTGGCGCCACCGCGGCCCCGATCCAGGGCCAGGCACAGGCGACGCCGCGTCCCACGATCGTGCTCGTTCACGGCGGTTTTGTGGACGGGTCCGGCTGGCAAGGTGTGTTCACTCGTCTGCGGAAGGATGGGTACACCGTCACCATCGTGCAGAACCCCACCACTTCACTGAGCGATGATGTTGCCGCGACCCGCCGCGCCATCGCGGCGAGTAGCAGCCCGGTGATTTTGGTCGGTCACTCGTACGGTGGCGTGGTCATCACGGAAGCCGGCAACGACCCGAAGGTCGTGGGACTCGTCTACATCGCGGCCTTCGCCCCCGACAAAGGCGAGTCGGTCGCCAAGTTGATCGCGAATCCGGTGCCGGGAGCACCCGTGCCTCCGATTCTTCCGCCCCAGGACGGGTTCTTGTTCCTCGATAAGGCGAAGTTCGCCGCGTCGTTCGCGGCGGATGTCGATGCGTCGCTCGCCGAGTTCATGGCCCAATCGCAGGTGCCGTGGGGTCTCGACGCGCTCAACGGCGAGGTGACGGAAGCATCGTGGCGGACCAAGCCGAGCTGGTACCTCGTCGCGACGGACGATCGGATGATTCCACCGGCAGCGCAGCGCCTGATGTCCAAGCGCGCGGGTTCGACCGTGGTCGAGTCGCCCGGCAGTCATGCGATCTACGTGTCGCGTCCCGCTCCGGTTGTGGCGCTGATCGAACAAGCAGCGAGCACGCTCGCAAAGACGACTTCACGTTGAGGCGTGCGATTCCCCCGCGTTGTGCTCCCCACCCCCGAGGCGCTGGCCGAAGCCGCCGCCCAACGATTCGCCACAGCGGCGAGCGAGGCGGTCCAGTCACACGGGGAGTTCGTCGTAGCACTCTCGGGCGGCGCGACGCCGCGGGGCCTGTACTCGCGCCTGGCCGCTCCGCCCTACGCCTCGACTGTGCCGTGGTCGCTGGTGCAAGTCCTGTGGAGTGACGAGCGCTGTGTCGCGCCGAACCAGGCGGCGAGCAACTATCGGATGGCACGCGAGGCGCTGCTCGATCACGTGTCGATTAACGCGGAGCACGTGCACCGGATTCGGGGCGAGGACGCCCCCGCCTTGGCCGCGCAGGCGTACGAGCGGACGCTCCGCACCGTGCTCCGGACGCCGCGAGGGCCGCCCCGCGAGACACCCGGAGCCCGCATCGACCTCGTCCTGCTCGGCCTCGGCGATGACGGGCATACGGCGTCGCTATTCCCAGGCGCTCACGACGTCCCGGACGGCGAGGCGTGGGTGGTTGCCCGTTACCACGCGCCAAGCTCGCTGTGGCGAGTCACGCTCACGCCGGTCCTCATCAACGCGGCAGCCGAGGTCCTGTTCTTGGTCTCCGGGGAAGGGAAGGCCGCGATCGTTCGCCGCGTGCTCGAAGGACCGCGGCGCCCCCAGGAGCTGCCGGCGCATCTGATCGCGCCGGCCGCCGGGGGGGGGCGCATGCTGTGGCTGCTCGACGCGGCCGCTGCGCGCGACCTCGAGGCCCGCGAATGAAGCCGTCGGACGCGCTGGTCCTCTTCGGCGTGACGGGCGACCTCGCCCACAAGATGATCTTCCCGGCGCTGTACGCGATGGCCCGGCGCGGTGTCCTCGACGTTCCCGTCGTTGGCGTTGCGTCTCGACCGTTGAGCCAGGCGCAGCTCCGCGCGCGGGCCACGGACGCAATACGGAGCGCCGGCCCAATCGATGACCGCCGCGCCCTGCGCCATCTGCTCTCGCTGCTCCGCTATGTGAGTGGCGACTACAACGACCCGGCGACATTCACGGCGCTCGAGCAAGCGCTGGAGAGCGCGCGGCGCCCGGCGCACTACCTCGCCATCCCGCCCCTGTTGTTCGAAACGGTGATCAAGGGGCTCGGCGCCGCCGGGTTGGCCGAGCATGCGCGCGTCATCGTCGAGAAACCGTTCGGACGGGACTTGGCCTCCGCGCGGGAGCTCGATCGCGTCGCGCGATCGGTCTTCCCGGAGGAAGCGATCTTCCGCATCGATCACTTCCTCGGGAAGGAAGCGATCATGAACATCCTGTACTTTCGCTTCGCCAATTCGTTTCTGGAGCCGATCTGGAACCGCAACCACGTCGCGAGTGTCCAGGTGACGCTCGCCGAAAAGTTCGGCGTGAACGGCCGGGGAGCGTTTTACGAGACTGCCGGCTGTCTGCGGGACGTGATTCAGAACCACCTGTTCCAGATCGTCGCCCTGCTGGCCATGGAACCGCCCGCCTACCGGGGGTTCGACGCCGTGCACAACGAAAAGGCGGCGGTCTTCCGGGCGATGCGCCCGCTGAAGCCCGGCGACGTGGTCCGCGGACAGTATGCCGGCTACCGCAAGGAGCCGCACGTGGCGCGGCATTCGGACGTCGAGACGTTCTGCGCCCTGCGACTGTTCATCGACTCCTGGCGCTGGGAGGGCGTACCCTGGTACCTCCGCTCCGGCAAATTGCTGGCCGAGACGGGCGTCGAGGTGCTCGTCCAGCTCAAGCCGCCGCCGCAGCGGCTCTTTGCGGACTCCGCGCCCGCGACCGGTCGCGCCAACTACCTGCGGTTCCAACTCTCCCCCAACTCCGCGGTCGCCCTCGCCGCCCGTGTCAAAAGCGCCGGGAAGGAGTTCGTGGGTGAGCAGGGGGAGCTCTATCTCGTGGAACAGCAGCCTGGCGAGGAAGCGCCCTACGAGCGGCTGCTCGGCGATGCCATGTCCGGCGACGGTGCCCTATTTACTCGCGAGGACGCCGTGGAGGCCGCGTGGGCCGCGGTCGACGACGTCCTCAAAAACCACTCCCGAGTTCGTCCGTACAAGCCGGGCACCTGGGGGCCCAAGGAAGCTGACGCGCTCATCGCGGCGGACGGCGGCTGGCACAACCCGGTAGCGCACGAGGCTCGCCCAGGGCATCTCGGCAAGAAGTAGCTAGCGGCGCGCATCCCGGCCAGACCGAGGTGTCCGTCGGTAGCTGCTTTCTCCGCGGGCCCGGAGTCATTCCTCGACCATCGTCTTCCTAGGCGGCAACGCCGAGGTCATGGGCCACCCGCGCCAGCCGTTGATCGAGACTCCACAGCCGGATGCGGTCGAGCCGGGCCGAGGCGAGCAGGTGGGCGTCGACCCAGCCGATCCCGCGGCCCCACAGGCGCGTACGTTCGATCAGCGCGAGCACTTCGTCGTGCTCCGCGACCCGTGGCGAGTCCAACGTGGCGAGGTCCGCTAACACCTCGGTCCGTGACGTGATCTGCCCCAGCGCGATCTCCCCCAGCACGAAGGGATGCACCACCAGGCTGTTACGCTCGAGGAGCTGGGCGAGGCGCCGATTCCCATGACGCCAGTGGTCGATCCAGACGGAGGTGTCCGCGAGGACGCTCACCGCCGCGGGCGACTGCGGCGCCGCGGCGGGGCACTCGCGCGCGGCATGGTGCCCCCGAGCGCGGCCAGGCGGCGCGCCGCTTCCCGGGTAATCAAGGCCTCGAGGCCGGCATGGACCAGCGCGGTCTTCTCGGCGATGCCGGTGATCCGCCGGGCCCGCTCGACCAGCGCGTCGTCGAGAATGAGTGTCGTTCGCATATGCATATGTATGTATCTGTGGTATGCGGCTGTCAACCAGCGGTCAACCGCCCCCTCCGTTCCCCTTCTTTCAATTAAGCGACGCGCGCGTTGTCATCCCGAGCAAGCGCGCGCAGCGCGCGATGCGAGGGATCTGCTGTTGTGCCAGGGACGCTCGAAAAACGCTCCGCACCCGTGGTTGCGGGCGGCGGCGCCGGGTGGCAGGTTTGCACATGGTCCGTGGCCTGCCTCCGCTCCACCGGCTGGTGCTGCTGGTGTCGGGTCTCGTGATCATCGCGGCCGGCGTCCGGGTGGCCGCCAGCCCGGTCAATCTCGTGCTGCTCTCGATGCTCATCGCGGCCACCATTTACCCGATGCCGTTTGCGCTCATGAAGCGCGGCTGGTCGAGGCAAGCCGCCGTGCTGGTGGTCTTGCTGGGCGTCGTGGTCGGCGGAATCGCCCTGTTGCTGGTGCTCGCCGCGTCGCTGCGGCGTCTCTCAGCCAACATGCCCGTCTACCAAGAGGCGTTCACGGGCCTCGTGACCCGCGTGAACGCGGCACTGGCCGCGCGCGGCATCGAGGCGAGCGGCACCCTCTCGCCCGACCCCCAGCGCGTCATCGCGGCGGCGGCGGGACTCGTGGGGGGAGCGCTCCAAGCGCTCGGCTACGGCCTGTTCACCCTCATCCTGGTGACGTTTTTCCTCCTCAGCATGCCGCTGCACGCCGCCGGCGACGCCCCCAAGGGTTCGCTCCACGCGCGCCTCGACGACGTGACCACGAGCGTGCGAAGCTTCGTCGGCATCCAGGGCATCCTGGGCGGCGTTCAGTGCGTCGGCGTCCTCCTGGCGATGCTGCTCGTGGGGACCGACGCCCCGGCGGTGTGGACCGTGCTCACGTTCCTGCTGGCGTTCGTGCCGTTCGGCGGCCTGATCGCCGCGATCCCGCCGACCCTGTTGACGCTGCTCGAGGGCGGCGCGGGCCGCGCCGCCGTGGTGTTTGGGACCTTCGTCGTGGTCAACCTGGTGGCGGACAACATCCTCAAACCCAAGTTCATGGGTTCGGGACTGGGGCTGTCGCCCCTCGTGATCATCCTGTCATTGATGCTGTGGTCGGTGATCCTGGGTCCGATGGGCGCGCTGCTGGCGGTGCCGCTCACCATCGCCCTGATGAAGATCGCCCCGATACTGCTCGAAGAGCCGCCGTCGTAACGAGCGCAGCATAGAACTTGCGCTGCAAAGCGCGATGCCACGCCGTCGATTCCTCACGCCGCTGCGCGCTGTCCTCATCCTCGTCGCCGCCACCTGCGCGGAGCCGCCAACGCGGCCCGTCATACCGCCGAGCCAATCGGAGACCTCGGAGGCTGCTGCCGCCGTCCTCGTTGGGGCGGGGCAGATCGCGCGCTGCGACTACGGCAACGACGAGCGCACGGCGCTGTTGCTCGACAGCATCCCCGGAACGGTCTTCGCCCTGGGCGACAACGTGCGGGCGAGCGGGTCGCTCAGCGACTACCAGAACTGCTATGGGCCGAGCTGGGGCCGCCCCCCCCATCGCGCCCGCACCCGCCCCGCCCCCGGTGACCTCGAATACCAGACCGCCGCCGCCCAGGGGTACTTCGATTACTTCGGCGCCGCCGCCGGTACGGTAGGGCAGGGCTACTACAGCTACGACCTCGGCGAATGGCACATCGTCGTGCTCAACAGCAACATCAGCATGGCCGTCGGCTCGCCCCAGGAGACGTGGCTCAAGCAGGACCTCGTCGCCAATCCGCGGCAGTGCACCCTCGCGTACTGGCACCACCCCCGCTTCAGCTCGTACAGCACGCCCGTCCGCGCATCGGTCAAGCCATTGTGGGACGACCTCTACGCCGCCGGGGCCGAGGTCGTCCTCAACGGCCACTATCGCCTCTACGAGCGCTTCGCGCCCCAGAGCCCCGCGGGCGAGGCCGACGTCGAGCTCGGCATGCGCCAGTTCACGGTGGGGACGGGGGGGCACGGCGTCGAGACGTTCGGGACTCAGGTCGCCAACAGCGAAGTGCGCGCGAGCGGTCCGTATGGCGTGCTCAAGCTGACGCTCGAATCGGCCGCGTACACGTGGGAGTTCGTACCCGTGGCAGGCGAGTCGTTCACCGATTCGGGGCGCGGCACGTGCCATTCGCGCCCCGGTGAGACGGTGCCGCCCCCGCCGCCCCCGCCACCGCCGCCCCCGGTGCCGCCGCCGCCCCCGCCCCCGCCCCCGCCCCCGCCGCCGTCAGGCACGGAGCAGGTGCTGGTCGGTGCCGGCAACATCGCGAGCTGTTCGAGCAACGCGCAGCTGCGGGCCAGGGCGACCGCCGCGCTGATGGACACGATCGCCGGCACCGTCTTCGCCGCGGGCGACAATGCGTTCCCCAGCGGCAGGCTGGCGGATTATCAGAACTGTTATGAGCCGAGTTGGGGGCGGCACAAGGCGCGCACGCGGCCGACGCTGGGGAACCATGAGTACGAGAGCGGCAACGCCAACGGGTCGTTCGACTATTG
>Ga0137432_1000375_pt1 | contig 26703 bp, 51 predicted proteins | sample EasRivERMZT820_2_FD_102337 | JGI IMG/M metagenome (GOLD analysis project Ga0137432, IMG submission 102337) | Soil microbial communities from meander-bound floodplain in the East River, Colorado, USA - East River MetaG ERMZT820_2 | ecosystem: Environmental > Terrestrial > Soil > Floodplain ... | reverse complement strand
TCCCACCAAGAAGCCAGCTATAAAAGCATGCCAAACAAGGTTCATGATTCATAATTTTTAGAATTGCCAGCCCAATCTTATAGAAGGTGTAACACCTGGTGAAAACTCTAATGATGTTGTGTTTTTACCTTGTTCAGGGTCTAAAGCTACGAGGGCTGCACTATAACCTAACTCAGCGCCTACGTATATTTTAGGCATGACATAATAGTCAAACCCTGAGAACAATGATGCACCAACACCAAATCTGTTTTCTTGAAGATTGCTTGTACCATCGTTGTTAGTTACGTAACCTACGTTACCCTCATAACCCCAATAGGTTGACAATCTTTCAGCTCCTGCCATATGGCGTTCAACACCAATAGAGGCAGCAATTGCAAAATCAGTATCTTGACCAGATACTCCTGAATCATATACAGATACATGCAAACCATATCTCATGGCTTTTTTGTCAGTGCTGAAGTCTCTTAACTTCACACCTACTAAACCTAAGCCACTGCTAACAGTTGGCAAGGAAAAAACACTTCCTCCAGACAAATCTGGAATCAAATTGATTTCCAAGATGGTTGTACCTTCAACTGGCTTGGTAAACGTACCAGCATCAGTTACGATTTGTGCATTAGCACAGTAGCCTGCAAGGAGCAATGCTACGCTTAAAATAATTCTCTTCATGATGAAAAAATTTAAAGTTAGTGGACCAGAGAGGATGTCGACCCCCTCTACCTGCGTGTTTATTTTATAGTTTTCATACGCTGTGCTCTCCTATTACACTATCAGCCCTTTTTCCCAATTGTTTAAGGTACAACTGGTCAAACCTATTGTGGACGATGGAGGAATCGAACCCCCATACTAAGCTCGTTTATGTTGGTGTGCCTGTGCTATCCATGTTACACTATTCGCCCTTAAGGCAGTTGTTTAGGGTACAACTGACAAAACCCATGCTTTTTATGCTGACTCATCTCTTGATGTGCCTGAAGTATAAGGCTCTCCTATTGGTGAAGAAGCAACTTCTTCTTCTTGAACAGGTTCACCTGGAACTTCTTCATAGTCCACATCCTCTATAAATGGAACATAGCCAAAGTGTTCAGCTATACCATCAAGAAGAGCTTTTCCTTCATCAGTCACATCTGTGTCATATAAAGGAGCTATTACACTATGAAACTCTTCATCAATTGCCCAAATCCAGGCATTAAGATAAAGAAGTCCTTCAGATACAGATACTTCATCTCCTGCATATAATGCTTTGTAGACAGATGGAATGACAGCCAAGATTTGCTTGTTGATATCATGACCTTCAATCCATTTTTCCTCTTCAGGAAGTGTGCCATCTTCTGTTGCTTTAACAAATGATGGATCCAAATATGGCTTAGCCATTTCAAAAGGAAGCATCCCTAACAGGGCTCTTCTCTGTGCACTAAAAAAGTCTACTGAGTCTTGAGATAGGTATCTCTCTAAAATTTGTTCGCTTGTTTTCATATAATTAAATTGATTATTTTTCTTCTTTATCGATAAATTTATGCAAAAGATAGGATACAAATATAATAAAAATAATTATTATCGCACCTATCATCCACCCTTTTGCTTCAGAAAGTTCAGGTAATTGTTCTATCATACTCTTCATAATAAGGAATTTATATCGATTTCACTCATAGTAAGAATCTTAAGAATTGCCCTTTCCTGCTCTGGGGATGCATGCAAAATATGAGACAGTATCTCGATTTTGTCATGGGTGAGTTCGACATCTTTAGCGAATGCATGAATTCTACTAGCTTGGGTATGCAATTGATTTAATTCAACAGGGTCTAACGCTTCTCCATCTTCTCTAACCCATCTTCCATTTCTGATTACTGCTCTACTCATAATGTTTAGTATTGGTTAATAAATTATTTTAGTAAGTTCTCCAATTCTTCCAAGACCTCAGAAGCCATAACTCTTAAGCTGGCAATTCTTGTTCTGTCTTTTGTGAAATTGGAGTATTTTACTTTAAGTGCAAGTATTTTTTTTGTAATCTTTTCAAGATCCTCTTTACCTTCAAGACTTTTATTATGTGCTAAATGGAATTCTATCTCCTGACGTAATTTATTCTTGTAGTCTAATTCCTCATTCAGAGTCTTAATTTCTAATTCAATCTTATTGAAGCAGTCTTTAAGATTTTGGCGAGTATTCTTGATTCTTTTAAACTCCTTACTGTTGAAATCAACATCCTTGTATTCATTTCTAGCTTTTGATAAAGCAATTTGAAGATTTACTTTTCTTTGAATTAAAGTATTCTTCTTATTTTTTATCTCTAAAATAAGACCATCAATCATTAGTAAATCTTTCTTTGTAGGATTAAATTCTTTTTCCATAAGCTAAATAATTTAGTCTTGGTTAATAAAAAGTCCCTCCCCTAAAGGGGAGAGACATTTGATACTTAGTCTAAGCCTGCAAGCTCAGCTTTCAACTCTTCAATTGATTTGCCTTCAAGAGCAGTAATCTCTTTCTTACCAATCAATTCAATAAGTTGAGCACGTTTCTCAGCTCTTTCTTTAGCAAGCTTTTTCTTGTCAGCTTCCTCAAGTTTAGCATCAATAACGTGTTTAACCAACTCAAATCCAAGCTCAAGCTTTTCATTTACAGTTGTTCTTTTCTTAATGAAGCTTTCTTCTCCACCCTCTTTTACAGATTTATAGAGACTCTTGGCAATTGTATCCAAGTCTTCAAGTTTTAAATCCCACAGATCCTCTGTGCTAATAGTTCCTCTGCCTGTTGCAAAGCGAATCTTCAAGCGTGATGCTTGTTCAAAGATGTTTGTTTGTGTGCTCATAACTAAAATGTTACTTTTAATGTGCGTTTAAAATTACCTTCTACCCTACATATAACATGATTTCTCTGGGTAGTCGAGAAACCAATTCCTGTTAGCTGTTTGTCGCTTGGCTCAACCTTAAGTTTAGCTCCCAATACTTCAAACACTCTTCTGTTCTTAGTTAAATCCTCTTTCAAGAATTCATTAAAGAATCCTCTTGGAGTTTCATCATTCTTAGCGCCTTCTATTACAAAGAAGACATGCTTATTACCAATCTCTTTCTCCCAATGATTAGGAGAGTTCATGATCATAGACACCTTTTGGAATTTGTTAGTGCTTATTCCCCACTTCTCTTTGGAAATTCCTTTAGAAGCCATTCCATTCTTGAAGGTTACACCCTCAGTTTTGGAATAAGTGAATATGCATGCAGTTTCCCACGCTTTGTCAGCCATAGATACACTGTTCTCAAATGTAAATAGCTCACCATTACATTCTACCTCAACAGTAAATCCATAATCTTTGGCCTCACGCTTAGCAAATTGGTTAACTCTGACAATATACTCACCTTCAAGGATTTTGTTTTTGTCATCCCATGTGATATTCTCTACAGGTGTACGAGATGTACCATGACCTGCATTCATATCAACATCCAATTGTCCTCCTTCAGCAGTTTTGCCTGGTTTCTTGAATGTGTTGTATCCAATTAGAGTTCCATTAGGCTGACGTACCCATAAATCTAAATCATCATGGTTGTGCCAAGCTAATGATATTCTAATAACACCTTCAACATTTCCTCCAGCATCCTTAACTTTCTCCTTGATGGAATCAGTTAGGGCATTTACATAACTCCATGAGAATGGATTATCCCATTTAAATAAACTTGGTGCTGTTGGCTCTACAGGAGCAATTACAGACACAAGATTCGCCAAGTGGTTATTCTCAACAAGCACTTCAATACCTTTGGCTGTAGGTACAACGTCCTGAATAAACTTTTCAATTGAAATTTCTTCAACATTGCTGAATGACTTAGGAGTAACCTGGGCCTCTTCCTTCATCTCTTCAAATACACCCATAGCTTTCTTAGCATCTCTGTTGACAAATAATACATTAGACACACTAATATCCTCTGGAGTAGCAAATCGTCTTGCTAATGAGTCCTTAATACCTAATTCCTCAACAGCTTTCTCTGCTTCCTTAATCATCCCACTTGTTATCAAAGCAGTAGGACGCTTGTAATTAGTTGGAGCTACCATTTTCTCAAATGCTGTCACAGCCTCATCTAATTCTCTTCCTGCAGATAAATCAATAAGCAATGTACCAATTGCTTGGTTTCTTATTTTGAATACACCTGCATTACCATATAGACCAATAGCACTCCAAATGAAGTTGTCTTTCTTATGAGCCAACGTTTTAGCATAATCCTTCTGAAACTGCAGAAAGGTGTCTACCAAATTCTTGAACTCAGTTCCTCTATACAGAGAACCCTGGGCTATCAATTCAAGCACAGTTTCACTCGCATCTACAGTTAATTCCTCAAGACTTCTCTTAAATACGTTCTTATTGTCTCTAATTTGAGATAAGACAGTATCTTTCTGATCCTTCTTAACCTTAACATTGTTTGGAGCCACAACAAAGAAGTGATTCCATTCACACTGAGCTTCAATGTCATAGTTCTTATCTGTTCCCAGATTAAGAAAGTCATTGATAAACTTGTTCTGAATAGCAGATTGGCGCACGATGAGTGCAAGATTATTCACGCTATGAACATACACCTCATCTTGAGGAATAAAATCCCATACAGTGGTTAATTTCCCATCCTCAATGATGACAATCTTCCCATAGTTCTTTATGAACTGTCTACAGCAATTACAATCGTGGTGCTGTCGTTCTTCATCTGTATCGAACCCATTTAAATAGGTTTCCCACATAGCATCTCTATTTGCATCAGTGATGAATAAAGTTTTTCCAGATGCGACCATAAGGTCGAACTGCTCTTTTACTTGGTTTTTTACACTTTTGAACATATCTATTGGTTTATTGGTTGAACTTCTTTTATATAATGGCCAAGAGCTATGTATAACTCTACAATAGCTTTATCACTGAGACCTATGTGGGTAAACTTTACCTTACCATTCTGTGATATCTCAGTTCTTACTCCTGGATTATGCCCTGCCTCCTTAGTAAGAGATTTCAAATGTATTACATGATTGGCAATAAATTTCTTTTTATCATCATGTTTTTGTTGCTTTACTACAACCTGATTGTTTTCACCTCTTACAACTACTGCATCCTTATACACAGTAACTTTTGTTTGTTTGATTTTACTCATTGATTTGATTATTTTGCGTTGTTTTTTAGTTTCTTAAGAAAAAATTAATTAATTTTGGTGTCGAACTTTAAATATTTTAATATTATGAAAAAAATTCTACCCTGTAGTCTGACGAACAAGTTTAGTCTACTATTATTGTTTTTTGTGTCCTTATTAGGCACAAGTAATTTGACAGCACAATGTAATGCAAGTGCTGAACCTAGATTTGTCTGTGCTGGACCTGGCAACAACATTATCTACACTACAGCAAGTGTTCTTTTAGATAATGGTACAACCTTAACTTGGACCATTACAGGAGATAGTACTGGTGGTGCTAAATTTGTTAACAACAATTCCCTAACTTCTACTACTACTGTTTCTTCTGGTTTGTTTAATAGCGTAGCTGTACTTTTAGGACCTTTATCTGGTTCTACTGAAGTTAGAATGTCTCTACCAGGTGATCCACCAGGTACAGGGTGTGCTGCTTCAGTATTTACTAAAGTTTTAGTTGTACAAGGTAGTGCTACTCCTGTAGATTGTCCTAATGATCTCACTACTGTATCAATTACTCCTGGATTAACTGGTACTAAACTAGGAACATCAGATCAAATTGTTCAATTCCCTAGTCTCCCTGGTGGTTGTGGACAATACACCTATAATTTAGTTACCTCTCCTGGTGGAGTAATAGTAGCAACAAATAACACAGGTACCTTTCCTGGTCAAATTCCACAGGATTATGTAATCAGAATTACAGACTGTGATGGATGTACTGCTACTTCTCCTGTAATTAATGGTGCTCCTGTACCTCCTAATCCAATTATTACTAATTGTCCTCTTACTTTATCACATCCTTCATGTCAATTTGCAGACCAAACTGCTCTTGATGCACATTTTCAAAACTGGTTAGATTCATTTAGTACTTCAGGTGGTTTTCCTCCATTAATTACTAACACTATTCCTGGTGCACCAATTCAAGCTCCTAACTTATGTGGTGGAGCAATTACAGTACAATGGATAGTAACAGACAGATGTGAACAAGAAGAAACTTGTACTGCAACATATACAATTACTCCTCCTCCTATTGTTACTCCTTTACTTCCTGGTAACAGAGAAGTTAGAGCATGTGATATTGTAGATGCAGCTGCTTTAGCAGCATTAGTTAATGCTTATGTAGCTGAATTCAGAGCTGAAGGTGGTTGTGCTCCTAGAGTAGAACTTGATCCTTATGTTCTTCCTAATTTATGTGAAGGTGTATTAAACATCACTGGTCGTATTGTAGACAGATGTGATGTAGTTATTCCTGTTGCAAGAACATTTACAATTCTTGCTGCTGTTCCTCCAGTTATTACATGTGCTCCAGGTGGTGCATTGGGTTGCAACCCAACCATTCCTGATCCAACAGCTCCTACAGTTGACTCAGAGTGTCCTACTTTACCATATACATCTGTTGATGTAATCACTGGTACTGATTGTGCTAGAATACTTACTCGTACATATACAGTAACAAATTCATGTGGTCAATCTGACACTTGTGATCAAGTATTTACATACAGAATAGATACTACTGCTCCAACACTTATTTGTGTAGCTAATAAAGAAGTTGCTTGTGATGCAGCAGTTGTATTTGATGCTCCTTCAGCAACAGACAATTGTACTGCTACAGGGGATATTGATATTATAGATGGTGCTGTGGTAGTTGTAGATAATGGTGATGGCACTTTTTCTCATACTAAATCTTGGACAGCTGAGGATGAGTGTGATAATGTATCAGCTTCTTGCAGCCAGACTATTCTAGTTTTATCTTGTGCAGAACCTAATGGTTGTACTTTAGGATACTGGAAAAACCATACTCTAGCTTGGGATTGTTATACAACTTGTACATTGTACAACTCTGTATTTACTGGTTCAACACTTGACCCTAATTTAACATTGCTTCAAGCATTGAATTTAGGTGGTGGTAGCTGTAACAACTTAGCACGTCAATCTGTTGCTGCGTTGTTAAACATCTGTGATGGTACATTGGACTTCTCAGTTGCAACTGAAGCAGAATTAGTTGCTTTAGTTAATGCAGCTTTTGCAAATGGTACATGTGGTGCAGCTGGTTCTTTATTAGATGGATTTAACAATGAAGGTGGTGCAAATCACTGTGATGTTGTGAAATCACCTAATACATCACAATCTACTTGTACTTCAACAAGAAAGGGGGCTGATGCTACTGGGAAAGTAGCGCCTTCGTCTACTTTCATGGTGTATCCTAATCCATTTAGTAACACTTTCTCTATCAATAGTACAAATCTTAACCACTCAATAAACATGAGTATTTATGATGTCCTTGGACGTTCTGTTGAGACAAGAACAATTACACCTGATGAATTTAACTCTCCATTATATGGAAGAGATTATCCAACAGGAATGTATAATATAATTCTTAATCAAGCTACTGAACAAAAGACTCTACGAGTGATTAAGCAGTAAACTCTGGTTAAATATAAGATAAATCCTCCTATTTTTAATAGGGGGATTTATTTTTTATATAACTTTGTATATCATTAATCCCTTAATTAAAATGAAAACACTAATGTTAATGTTCCTATTCATGTTTACAGCATGTGTAGTAACCACTGAAACAAATGTTCCTTGTTGGAAACAAAGAATCTGCGTTGGAGATACATATGAGTATCGCAAAGCACCTGACAATCGTGGTGGCTATTATGTCACTGATGTCCAAATCCTTGTTATCAAGGGTAATCAATGTCAAATTAGACATAGAAATGGACGTGAACAATGGGTAAACCTTTCTTATTTTGAAGATAACAGTAAACCCAAACACGTACATAGACAGCCTAATAAGAAAGAGAAAAAGGAACATAAAAGAAAGTATTAAAAGAAAAAGCCCCTATTTTTTAGGGGCTATTTCTATTCTATCAGTACTATACTTAAATCTTTTCTTACTTGTAATATAGTTCTCATTCTTATGACAGTAGTAAACACACTGACCATCAATTCCAGTGACTTCGATGGTATCACATCTAACAACACGATATCCTATGTTATTGTAGTATATATATTTATTACCCACACTAATGTAAGGAACCTTGGTGCTTACATCAGCCTTAATTAATGGTCCACATCCTAACATACATAGTATTCCTAATAAGATTGTTACTTTTTTCATTGTACAGGTTTTATATGTTCCTTAAAGTACTTGGTATTATGTAATCGTTGATTACCAGTATTGTCTTTTACGAGTATGCATTCCTGCTTAAACCCAATCACCTCAACAGTATCTTTGTTGACGTGCCCACAACAACCAGTGGTGAGGACATATTTGTCCCCACCCTTAATTGGTTGCGTACTCACTGTTTCCTTGCTTTGGGAACAAGCTCCAGCGATCACTAGCATCAGTAGTAGATATTTACCCATTATCTTTTTCCTCTTTAATCTTGAGGCCCATAGCTGCACATGCAAATCCAATAGGATCACTTGCCATTTGCTCAATTGATTTTCTAACAATAAATCTCATAGCAAGATATGCCATTTCTTCAGGAGTAAATAACTCCTTTACTTTAGCTAGAGTAGTCTCATTAGCTAAATTGGTTGGATCTTCTTGGTCTAATAAGCTTATTGCTACTTTAGCCATTTTCTCTGCGACAGCATATGTATCTATACCATCAATTTGTGTTTTGTTTTCTTCAGACATGATTATTTATTTATTTGTTTGATTAATTTTCTATACTCCTCAGGATCTATAGTAGCCAGCTTGAATTTACTCTTGTGGGTCTCTAAATTCTTAAGGAACTTTGCATGATCATAAGCTACAACACTATTAACATAGGATACATAGCTTGAAATGAACATTTTATTTGATACTCTGTCTAATCTAGGGATTATCTTCAGTGCTTCAGTAACATAGTCTAACAGTTTTACTGCTTTGACTTCATCCTCAATCTGAAATTCTCCCTTCTTAAGGATTGGAGATATAGCACCACCACCAATATGTGGAGTACAGGTACCATCCATTAAAAGCTCAGCCAATTGAGCAAGCTCAATATCATATACATTGAAATAATGTCTCAGCTTTCTATAATCTTCCTCAATGTGAGCCCATACTTGAAGGTAATCTCTCATTGTCCATGATCTGGAGGAGTTATTGAAAGCAGCTAATGTTTCAGCCAGGTCTTCTTCATCCTCAATGATTATCTCCACATAAGGGATACTACAACCTAGCCTTAATAAGGCATGATAAAGATGCTGACCATCTATTATATACTTTCTATCCTTTTCTCCAAGGAAATCCAGCACTGATACAACAATTGGGCGTATACAGCCTTTACTCTCCACTGATTTAGCCATTCTTGTGACATGATATGGCTTAATGTCTCTGTTAATACCTGCCAGCATGGCAAATCCTTTTAAAGAATTAATACTCATGTGCTTGACATCCATTTTTCCTAAATCGATTTTCTTTGTTTCCATTTTATTAGTTTTTGATTGGTTTCCAGTTATCTTATGCGTATTCTATGACCTATGGCCTGTTAATTTTTTCCATTTTTTCTCAAGATAATTATACTGACGTACAATTTCATCATTGATACGATTGCCAAAATATAACATACGCATAGATTCTTCTATACGTTTTATTTCAGCAAATCTTTCCTCTCTTATTTCTTTAAGAGATTTAGTATTGTCATTAAGATCTAGCTTTTTAGTAGGTGAACTGATTAGACTTGACATAATATTGTTTGTTTGGGGTTACAAAATAAAAAGGCTCCCATTTCTGAGAGCCTTTCTTAACTTAACTTGTTTGATTAGTTAGGTTTAGAACCTGAACTTTTTGTGCGTTTTGGTTTCTCCTCACCATTAGAAGATGGTGATGATGATGAAGACGACTCAGCACCAACAGTCTCAGCAGTTTCTTCTGCATTGTGAATGGTAGCTTCTTTAATCACTTCTTCACCTGGTGTACCATTAGAAAGAATATCTTCTAATCTTTCTTTCACTTGCTCTCTACGAGCTAAAATGATAGCTTTGAACAATGATTTGAAATCTTTGTGATCAGCAGGATTAACACCAAAGATTGTGGTTCCTTTACCAGTTACCTCAACAATGTTAACATCTACTTCACCATTGCTCATTCCTTTAACAACACTTTTGATTAAAGATGAAATGTCTTTAATCTCTTGTGGTACATCAGCATCAAAATCACTTCCTTTTGATGAAGATGGTTTTCCTTCAAGGAAAGACTCTCTGTTACCATTAATTGGTCCATCTTTTCTTTTAGCTCTTGTTAAAGGATAAAACTCCATTGCTGCACTATCTACAATAGATTGTACATCAAGTTGTGAACCAAACATCAACTCATGAGTTTTCATGATTTGACCCAATTGGCTCTCCAATTTAGACATAACTTTAGTTAATCTGTCTACTTTGCACAATAAACATGTGCTACCTTTTTTGCCACTTCCACTGCCACCAGATAGAGATGCATTTAAAAACTCTTGGGCTATAATGTACTTCCCAATGTTGTGTGCAGCCACCTCTACTAAGGCTGCTTTAGCTTGTGCTTCATTCTCACTTGAATGTTTGTCAAATAATCTCATATGAATTATTATTAAGGGTTAAAAAATACAATTTGTTTGCCATAGTAGTGTTCTTCCATGACAGTGCCTATGTTAAGCAAGATAAGAAAATATCTTACTCCTCCAAGGATAAACCAGGCGATATTATCCCTACTAAAGTAGTTTTCCTCAAAGAATGCGTTCAATTCCAATGGATGGATTGATTTCATTACTTTGAGGAATCTTCCTTTAGCCAGTCTAAATTCATCATAGGTTATATCTATTTGGGAAGGATATAACCTGTCAGCAATTATGACTGATTGCATGGTGTACATTATACACCTACATTTTCAAGCTCTTCAATGCCACAGTATACTTTAAGAAGAGTTTTAACCTCTTCATTTACAGCTTCTGTATATATCAGACTAGCCTTAACGAATGGATACAAATTGATATTTGTACCCACTGTTGGTATAGTATCTAATAAATACATTAGATGCAAATCATCCACTGTGTGCACTCCCAAAGCTATCAGGACGAATTGAGACTTGTTTGAAATCTCTGTGTGTCTAATCAAGACTTTCTTGTTATCACTCATAATTATAAATATTTGCTATTGAAAGTTACCACTTCAATAAATTAAAAGAATTAAAAATAGTGGAATTTGTGGTAAAAATTCCAGACCTTTGAGGCACAGTCGAAAGACAGAGAGACTAAATATACTATAGTCAATTACTCCTCTATATCACTACTCAATTGAGTTCTCAATCAAGTCTTTAATGTTATCCTCTGATAGAGTCTGACGAGATAATATTTCAATAATAGCTTCATCAGTCTGCATTATTTTTTTATACAAATCCTTGGTCTTAGATATACGTTTATATCCCATACCTTTGACCATATATACAGTTTCTCCAGCCACAATAATATCTCCAACACTTGTAGACCTCTTCCCTAGCTGTGCATATGCAGGATTAAAATCATTTTGTGCTTGATACATCACTTGCACTAGAGTTTGTACTTCTACTGAACCCACATACTCATAATCGTGGGTATCAAGCTTACAGGTCATATTTAATGACCCATCTTTAGGATGATATATCCCAAATCTCTTAAGTTGTTTTGTAACGTTCATAGTTTCTCTCTATTGATTGATAAATAATTTCTATTTAACAGGCACTGAATATGTACCATCATTTGTTTTTGTATTGTGTAGATATATTTGACAATATTGTCCATTAACATCTACATTCTGACCATGATAATATGGTTCATCTTGCCATTTTCTGTATGGTACCAGAGTACCATTATTTATATCTTTAATCATTGACCAGTAGAAATCATCACAATCACTCTTCTCAAATGATCTAATAACTAACTCCTGGACTCTACTAAATGGTCCTTCCATACCAGTAATATGTATAAATGTAATATACATTGGTGTGTTGTTCTTAATAGTAGTCACCTCTCTGTGTTTTTCTCCTAAATATGCTCTCATAATAATCTGATTCGTGTTTTACACCTAAAACTTTGCCACTAATTAACCTACTAAACTTAATAGCCTTAGAAACTGGTGCTCTCAACATCTTGAGATGTTATTGAGTTTTTTAACGTTTCCCCAAACGTGTTAATCTACATACTGCTTATACACATAACCATCTCTAGTGGTACAATAAATGAATTTATGTCCTCTCTCTGACATATATACTGTTTTAGTAACTGTCTTCTTCACAGTAACAGGGATTACTTCTTGTGTAACAGTTACATTTTCATTATATACAGGAGGACATACTTCATATTGTTTAGGACGATAAGTTTTACTCACTGGTCCATTATATGAATATGAACCTGAATTGTACACTCTCCTGCGTATACTGCTGCTTGAGTGTTTATCACTGGTGATAACATATAGAGTTTTATGATTATAACTCTGACTGTAGCCCTCTATACCAAATAGAAATATGGCTATGAATAATAGCTTAGTCATTACATCATAAATACTTTATCCTGCTTCTCTACTTGTTCAATAGATGTATCAGTACCCCAGAAATAGAAACCAGGCTCTTCAATCTCCTCTCTCTTTGGAGGATTACTAACATTTTTCATTGGTGCATCAAGATCTAGCTCCAAGAAACTCTGAACAGTACCCTTGTACATTACTCTTAAAGAACCCAAATAACCAACAGGTTCTCCCATTACACGAATAGATCTCTCCATTACTGGCACATCACTATCATCACATCCTGTGCTTTCACCATAGAATGTAGTTACTGAATACACACCTTTTTGCTTAAAAGCTTCTAATTTTTCTAAAAAATCCATATTATTTAAAGATTATTGATATAGCTGCACATATTAATGTTAGTGTGCCAAATATAACTATACCTGTTTGACAAATGATTTGTGTTCTCTTCTGTTGATACAGAACTTCTATATTATTTAAAAGCTCCTCTCTATCCCAAGCATTGGTGTTTGGAATACCATATATCAGTGGTTTAATTAGTTTTCTCATCTATTTTGATTTGATATTTACGATACAATCTTCTTAAATACACACTGAAACAAATAGCTAACACAGTAGCATATCCTATTTGTATATACTTCTGGTAATCTTCTAAATGACCTATTGTACAACTGCCAAAGACAACATACATTATACCCATAGTCAAGAACACTGCGAATACAGTGCACGCTATCCAAATAACAAAGAGGCCAATTAAGGCCTCTAATGCTATTCTTATCTTAAACCAAATGGTCCAGCGATTATCCTTTTCCATTTTCTTCAAGGACACGTCTAGCGTCGTCTAATGTAGCAGGAGCTACGATTACAGTATCCTCTAAAGAACATTTAACAACCATAAGCTGTCCATCCTTAGGTATATCTTTATCTTTACCAACAAATCTAAGCACAATATTGTGCTTCTTACCCTCTCTCTCAGCTATATATTTCTCTACAGCTTTATTCTGAACCTCTCTAATTTCAGCCAATTTACCTGACCTACTATTACATGCCACTAATGAAAGGGCCAAAGCTACTAACAATACTTTATTCTTCATCTTTTTCTTCTTTATCTTCAGGAATTTCTTTTATTTCTATCCTGTTGTTAATAAAATCTACTAAATTGTGTAATCCCCAAGCCATATGAATCCATAATATCATTACAAGCCACCAAGGATTATAATAACAAGTGTATATCATTACATTCCAATTGTATGTATGTAATATCCACAAATGTCCTGCTAATACTGCTAAAAAGTTCAGCAGATATAATATTCTACGCTTCTTTACATATCTCATGGCCAATATATATCATATTTAATTCTAAACTTAGTCCACCACTTCTGCCACCAAGGGCGTGGATCATTAAATATAAATTCTTTAATAATACTGTGTCCAATAACAGGTGTAATCCTGACTATAAACTTATAACCACAGCTTATTAAATCCTTCTTAGTCACCTCAAGATATCCACCATTCATACCAAATACTGTCCAATTATATTTATGATTAGGTATATCTATAGTTTCAATATATGATATATTCCTAAACACCAAATATATTTCACAATTACCCTTAGAAGTAATAGTTTGACTAACAATAGCTGTATAAGGTGGATGTCTATGCTGATACTGCTGATGTACTCTTGTAGTATCAGGCACCATTAACTCTTCATATGCACTTTTAATCTGCATAAATCTCTGAGTATTGCCTCCAGGCACATCAGGATGATGAATTAAACTCAATTTCCTATATGCCTTCTTGATATCCTCCTTCTTAGCTGTATGAGGAATACCAAGTATATCATAACTTGAACTCATTAAGGCTTAATAGCTTTATAAGTTACCCATTGGTCATATGCTTCATTATATACATTGTGTACTACAATATAATCATAATGGCCATGAAATGGTACAATGATACGTTCTTCAATTTCTTTTATCCAATGGTATATACTCTCAGCATATCCCATTAAGATTTCTTGTCCTGTACTAAGTACAATTAAAATTTTTTTCATCTGATTGTGTGTTGATGTTTAAATTAAATATGCAAATGTAAGAGCACCTATAAATATCAGTGCTACTATTATAAAATGCTCAACAGTTGTAACCCAGAGCAAGTTCTTATATCTAAGGTAATCTCTGAATGAGAAATACCTAGGACGAGACCAAAATCTCATCCTCCAATACAACCACACTAATATAGCTATTAGTATAATTAAGCCACAAAAATATATAAATATCATATAAAAGGGGCATTTCTGCCCCTATTAATTATGTACTAGCAAGCCAATTTAATATCTCTTTTTTACTACTACATCTGAATACAGTAACTGTATCTTTATAGTTCTGTGAGAGAATACTATTGACCAACTGTCTTTTAGTAATATATAATTGTGAATATGAATGATTAAATGCAGTAATTAAATGCTCATTCATTAACCTGTATTTAGTCTGGTCACTAATAACTATATATTTTTTAGTTCCCAACATTATACCTACTTGCATTGTATCTGTAATATCATTTATAGATACAATTGCTGCTGTTTTCTTTACTACTGTTACCATGTTAATGTATACTATTAGTCATCATTGCCTCAACATGTGATTGTACATGTGGTTCTTCTATTGATTTCTCTGCTTCATCTAATGCCTGAGCAAATGTGTCTATAACCTCAAGTGTCAACCATTTCTTAAGAGACATAGTTCTAACAGCAGTTTTCTTTGATACTCTATTAACAGAGTAAACATATGTACCAGGAGCATTATCAGGAGATTTCAATTCATCAAAATTCTCGTGATTAATAACATCCTTATCAACCTCATTCTTAAAGAAACCTCTCATATAATCCATTAAATGATGGCGATATGTGATTTCTTTTGTCCATTTATTAAATGATATAAATGTACATTCTGTAGGAGAGGCAAAACTTGTCTTGTCTAATACTACCTCTGGTATTTTAGGTTCAAGATATATACCACACAACACCTCTGTAGCCATCTCTGGGTCTGGTGTTGCATCAATTATGTCCTGTAATAGGACAATATCCAAATCTGGATAAACTGTGCTTAAAAGCGCTTTTTGTATGTTAGTCATTATATAAAAATTTACTTATTATCTTCTTCAAACTGCTGTTTAATCCAAATTATACCAATACCAACAAATATGAATAATATACCCAAGCCCATCATATGCAAATGTTGCATTGCAAACTTAGCTGGTCCATCACTCATACCTGTTAGTAACGATATAACTCCTAGGACTATAACAAATAATCCAAACCCTTTCATTACATTAATATTTTACGCATCTCCACCAATTTCTTAGCAACATCAGTAGTCTTAACATGACTCTTCTTATCACCAATAAGCTCAATATCTCTAATAAGCTTTAATACATCCTCCTTCATCTTCTCACACTGCTCTTTGGTTGAGGTTCTAATACCCAAATGTTTCTCATAATACATTGCAAGTATAGTCATAGCTATTCTTGTTGGTGTTCTTTGATACTCCATTTTACCATTTAATACTTTAACCCATGTTGAATACAATGATGTAGTATTCATACCACATATCTTAGCCTTTTCAGGTACAGTCATTGGTAATTGCTCATCAAATGACTTCCAATCAATAGATTTCAGCCTTGCTGTAGTATATGCATTAGTCATAGTCACCTTAATTGGTGCATGTAAATCTAATACAGGCTCAGTAGGCATTGGATTAAACTTTGGTGCTTCTTCAATAATACCACACTCTTTAGCCTCTTCAATAGACATTGCTGCCTCTTGCTTATAATTAGCACGCAAATCTTCCATGTCTAAATACTCCTGATGATCATCAATATGTACAATATCAATGTTCATTTTATATTCAGCATGCTCTAATCTACCAATAATCTTATTCATATTCAACATATCAACCACTTCATCAGCATGTTGATATATCTTTCTCTTACCAGTGATGTCAGATATATATCCTCCATCTAATTTCTCAATTGATAGTCTTAATGATTGAGATTTAGCTATTGGTGCAATCTCTCTTACGTTGTTGTCTAAATTGTTTTCCATTTGTCTTATTGTTTAGGGAATTGTTTGTTTATTTTTTAAAATTGTCTGGCCAGAACATTATGAATAGCCAATATCCAAAGGCAATACCTATGAATATTAATGGATGTGTGCCTATTAAATATAATAATAGACACACTCCAATTAATGGTAACCAAAATTTCATGGTTATTTGATTAAAAGATCAAAACCATTAGTATATCCATGACTAATTACTCCTGAAGATGTAGATAAAGTATAATTAATATCAATACCTGCTTCATTTTGTGATTGATCTGTAACCTTAGGATGTATCATAAATGTTATGAAATCACCCTTCTTAGCTGGAAATACTATTGTATTATCACGATAAAATGCTTCTTTATACTCAACACCTGAATATGTCTGCACTGTAACACTACCTTCTAATGGTATATTCATACTTTTAGCACTCCAATTGAGTGATACCATTACAACATCTTCATTTGGATTCACACTATCATCAGATGAGCATGATGTCATTGTTATTACTAACAATAATAAAATATATATATGTCTCATTATACAGGGATTTTTTCAAGTAAATATCTCTTGACTTGAAATATATCAAGCTGTTTATTTACTTCATTACCTCTTGTATCATTGCTGATAGTAAGGATAATATTAAACAATGTTTCAGCAAATTTATAAGCCATAAAGCCTGTAACTAATGCTAAAATGATAAGGTTAATGATGATATGTCTCATTTGTTTGAGGATTTGTTAAAAATTAAACATAAAATAATAAATACAATAATTGCTACGCCAAAGCTAAATGCTCCTCTTACTACTAAGATGAGCAATATAGCTCCAACAAATAATGCCAGTTTCATTCTTTTAATTTTATTAAGAGAATAGAATGTAATATCCTGATTAAGGCCATTGGTACAATCCATATGAAGAACTCTTCCATTTTACCCAATTGATACATCATAAGGCCTATTGTAATGAACAATAAGCCTATTAATACATAAATGAATTTAACTATTGGTGTCATACTATCTCATTTAACATTGATGGAACAATAGCATCCTCCATATGAGAAACAAAGTATCCATTCATTGCTATTTCTTTAATACCAACAAATGCTAATCTCTGTAATGCACCCTCTAATTGAATAATAGCTTCTCTCTTCTCAATAGCTGATTCAATCTTATTACGTAATGATATTAAATCTAACATATCAAGACCATCAAGTCTATCCATATTAACAACATCACTCTGACTGTTAACCTCAATAATACTCAATTTAGTATTAGGAGATATTTCATCAATACCTATTACTCTACCAAATGTCTCTAATCCTCCTGGATAGTTCATTCCTAACTCTCTAACTAATTTATTTGCACGTATTTCCATGACAATATTATATTTTTATTAAACTCTGATTCAAAATAAAAATAGTATGTATCCCAAGGATATGAGATACACACTACTCTAACTAACTAACTAAAAAACAAAACACATTACAGTTCTACAAACTCTTTGGGGTCAATAAGATTGTCAAACTGATGTGTATCAATAAGAATATCATATTGTAGGTTATTGTGATAACTGTTAACATTTAATGCTGTTGAGATATTCTTAACTAATATCTCTTTGCTAGTAGCATTGCCCAATTGCTGGGCAAGCTCTAACATATTCTGAAGAATAATATAATCATTCATTACATTTTATCTATTATGGTTGCTAATCTTGCTTTCTCAAGAGCTGCTGCTCTTTTACCCTCAAAATAATACCATTGAACCAAACCAAAGTATTGGTCAATACTATCTTTACCATTGTAATATACATTATCACTGATAATATCATATGATCTTGCACTTAATACACCTGTGGTGATAATCTCTTTTGCAAAGACATCACCATTCATTCCCATTAAAACTTGAAAAGTTTCTTTAATAACTGCTATATTCATTATCCATTTAATATTGTGCTAATACATCTAGCGTTAAACCAATCCAAACATTGTACTCCCTTGAAATTCTCAAATATCAATTCCTCACAAATGTCATTTATTTCCTCAACTTGTCTGTAGCTGTTAAGGTCAGCTTTAATGATAAAATTAATTGCACTTGGTAGCAAAGATTTATTATCAACACCATTAGAAGTTAATCTATTGATTAGCTCTAACTTTACTTTATTCTGAAGCTCTATATTCATAATGCTATATATTTTTGATTGTTTTATTGATTTTGTTTGCTTTTTTAAACACTATTTCTTCAAGTACGTGTTTGTGTACTTACAATTTACGCCTGATTGCATGATATAGAAGAGACTAAACAGCTAATTTAGCCTCTTTCCATACCTCAAACAACACAATCAAACAATACATACGATATTTCCTATTTAATTACAGGTAAATCGCATATAAAACTTTTATTCTTTAAATGGAATTTATATATAAGGGAGCGAGAGCTCCCTAATATTACATTAGGTTGCTCTCTAATAAAACCTTATTCATTAATTCAGGTGTAAGCGCTGAAGCTTGAACTGAAACAACGAAGTCTTCTGCAATCGCAATAACTTGTTTCTTGTCAAAGTTAACAGCTGTAGCTAATTCCTTTTCGGATTTGAAGATTGATAATGCACGAGCCTTTTGAGTAAAGGTTTTAGGATTACCTGATTCATCAAGGATTGGTTTGTTATCCTCGTCTGTTAATTCAAAGGTAACATTCTCCTCGTATACTGTGTGTATCATTGGCTTAGGTGTTAGTGCTAACCATTCTGCTTGAGTATCAAGATTGAATAAATCTTTCATCATAGTCTTTGGTATGATAACTGTTTTACCTAAAGTATTCCACCCTGTGAAATGTCCTTTTGAGCCTGTGCCTGTTGAGAATTGACCTCTGATTAGAACTGTTGTTTTTGTAGTTTCCATAATATTAAGTGTTTTAAAAGTTACTATTTAAAGGGTGGGGGCAACGCCACCACCACAAACCCTACAGGAGGTTTCCAGCTGGAGTGGGCATATGACACGTTCACATTTTCAAAAAAAAAATTCCAAAAAAAAAAATTAACCAACCCCATTATTTTCCTACCTTTGTTATAATCAATTACATTATGGAAACAATGACTGTTCAAAAGCTTGCTAAGACCACCAGTAACAGATTGGAACTGGCCCAGCAGTACTATAGCCTGATTAGCGCTCTAAACAATCTGTATCTTACAGAACGAGAGATTCAGCTAATTGCTTTTGCTGCTGTCAGAGGAAGTATTTCATTTGCTACTGTTAGACAGGATTTCTGCGATATATATCAAAGTTCCTTCCCTACGATAAACAATATTGTGTCAAAGCTGAAACGCTCTGGCATTATGGTTAAATCAGGGAAACAGATAGTGGTGAATCCTAGGATTGCTCTTGACTTCTCAAAGCCCCTTATTCTACAGATAACATTAACAGTAAACAATGAACAAAATGGAGAAGTCAATGAGCATACCTCTGAAAGAGTCTCTCATCAAAAAGCTAAGTCAGCAGTTGAACATTCCTGAGTCTACAATTGACCTGGTTATATCAGACCAGTTCACAGAGGCCTTCAGAGCAACTTCAAACTTTAACAGCATTGAACTGTCAGGATTTGGAAAGTTTGTTTTTCACCAGAAGAAAGCTGCTGCGCAGATGAATAAATATCAGGCTCAGAAGACCATGTTGGAAACAGCTCTCATAAGATGTGCTCCAGAGGACAAAAGGAATTTGACCATGCGATTGAATACGACCAATAAGAATATTGATCACCTTAAACCAAAACTACGATAATGAGCCTAAAACAAATTTTTGAAGGGTGGAGAAACCATCTGGCACCTGCTGACTATCTAAAGGAGAAAATAACTGAAGTATCCAATGAACGTCTGGCCATTTGCAGAGAGTGCCCCTTCAACAGTATAAATGCTAAAGCAGCTGGGACGTATCAGTCTTTCAGGACTGACGAACATTGCACAGATTGTGGATGTCCCCTTCAATCAAAAACCAAGTGTCTCTCCTGTCACTGTCCACAGAACAAGTGGGGACCAGAAGTAACTCCTGAAGAGGAACAAACAATTAAAGGTGATGAAACGAAACTTTAAAATAGAAAAGATACCTTTGGATACTCTTATTAACTTGTTAATCGAGCTGTTTGAAAAAGGCATAGATTATGTAGACCTATTTTCCAATAATGAGGATCCTAGCCAGGATAAGTTGATTATCCAGACAAAAGACAGCTACATAAATCCACAGTTTATCAAGGATGGTTTCAGGCCTGATATAATTGACAACAAGGAGGATTTTGATGATGAGGATGATGATGACGATGATGATGATGACATCCCCCCAAAGAATACCCCAATAATTGAAACACAAAACCTAACAGACGAAGATATAAATAAATTGTTATGAGAACACCTGTTTATGCTGATATTATCAGCAAATCCATAATGAGATTACATAAGGAATTTCCTGGCCTTCCAATTGGTGAGCATATTGCTCATGCTTTGGATGGATCAGACATTTATAACCTTTCAGACAGAGAATTGGCTGAATCTTTGACCAACTACCTAACAGAGTTGGAAATGGATGAGGCCTACCAGTCTGAAGATAGCTCTGATGAGTATAATGAATGAACCTACCAAATATGACTTGTTACAAGCTATGGCTTCCAGAAGGAGAGAAATGGAGGAGATAGGAATACTTGTCACTAATTTGGAGGAAAAAATAAAACAACTGAAGGAGAAAAGAGAGGAGTTGAAATCACTTAACTACCTGGATGCTATCCTTTTAAAAGAACTATATAATGGCACTGACTAAAAAGACATACATCAATACTGAACTCGATTGGGCTGAGGCGCAATTGAGCTCATGGAAGGAATACATTGATAATAATCCATTCCATGAGTTGAAAGACAGGATTGAGTGGAAGGAGCTAGCAAAAGGTGGGATGATTCCTATGGTTATTGCTTCAATCGAGCAGCAGGGTAAGTTTCTCCAGGAGACAATGAAGAATTACCTAGCTTTATTAGAGGTGGTTGATACACTTCGAGAAAAAGAAAACGCTGTAAAGGTTGCAAGAGGCCAAAGCGTAGTACCACATAGAATGCAGGGTGATGGAAATTAAAAGCACAGAGTTCTTTAAGAACATCAAGAGTCTTCCACCACCAGGAACTGAAGAATTTCGACAGTTGATTAAGTGGGAAGAGGAAAAAATCAAAGGTGGAGTCACTATCAATGGAGTTTATTTCAGTGGGTGGCTCTATTGGCATTTAAATCACTGGTGGATCAGACTAGATGAGAAAGATAACTTTGGCAATGATGTCAGAGTTACCAGTTTACCACAGTTGCGTGACAACGAGTGGATAAGAGCTGAAATTTTGGAAGCCTGTAAGGTAGAGAAAGAAGGATATATGGAAGTTGGAGGACGTCAGGGTGGAAAGTCTGAAATGGAAGCCTCCTACTTTGGAATGAATGCCACCTTGTTTGAGAACACACAGAATGTGATTATTTGTGGGAACGACTATGACCTTTCTTTGTTAAAGGACAAGGTGGATTTTGGAATGAAGAACTTATGGAAAGGTATCTCAATACCTCGTCTGGACAAGACTTGGCGCTCCAACCAAATTAGATTGGGATACAAAAAACCTGATGGGGAGGATGCTATTTGGAGCTACATTGTTATTCGTAATGCTAAGGATGGGAATGTAACAGAGGTGGCAGCAGGTACTACAGCGAAGTCTCTTATCATGGATGAGATTGGGAAATATCCATTCGCAGCAACGTTTAAAGCAGGAGAACCTGCAATCAAGGGCTCGAATGGCTGGAGAGCTGTTCCTATTCTTGTTGGAACTGGTGGTAGCTTCGAGCGTGGCCAGGATGCTGAGAACTTTTTCTATAATCCTCGTGCTAACAATTTCCATGCATGCGTAGACCCTGTTAGTGGAAGGGAAACTGGATTGTTCCTGTCTGGTGTCTATCGTCAGGATTGCAAGATTGAAATGACTTTAGGAGAATGGTTAACTCAAGAAAGAGGCTTGATCCTACCAAAGGATAGTGACCTACACAATATAATGATCAAAGCAGCTGATAAAGCCAAGGCTACAGCTCTGATAGAGAAAGAAAGAATTGCTGCCAAACTAAACCCAGATAGAACTATCTATCTGAAACAAATTATGTACTATCCACTTACAGTGGAAGAATGCTTCTTGCAATCAGGTGAAAATATCTTTGATATCGAAGGAGCCAAGAGACAAAAATCAAGACTACAGGAAGCTGCTCATAGTGGCACTCCTGTTATATTATATGATGATGGAGATGGTGTGAAACACCAATTCACAGACAAAGAACCAATTACTAACTTTCCAACCAAGAAAGATGACAACAAGGATGCACCAGTTATTATATACGAGTTTCCTGTGGAGAATCCTCCATATGGACTCTACGTGGCTGGAGTCGATCCATATCGCCAAGGGAAAGCTGCGTATAGTACTTCGCTTGGGGTTGTCTACATCTATAAAAGGATGCACAGTATCTCAGGAGAGAAGTATCAGGATATGTTTGTGGCGTCATACTGTGCAAGACCAGATAGAAAAGAGGTATGGGAGGACCAGGCCAGACTGTTGATTAAGTTCTACAATGCCAGAGCCTTATGTGAAAACGATGAAATTTCTTTCATTGACTACATGATAGCCAAGGGTGATAGTCACTACCTAGAGCGCCAGCCTATATGGCTTCAGGAGATAGTGCCAAACACCACTGTTAAAAGGGATTATGGAATCCATAGGTCAGCTGAGAAAATTAGACTATTTTTGCATGGATGCTTGAAGAAATATACTGAAGAGATATTAGTACGAGAACATACGCTGGCTGAAGATGGAGAGATTACTCCAGCTTTAAAAGGAATGACCAAGATCTTTGATCCACTGTTGTTAGACGAAATGATGGCTTATAATGACGAAGGTAACTTCGATAGAATCATTGCAGCAGAGCTTGCCATTGCACTAGCCATGAAAATGGACCCAATGATGGGAGCAGTAGGCGGTGAGGGAGATGTTCGAGTCAGGGCCTTGTATAACAAAGACAGGCCAAAAACGCAATTGTTTTCTTCTAACAGAAATCTATTTGTAGGTAATAACAAATTATTTAAAGGATAAAATGGCAATAATCAGATACACCAAGGACGCTACAATCAGGTATGCCTATCTTAACATATTCCCTGACCAGTTTAAAACTGATAAGGAAAAGCAGGATGAGAGTTGGATTAAAAACACAATGGACTATTTTGCTAACAAAGCTTATGCTGAATATGTTAAGAACAGGGATACATTTGTAGGCAATTATGACTTGATGAAAGGAATCCTTCGACCAGAAGATTTCTATCAGGAGCCAGATGTTAAAAGTTTTACAGACATATTGGAAGCAGATATGAAGCTTCCTGCCTATGTGAAACATTACTCTATAGTTACGACTCCAATCAATGAATTGACAGGAGAGCTAACTAAACGCCCAGATACATATAGAATCAAAGCCTTCGACGATGACAGCAAGGCTGAAGAACTGCAATATAAAACTCAGGTACTGCAAGATTACATCATGCAGAATGCCAAGAAAAAAATCATTGAGAATGCAGCAATGCAGGGAGTTGAGATTACTGATGAAGAAGTAGAACAAAAAACGATGGAGGAAGTTCAAGATGAGCTTACTGACTATACTTCAATGGCTGAAAAGTGGGCCAATCACGTACTCACCTGTACAAAAGCAGACTTCAATTTAAAAGAAAAATCAGAGGATGCCTTTAGGGATTTGATGATTTCCAACAGACAATACTACCACATCTACGAAGACAACTCCAAACTAGGCTACAATATTGAAGTAGCCAATCCAAAAAACGTTTGGTTCCTTACTACACCAGACAGAAAATGGATATCAGATCCAACAGGACGAGCCCAGGGAGCATATGCTGCAGGGACTGTTCAGGTTATGGAACTTTCAGAAATCATTGAGTCAATACCAGAACTTACCAAAGAAGAGATAGATCACTTACGTTCCAGCTTACAAGACTATGGTCTTATCAATGTGAGAGAGTCTAACTTAGGCAACCCCAATGCAGAGCCAGGAATTGACTCTGTGATGTATGACACCTATGATCCTCTTGTGCTTCAAACAAGAATGCTTATTGAATCAGAAATCAAGGAAAATAACGATGGACTAAGAGATTTCTTAGGATTAACTTCCAATGTGTCTTCTTTTGGTTACAAATACGTGGTTGTTAGAAGCTATTGGATGAGCAAAAAGAAAATTGGTAAGCTTGTCTATCTGGATGAGTTTGATAAACCTCAGTCTATTTTGGTGGATGAAAAATACAAGTCAGGGACAATGCCAAGCCAAATCTCTTTAGAGTGGGGCTGGATAAATGAATGGTACCAAGGTATTAAAGTTGGACCAGACATTTACTTTGTTAAACCATTTAAACTGTTGAGCTATTGTCCTATCATAGGAATGGTTCATGAAATTAAAAATACAGAGTCACGTTCTCTAATTGACTTGATGAAACCTTTCCAAGTTATCTACAACGTGTGTATGAACCAACTCTTTGAACTATTGCAAAAAGAGGTGGGTAGAGTGCAGCTCATGTCCTTGAGACATGTACCAATCCCTAAGGATGGCGATGCCCAAGACGCATTGGATATTTGGGAAATGGAGGCCAGACGAAGAGGAGTTGTCTTTATAGATGACAGCCCTGAGAACCTTAAAGCTCCATCAAGTTTCAACCAGTTCACTGCTCTTGACCTAACCAGAACTCAGGAGATACAATCCAGATATCAGCTGGCCATGCAAATTAAAAATGAGTGTTGGGAGTTGATAGGAATGTCCAAACAAAGAATGGGGAATGTTACAGCCTCAGAAAGTGCAACAGGAACCAACACAGCAGTACAACAATCTTATACACAAACAGAACCTTTATTCGTAGCACATGAATACACGCTTGGACAATTGTACCAGGCCATCATAGATGCTTCACAATATATAGAGAGTTCTAAACCAATGTCTACTCTTTCCTATATTACAGGAGAAGGAGAAGCAGCTTTCATCCAGGTTAATGGAAATGATTTGAAATTCAGAGACCTTAAATGTTTTGCTACCAATAGACCTGAGGATACCACAATGTTTAATGAAGTACGTCAATTAAGCCAGGCTATTATACAGAATGGTGGAAGTGTGTACGACATTATTGAGCTTTACAGCACTAAGTCAATGAGAGCCATGAAGAAAACCTTCAAGGATTTGCGTGACAAACAAGAAGCTATGATGCAACAACAACAAGCTACTGAGCAACAAAAAGTTGAACAACAAGGTCAAATTGCCCAAGCTCAAATGGCAGAAGCTAAACAGCAAAAAGCTATTGAGATGGAAAATCAAAATCATGAAAATGAACTTGATCGTATCAACAAAAAAGAAATTGCCTTGCTTAATGCTCTTGGTAGAAACCCAGAAGCCACTGCAGATACAGATGAATCTGGAGTTGCTGATGCATTAGAAATGACTAATATGGCTTCTGAAGAACAGAGAGCTAACAAAGAGTATGATATTAAGATGAGTGAGATCCAATCTAAAAATAATCTTGGTATGAAGAAACTGGATGTTGAGAAAGAAAAACTCCAGGTAGCTAGAGAAAATCAGAAAAATGACTTGGATATAGCCAAGGAAAACTCTAAAAATAGAGGTGGAGGAAAGACCCCACCCAAAAAATAAACCAAATTAGTTAGAGAAAAAAATATTAATGCTATATTATCGAAAATATTACACTAATTAGATCGATTATGCTTTGATTATAACAAACCTCTTACTAATTTTACAAGTGAAACCAATAATAATAACTACATATGGCAACTGAAGAAAACAACAACCAGGCATTTGGTGACTTTGGTATCAAAGACACGATGGAAATGGGACTAGGTAGTGCTGAACTCTTAAGAGATTTAATGGCACCAGAAACTGCATCAAGCAATC
>Ga0137432_1000374_pt1 | contig 26840 bp, 30 predicted proteins | sample EasRivERMZT820_2_FD_102337 | JGI IMG/M metagenome (GOLD analysis project Ga0137432, IMG submission 102337) | Soil microbial communities from meander-bound floodplain in the East River, Colorado, USA - East River MetaG ERMZT820_2 | ecosystem: Environmental > Terrestrial > Soil > Floodplain ... | reverse complement strand
GGTGCATCCGCTCGCCTCCGGCATCCGCGCATCCGGCCCAGGTGCCTGCCCCGGCGCACCCCGCGCAGGACACCGCCACGCCGGCATCGACCTCACGGCCCGCACCGGCACGGCGATCCGTTCAGTCGGCGGCGGCCAGGTCGTCCTGTCCCGCTACTCAGGCTCGGCCGGCTGGTATGTGCGTATCGACCACGGCCGGTACACGTCGACCTACATGCATCTCGTGCGGCAGGGGGCACGGGTCGGCACCAACGTCGCACCAGCAACGGTGATCGGCCACGTCGGTTCGACCGGCAACGCGAAGGGTCCACACCTGCACTTCGAGGCAACCGGCAACGGAAACACGGCGCAGTCGGCTAGGGCCAACGGGCTCGGCCTCGGCTGCTGATCGAGGGCAGTTCCACACAGGGCCGGAGGCGGCCCACTTCCTAGGGGCCGCCTCCCCAAGCAACCAGAGACAGGCACACAGGAGCTGCGTCGCCACGGTGACCGAGCGGGGAGTACTGGTAACGAACCGGGATTGCGAGACAGTCAAGATCGCCTACCGCTCGCCCCAGGAGGCATGGGCCGCGGCCTGCGCGATCAGGCGCCGCAAAACCGGCGACGTCCGCCGCAGGGCTAGAGCGCGCAGCTACCGCTGCCCGTCCTGCCACCTCTGGCACATCACGTCATCCAGCAACCACGGAGGCGCCACGTGACCCACCGGGCAATGGAGGCCGTCGGCGAACTGATCCGAGCGCAGAAGATGCGCATAGAAATCACGCCGACGGTCAGCTACAGCGCGAACGCGCCGTGCCTGCTCGCACAGCTCGCTGAAGAGGTCAGCGTCGGCCTGGAACGTGTCGGCGTCTCCACCGTCCCCGGTAGCCGACCGCTGCTCGCCGTCGACGCATTCGACCTGTGGGTGTGGATCACGCACGACACCCACGCATGGGCCGAGCACATGGACATCTCCCGGCGCGACCCGGGCGACCGTCACCAGACGCCATGGGTCGGTCGCCTGCTGCGCTCCTGCGCCGCCACGGCCATCTCCACCGGCCACGAGGAGATCGCCGACCGCATCGCCACCAACGCGCAGACGTGGGCGAAGCAGATCACGGCCCTACTGACCGGCGAGGTCGAGCAGCGCGGCATACGCGGTGCGACCTGCCCCGAGTGCACCCAGATACGGCCCTACCCGCACGGCACCATCGGCCCGTGGGCCGGCCCGCAGCCGACCATGTGGGTCGACGACGTGCGCGAGGAGTACGAGAGCCGTCGCGTGCGCCGGCAGCGCTATCAGGTACCCGCGATCGTGCTCGTGACGCAGGACATCGGCGGCGGGAAGCTGCGTTGGCTGACCTGCCTCGCCTGCGGCTGGAACGAGACGCTCGCCGACGACACGCACGCCGTCGTGCATGTCAGCGAGTCGCTTGACAGCACTCTCGTCGGTGCCGCATGATCGGCTCACTTACGAGAAGTGTGCCCGCCAGCCGATCGGCTGCGGGCACTTTGCATGTCTGGGGGTTGTCGCGATGGCTCGAGACTGCGCACCGCCAGACCCGTTCGGCGTGCTCATGGGCATATTCAACGCTTTGCGTAGTTTGGAGATCCAGATGTCTACCGTTCTCGACAACCTCGCCGCCGTGCAGGCGAAGGCCGACGCGCAGGGCGCCGGCATCACCGCGCTCGCCGCGGCCTTCTCCGACCTCGCCAGCGACGTGCGCGCTGCCCTCGAGGCCGCAAAGGACCCGACCGTCGACGAGCAGGCCGCTCTCGACCAGCTCGCGGCGACCCTCGACGCCAGCACTGCGGCCGCCGCGGCTGCGCTCGCCGACGTGTCGGCCCTCGACACCGAGGTCGGCGACGCTGACGGCAGTGACGCCCCCGTTCCTGCGCCCGACCCCGAGGCCGAGCCCGTCGCCTGATCCCATGCCTAGGGCAGCCAGGGCATGTCCGGTTCCGGCGTGCTCTGAGGTCACATCGCATGGTCGCTGCTCGACTCATCGTGAGCAGCGACCGAGTGCGAGACAGCGAGGCTACGACGCAGAGCACGAGCGCCGGTTCCGCCGGGCCGTGCTACTGAAGGAGCCGCTGTGCGTATGTCGGGCCGAGGGGCACGGGCACGGGCACGGGGTACCGTGCGGCGCCATCAGTACCGACGCGGACCACGATCCCCGTGACCGCAAAGAACTCATCGCACTCGGGCTGAACCCCAACGACCCTGCCTACGGTCATGGCAAGTGCCACAGTTGTCACAGTAAGCGAACGAGTCGCACTCAACCTGCAGGCTGGAACGCTGCCCGATGATCACTCAACGTGACCGGAATAACCGCAGGTGGGGGCTCCCCCCTCCCCCCGGCACCCGAGGAGGACCGCCGGGGAGGGTAATTCGCGAACCCGCAACCGTTTGACTTTGCGCGATCTTGATGTGCGTCGATATTGGTAACTGTCAGTCACCTCGCGGCTAGCTACCGCGAGTAGAACGCCCCGAGTCTCCCGGCTCGGGGCGTTCGCCTTTCCGGGAGACGATCATGGTGGATTGCGCGTGGTGTGGCGGCGCGCCTTCGAGACATCGCGTCCGTCGCTTGCACGGTGTTGCTCTGGTTCCTGTCGCGCCCGCGCCGGACACGAACGCGCCCGAGAGGATGGTCGAGCCGGCGCTAGGGAGATCCAGCGGCTTAGCTCTTTGGCCGCTAGCAACGCGAGCCAGACCTGCGCGTCATGTGATCAGCCGTTCAGTGCGTCACGGAAACGGAAGTATTGCGGCCGGGTCTGCGAGAAGCGGGCAGCGCGCCGACGCTGGGCGCCGGACGCACGGCGGCGCCCAGGGCGCTCTTCCGGACAATCGATGTCGAGATTTTCGCGGCTGTCGAGATCTTTGAGCGTGACCGTTGGGTCTGTCAGATTTGCCGCGGCCGCGTGAATCGGCATTTGGTCCACCCGCATCCGCGCTCCGCATCGTTGGATCACGTGATTCCGCTCAGTGAGTCGGGCACGAGCCATACGAGGGCTAATGTGCGGCTGGCCCACCTGTCATGCAATGCAAGCCGGAACAACCGGGGCGGCGGCGAGCAGCTCGCCGTCATCGGGTAGGTGTGCGATGGCTGACCCCGTACGCAAGAAGCCATATCTGCAGGTAGTCCGTGAGGGCAATCCGGGTCATCGACCCGTCAGAGAGGGCGTCAAGATTCCCCCGGCCGAACTTGTCGAGCCCGAGTGGCTCGACATCTGGCCAGCCGTTCGCGACAAGGCGCAGCAGTCCGTCAACCGTCGCGCCCGGGATGTCGCCCGCCGCGAGTGGCGGCGAGTGGTGCCGGTGCTCGAGCACACCGCGGGGCTCGGTGCCGTCGACGCGACGATCCTCGCTGACTACTGCATCTGCGTCGCCCGGATCGACGAGTGCGAGCGGGACATCTCGCGTCGCGGCATGCTCATCGAGGGCGAGCGTGGCTGGCAGAAGAATGGCGCCACGACGGTCGCGGGGCAGTACCGAACCCAGCTCAAGGCGTACATCGGGGAGCTTGGCCTGTCGCCGTCGGCTCGTGGGCGGATGAGCCCACCGAGGGGCGACGATGACGATGGAGACGATCCCTTCGACTGACCTCCCGGTGCCGGCCGAGGCACTGATTGAGCTCGGAATGACGGCCGAGCAGATCGAAGAGGCCCGCCAGGCGCGCCCCCTTGTCGTCGCGTTTCAGGCGGACCGCGCCGAGGGCGCCTACTTCGACGTCGCTCGGGTCAAGAAAGCCCTAGCGGCGCTCGCCGCCTTCCGGCACACCACCGGCCGGTGGGCTCGCATGCCGCTTCGACTCGGGCAGGGGCTCGCCCCGTGGCAGGTCGTCTGGATCATCGCCCCCATCTTCGGGTGGGTCCGATTCGACGACGAGGTCGGCGAGATCGTCCGCGTCATTCGCACCGCGTGGATAGAGATCCCCCGAAAGAACGGTAAGAGCACTCTATCGGCCGGACTCGGCAACGTTCTGCTCATGGCCGATGGAGAGACCGGGGCCGAGGTCTACGCCGCGGCTGGGTCCAAGCTGCAGGCCGGCCGCGTCTTCGAGGACGCGAAGAAGATGATCCTTACCTCGACGAAGGCCCGAGGTCGCGTCGAGATCCTCGCCGAAGTGATGAAGGTCCCGCGCACTGGCGGTATCTTCCGGGTCCTGTCACGCATCGCCGAGGCCGCGCACGGGCTGAACGTGTCGGGTGCACTCGTCGATGAGGTGCACGTCCACAAGAGCCGACATCTCATCGATGCCATAGAAACCGGCACGGGCTCCCGGTCGCAGCCGCTCGTCGTCTTCATCACCACTGCTGACGAGGCAGCCGAGGGCACCATCTATGACGAGAAGCACAACTACACCCGCAAAGTTGCCAACAACATCCTCGACGACCCGACGCATTATGGCGTCGTCTGGGCAGCCGAGGACACCGACGACCCCTTCGCCGAGGCGACCATGCGTAAGGCCAACCCCGGCCTCGGCATCAGTCCGACACTGTCGTACCTCCGCAAGGAGGCCAGCAAGGCGAAGAGCACGCCCAGCTACTTCCCGACGTACTGCCGGCTCAGCCTGAATCGGCGCATCAGGGCCGCGACCCGCCTCATCGACCTCAATCGGTGGGACGATGCGGGCGGTATCGTCGACCTGACGCGGCTTAAGGGTCGCCGGGCGTGGGGTGGCTTCGACCTCTCCGCAGTGTCGGACCTGACGTCGTGGTGCATGATCGTCGAGTCCCCTGCCGAGGGCGTTGAGGTCGAGGTGATCTGGCGCTATTGGGTGCCAGAGGAGCGCCTCGACGGACTCGAGAAGCACCTGCAGGTGCCGCTGTCCCGATGGGTTGGCGAGGGCTGGATCACTGCCACCGAGGGCGACGTCATCGATTACGCCGCGGTGCGCGACAAGGCCCTTGAGGATTGCCAACTGCTCGACATGCAACGAATCTCCTACGACCGGATGTTCGCCGGCCAGATGGTGCAGGAGATCGATACCGCCCTGCGTGGGGTCGATGTTGTGCCCGTCGCGCAGACCTATCTTGGTCACTCGCCAGCGATCAAGGAACTGCTTCGCCTACTCGGTACCAATCAGCCCGACATGCCGCCCGGACGCCTGCGCCATGGCGGCGATCCCGTTACTCGCTGGATGGCTAGCGTTGTCGAGTCCAAGAGCGACGGCAACGACAACCTGCGACTCGTCAAGCCCGACCGCGGCACTTCGCAGGCTCGTATCGACGGCATCGCCGCCGCTTGTACCGGCCTCGATGGCTACCTACGACGACCAATGCCCAAGTCGCGAATAGTGACCGTGCACAGTTTCTAGGGGAGGCCGACCGGTGACGCTTCCCCTCAGTGCACTCAGCGACGACGAGATGCGCACCATCAAGCAGCTCGAGATGCGCCACGACGCCGAACTGCCCGAACTCGAGGCGTACGACCGCTACTACGAGGGCACCCAGCCTTTCACGTACATGCAGCCCGAGATCCTCGCCCGGGTCGGCGACCGCATCCGGCCGGTCATCGTCTTCTGGCCGCAGCTCATCGTCGGCAGCCGCGATGAGCGCCTCGACGTCGAGGGCTTCCGGCTGCCCGATGAGTCTGACGCCGACGATGAGCTGTGGCGGATCTGGCAGGCGAACGACCTCGACGAGGGGTCGTCGATGGCGCACGTCGACGCGCTGGTGATGCGGCGCTCCTACATCTGCATCGGGTCCAACGAAGAGGACCGCGACACGCCGCTGATCACGGTCGAGTCGCCACTCGAGATCTACGCCGACATCGATCCGCGGCGGCGACGGGTGCGCTCGGCCCTGCGGCGGGTCATGGAGGTCGACCCGGCGGGCGGCGTGGGACAGCGCTTCGCGACGCTCTACCTGCCGAACGAGACGATCTGGTGCGAGGAGGTGGGCGGCGGGTGGAAGCCCATCGCCCGCGACCGGCACAACGTCGGCGAGGTGCTCGTCGAGCCGCTCGTCAACCGGCAACGGCTGCGCTCCGCCTCGGTTACGCCGACGAACCTGACCGTCGAGCGCCTCGGCCGCAGTGAGCTCGACGCGGTCATTCCGCTCGTGAACGCCGTCGACAAGCTCGCGACCGACATGATGGTCGCCGCCGAGTTCGTGGCGATCCCGCTGCGCGCGCTCTTCGGTGTCGGGGCGGACTCCTTTAAGGACAAGGACGGCAACTCGCAGGCGATCCTCGACGCGGTCATGGGCAAGATGCTGACCATCCCCGACGAGAACGTGAAGGCGTTCGAGTTCGCCGCCGCCCAGTTGCAGAATTTCGGCGCCGGCATCAAGGAACTCTCGCAGATGCTCTCCGCCGTCGGTGCCGTGCCGCCCGACTACCTCGGCCACTCGACGCACAACCCGGCGTCAGCCGAGGCGGGCCGGGTCGCCGAGACGCGGCTGATCAAGCGCTGCGAGCGCATTCAACGCGGCTTCGGCGGATCGTGGGAGCGCGCCATGCGCAAGGCGATGCGCGTCGCGACGGGCTCATGGGATGACGACCTGAAGCGCCTCGAGACGATCTGGCGCGACCCGTCGACGCCGACCGTCGCCGCGGCCGCCGACGCCGCGGTCAAGAAGTTCACCGCGAACATCGTGCCGAAGCGCCAGACCCGCGAGGATCTCGGCTACACCTCCGCGCAGATCGAGCGCATGGAGGAGGAGGACGAGAAGGACGCCGAGAAGTCGCCGTCGGGCCGCCTTCTCGACATCGCGCGCGCGGGCGCCGATCGGCCGGTAACTGATGCCGGCATCGGTAACCCAGCCGCGTAACGTCGCCCTCGCCCACTACGCCCAGCGGCAGGCGCTCGTCGAGATGACGGGTCAGGCCATGTCGGGTCTGTGGGCCGAGGTCGACCCGGACGACATCGCGGCGTCGTGGGCCAAGCTCATCCCCGAGGCGACCGCGCTCGTGTCGGGCGCGCAGCTCGCGGCGGCCCGCCCGGCGGATCGCTACGTGGCCGCGGCGCTCGACGCGCAGGACCTCGACGACGAGGCCGTCTCGGCGATCGACCCGGCAAGCTTCGCGGGGCAGGCGTCCGACGGGCGTGGTCTGGCGTCGCTGCTGTCGAATCCGGCGATCGTCACGCTGCTCGCCATCTCGGACGGCCTCGACGTCGCCCGGGCGATGGGCATGGGCCGCGCCAACCTCGAGATGCTGGCGCGCACTCAGGTCGCCGACGCCGGCCGCCTCGCCGATCAGGTCGCCCTGACCGCGCATCCCGGCGGCACCGGCTACGTGCGGGTCGCGGTTGGCAAGTCGTGCGCACGCTGCCTGCTGCTGGCGGGCCGTAGGTACGAATGGAACGACGGGTTCGCGCGGCATCCGATGTGCGACTGCGTGCACCTCCCGACCGCCATCGCGAAGGCCGGTCGGCTGGTACAGGACCCGCGCACGATCTACGACCGGATGACCGACGCCGAGCGCGCCCGGGCGGGCTTCACCATCGCCGCCCGGAGGGCGATCGCCGACGGTGCCGACCTCGATCAGATCGTCAACGCCCGCCGCGGCATGAACGTCGCGGGCGGGCGTCGCACGACGACCGAGGGCGCCACGCGCCGCGGCCTCGCCGGTATGCGGCTCGGCGCGGCGAAGGGCAAGCGGGCGCAACGCCTGTCCGTCGACGAGATCTACCGCCTAGCCGACAACAACCGCGACGCGGCCCTGATCCTGCTTTACCGCAACGGCTACCTACTCGAACCGCCGATGCTCCCAGTCACCGGTGCGACGTCGATCGGCACGCCGCAGGGCGGCAACTGGGTCCGCGTCGCAAGCGCGGCAGGCCCGGCGGGCTCGGGCATCCCCGCCGTCGCCGTGTCGGTGTCGGTGCGTCCGGCGCTCGAGGCGGCCCGAACGCTGAACTCGGTGAGCGACGTATTCCGCGACGAGTTCTTGCGCATCACTGGTCGCAGACTCAGCGACGTCGAGTTTCACGGCTCCTTAGTCACTGCGCGCGAGCATGCCGAGGGGCTGCTGCGGGGCATTGAGCGGTTTCCCGACGTCAACCTGAAGAGCGTTCTGCGTGGCGCTGATTCGGCCTATGCGCACGCGGATACCTGGCATGCCATGCCGGCCACCGCGGTCGCGCCGCACGTCCCGTCTGGCGGGCGAGTTCTGTTCAACGACCGGTGGACGCGCAACCGTCAGAAGTACGTTGACTCGCTCGCCAACGACGTCGCCGCGAGTTTCCACGTCAGGGGCACGGCGAGCCCGGTCGCTGTCGCGGTGCACGAGTTCGGCCACGTCCTCGACATGTCGACTTTGTCTGAGGCCATCCGTACCGACCTGACGGCGCTCATCTTCCGTCGTGCGACCGAGCGCGACCTGCGCCTCGACGCGTTGCGGGCGGCGGGCAAGCCGATCCCGCACGAGGACTTCGCCGCAGGCATGGGCGCGGCCGGCCTGACCATGCGTGAGGTTTCAGGCTACGGCCTGAAGAATCACCGGGAGCTCGTCGCGGAAGCCTTCACCGACGTACTGATCAACGGCCCAGCGGCGTCCCGCCTGTCGCGCGAGATCTTCGATCTGCTCGAGGCCGAGTACCGCAAGGGCGGCCGACGGGTCGGCATCACCGCTACCTCGGCCGCTGAGGCGCTTGATCTAGCCAGGATGACGGTCGCCCAGTTGAAGGCACTTGCCAAGCAGCGCGGAATCGTAGGCTATTCCAAGATGCTCAAGGCAGATCTAGTCAAAGCCCTGAGCCCCCCGAAGCCAGCCAGGAAGGTTGCCAAGAAGGCCGCACTCAAGATTGACCCGGCCGCGGCGATCCGATCGGGCGACTTCTCGGTCATGACTCGGCAGGGCAAAGCCAGCGCGGGCACGAACCCGGGCGGGCGCGTCCGCGCCGCGGACGGTTCGGAGTGGTACGTCAAGCAACTCGACGCCGATCACGCCCACAACGAACTGACGGCACTGGCGTTCTATCGCGCGGCCGGCATCGACGTGCCCGAGGTCATCCTCGGCAAAGGCGCCCGCGGCCTGACTGGCGACACCCTGCTCGCCTCGCGGATAGCGCCGGGATCGACGCCGTTCGACATTACTAACTCCGCCGGGAAGCTCAAGCTTCGTGACGGGTTCGCTGTCGATGCCTGGCTCGCGAACTGGGACGTCATGGGCGACGGGTATTCCAACGTCGTAACCGTCGCGGGCAAGCCGGTGCGCATCGACGTTGGCGGGTCGCTGCTGTATCGCGGCGGCGTGGGACTGCCGAAGGCCGGCGGGTTCACCTCGACGGTATCGGAGTGGAAGACGCTGCGCGACAAGGTGCGCAGCAATCACGCGGCGCCTGTCTTTGCGGGGATGTCGAAGACCGAACTCACCGCGTCGGTCGCTCGGGTCAAGGCGATTACGCCCGCGAAGATCCGGGCCATCGTTCGGCAGAATGGGATGCCGACGTCGGTAGCCGGGACGCTCATCGCCCGGCGGGCCGACATCATCGCCGAGCTTAAGCGCGAGTTCGCTCAGCCGAAAGTGTCGGCGGGCATTCAGCGCGCACGGACCACATACGACACAAAGCTCGGTGTCGCGAAGACGAATCAGGACGGCCTCGACCAGATACCGCTGCGACTCCATGAGTTCGGCGCTGGCCCCGAAGGGTTTGATCCTGCATTCCCAAACCCCGCGAGGCGCAACGACATCATCGCAACATTCCGGGAATACCGAGACGATGGTTTCGTGCCAATCAACGGCCTATTGCGCGGGGACAATCAATATAACAAAACCTATGTCCGCAAGTGGATCGATAACATGCGGGCCGCCATCCGCAAGTCTCGGCTCGCAGAAGACGTCGTAGTTTGGCGCGGGGTCAAGACCGGCGAGAGCGTTTTCGGGCCTCGCGCGACGTGGCCGACTGACCTGACTGGCGCCGAGTGGAGTGACCCGGCCTTCTTCAGCACCTCAGTCGATCGCACCCAGGCGGAGACTTTCGCCGAACGTGTACTGATGCGCTTCATATTCCCGAAGGGCACGCGGGCCGTCCAGCTCTCGGGCTACGAGTACGAGGCCGAGTTGATGATCGCTGACGGGCACCGGTTCCGCGTGATTCGTGACCACGGCGAGGGCAACCTATACGGAAGGGTCATCGACCGCGTTCTCGACGTCGAGGTACTGCCGCCGAAACGCGCCAAGGTGCCATAATCAGGAGCGTGACGACACCCGATCCGCCCTCGCGAGAGGCGACCCGAGCGCGACTCGGGGGCGAGATTGAGCCGGTCGACGTCTTCCGCCCATGGGCGCCAGTCGACACCTCGGGGATCGATCCCAACATCAGGGAGTCGACACCCGATGAACTGATGGGCCGAGCGTGACGCAGGCGCAGGCACAGTGCTCGGCCTGTCGGCACTTCCGGTCGGCGTTCTCGGTCAGCCCGCCCGCTGAGGATTCGTTTTGCGCCGCCTTCCCTGGCGGCATCCCCGACAAGGTGTACGGGAACGAGCTCGACCACCGGCAGCCGATCGCCGGCGACAACGGCATTCACTGGGAGTCCAACGGGCAGCCGTTCCCCGAGTACGCGCTCGCCACTCCCGCCTGACCTCTGCGCGCGACGCGCAGACGCACCGAGCCCTAGGCCATCCGCCTAGGGCTTTTCTCATGCCCGCGGCGCGATGCCGAGGGTCTGTCGAAAGGCCCGCGATGGGTCAGCCCAACCCCGCAACTCCACCGGCCGACACGGGCGCGACGCCCCCGACCGGCACGACTCCGCCAGCCGACCCGGCAGCGCCGCCCGCGACGGGCGACCCGGCCGCGGCCGCGATGGACAGCGACGCCGGACGCAAGGCTCTCGCCGAGCTGCGCGCCCAGAACAAGGCGCTCGCCGATCAGGTCAAGGCCCTCGAGCCCCTGAAGGCCCTCGAGCCGCTGAAGGCCCTCGCGGCGGCGCTCGACGTCAAGCCCGACCCGGGTAAGACTGACGTGCAGACGCTCACCGATCAGGTAACCCAGATGCGGCAGCAAATGGCCGACGCCGAGGTGCGCGCGATGCGCCTCGAGGTGGCGGCTCGCAAGGGCCTCACCCCCGACCAGGCCGCGCGGCTGGTCGGGAGCACCCGCGAGGCGCTCGAGACTGACGCCGACGCCCTTAAGGCGCTCTTCCCCGCGACCGGCACGCCGGCAGGCGGCAACGGTCAGCCCGGCACGCCGGCGCCCGACCCGTCGCAGGGCAGCCGCGGCGGAGGCGACATCGACGCACTGAAGGCCGCGATCGAGCTCGCCCGCAAAGAGAAGCGGATGGACGACCAAATCCGCCTCTTGTCCGAGCTGCAGCACCGCACCTCGGGCAACACGACCCCCAGGTAGGCCGCCCGCCGGGCGGTCCCTAGTCAGTAGAAAGCAGGGATGGACCATGCCCGGCATTTCCGGCCAGCTCACCACGTTCAACTCGCCGAACTACGTCGGCCCGCTCTTTGAGATCTCGCCCACTGACACGCCGTTTCTCTCGGCGATCGGCGGCCTGACCGGCGGACGTCCCGCCGACGCGACCCTGTTCACGTGGCAGACCACCGATCTGCGCGACCCCGAGGCCGACCGTCAGCGTCTGGAGGGTGCGGACGCCCCGACCGCCGAGGCGCGCCCGCGTCAGAACGTGCGCAACGTGGTCGAGATACACCAGGAGGCCATCGAGATCTCGTACACCAAGCTCGCCGCGACCGGCCAGTTCGGCGACACCGGATCCAGCCACCCGTACGGCGCCGGCATCGCCGGCGCGAACCCGGTGCTCGACGAGGAGGCCCGCCAGATCCGCTACGCGCTCGCGCAGATCGCCCGCGACGTCGAGCTCGGTTTCCTCACCAACACGATGGTCGAGCCGTCGACCAACGCGAGCGCGCGCAAGTCGGCGGGCCTCGACTCGGTCATCACGACCAACGTGGTCAACGCCAACAACGCGCCGCTGACCGAGGACATGGTCCTCGACCTGATGCAGATGGTCTGGACCGAGGGTGGCATCATGTCGTCCGAAACCGCGACGCTGATCTGCAACGGCAGCCAGAAGCGCAAGCTGACCGAGATTTTCATCACCGGCAAGGGCTTCCAGGAGACGAGCCGCAACGTCGGCGGCGTCGCGCTGACGACCTTCCAAACCGACTTCGGCAACTGCAACATCATGCTCGACCGCTGGATGCCGACGGATCGGATCTTCGTCGTCTCGATGGACGAGTGCGCGCCGCGCTTCATGCCGATCCCCGGCAAGGGCTTCCTCTTCGTCGAGGAGCTCGCCCGCACCGGTGCCGCGGTCCGCAAGCAGATCTACGGCGAGATCGGCCTCGAGTACGGCGTCGAGTCGCACCACGGCAAGATCTACGACCTCAACACGACCGGCTCCTGATCCCCCGTCCGATCGACGCACTGCAGAAGGGGGTGAGCGCTGATGGCTGACATGCTCGCGACGCCCGACGAGCTCGCCCTCTTCATGCAGCGCACCGACCTCGACGAGGACGCCGCGACCCTGTATCTCGAGCTCGCCACGGCCGAGGTACAGGTCGCGGCGGGCAATCAGCGACTCGTCGAGGTCGTCGACGACGAGGTGCTGCTGATGGGCTACTGGTCAAACTGGCTCGAGCTGCCACAGCGGCCGGTCAGCGCGATCGACTCGGTCGTCATCGACGAGGGCGACCCGCTCGTCGAGGGCACCGATTTCAAGCGCTACGGTGCGAAGCTGCGCCGCAGGGCGCCCGTGCGTGGCTGCTACCTGCCGTGGTCGCCGTACGTGCACGAGCCCGTCGACGTCGTCGTCGTCTACACCCACGGGCTCCCGGTCGGCGACCAAGAACTCGAGTTCGCGCGGTCCGCGACCTTCGCGATCGCGCGCAGCGCCGCCGCCAACCCGACCGGAATCATGTCCGAGTCGATCGACGACTATCGGGTGCAGTTCGCCGCGGCCGACGTCCTCGCCGCCATGGAGCGCGCGCCCTACCTGCGCAAGGCGCTCGAGCGCAAGTACGGCTGCCGCGCCTCACTCACCCCGATCGGCTGATGCCCGACCTCGTCGTCATCGTGCCCATGCTCGGCCGGGCGCACCGCGTCGCCCCGCTGCTCGCCTCGATTCGCGAAACTTGCGACGCCGACGTGCTCTTTGTGCTCACTCCTCAGGATGACGGCGTGATCGCCGCCGTCCGGCAGGCCGGCGTCGATCACCTGCTCGTCGAGCGCGAACTGCGCGGCGACTACGCGCGGAAGATCAACGCCGCGATCGCCAAGACGACGCACCCGCTGATCTTCACCGGCGCCGACGATCTGCGATTTCATCCGCGCTGGCTCGATCTGGCGCTGGCCAGACTGCGCCCGGGTATCGGCGTCGTCGGCACGAACGACCGCTGCAACCGCCGCACCATCCTCGGCGAGCACGCGACGCACATGCTCGTCACCCGCGACTACGTGCAGACCCGCGGCACGATCGACGAGGCGGGCAAGTTCTTTCACGAGGGCTACCCGCACGAGTACTGCGACGACGAGGCCGTCGAGACGGCGAAGCACCGCGGCGCCTACGCGCACGCGCGTCGCTCGATCGTCGAGCACCTGCACCCGATGTCCGGTAAGGCGCCGATGGACGACCTCTATGCCGGACAGACGAGCCGCATGCAGACCGGCCGCGAGATCTACCTACGGAGGCGGGCGCTGTGGGCCTCGACGTGACGATCGCCGTCGCCACCTATGAGGGTCCGCAGTGGCCACACCTCGACCCGGTGCGCGCTCGGGCGCTTGCTTCGGCGTACGCGGCCGGCGCGACCGCAGTGGTCGACGTACACCTCGCCGCCGGGTCGGCGATGGCGGCCCGCAACGCGGCGCTGTGGCAGGTCGAGACGGAGTGGGCCGTCTTCCTCGACGCCGACGACGAGCTCGAGGCGGGCTACCTCGACGCGATGGCGGCCGGCACCGCCGACGTGCGCGCCCCGGCGGTGCGCTACGTCGAGGCCCGGTCAGCGAGCATGCCGCGGATGCCGAGGGTCAGCAGTCACGCGCACGAGTGCGTCGCCGAGTGCCTGCTGTACGGCAACTGGCTCGTCATCGGCAGCATGATCCGGGCCGATCTGGCGCGAGAACTGGGCGGCTTCCGCGACTTTGAGTGGTCGGAAGACTGGGATCTCTGGCTGCGCTGCCATCTCGCCGGCGCCAGCATCGAGGCGATCCCCGCCGCGGTCTACCGGGCGCACGTCTACAAGCGCTCGCGCAACCGGGCGCCCGATCGTGCCGTGCGCCTCGAGGCGCACCGCGCCATCGCCCGAGCGAACGGAGTGCCCGTACCTTGATCGCAGCGCTCGTGATGACCGACGGCCGCGACGCCGTACTCGACAAGATGATGGCGGCGTGGGCGCCGGTGCTCGAGCACGATCTGGTCACCGAGCACTGGTTTCACGACGACACCGGCGACGACGGGCACCGGTTCGCCCTGACGCTGCAGTATCCGGCGTTCGGCAATCTCGCGCTAGGCCGCGCCCGCGCGGGCTTCGGCGGCGCTATCCAGCACGCTTGGCGACAACTCGCCCGGACCTCGGCAGCCCGCTACGTACTGCACCTCGAGGACGACTTCACCCCCGCTCAGCCGATCGACCTCGCCGCGATGATTCGGACGCTCGACGAGCAGCCGCACCTGACGCAGGTCGCCCTGCGCCGGCAGCCATGGAACGAGGCCGAGCACGCCGCGGGCGGCGTCGTCGAGCAGCACCCTGACGACTACGTCGAGGTACGCGACGGCGAGGCGGTCTGGCTCGAGCACCGGCGATTTTGGACGACGAACCCGTCGCTCTATCGCCGGTCGCTGTGCGAGCGCGGCTGGCCGTCCGGCACGAACTCGGAGGGGCGCTTCGGCGTCGACCTATTCGCCTCCGATCCCGCGCTGCGCTCGGCCTTCTGGGGTGCCCGCGACTCGGGCGTCTGGGTCGAGCACATCGGAAACGAGCGGGTAGGGACGGGCTACTGATGACCGACTACGTCGCAACCGCGCCGCCTCACGCGCGTTGGGAAGCGTGGAATCTGGGCGTCAAGCCGACGCCGTATGGCGACTCGCCAACCTACGCCATGGGGGCCGAATGGCTCGAGTCGTGCGCCCTAGTCGAGGACTGGGGATGCGGCCGCGGCTACCTCTCCACCTTCGTCCCGCCCGAACGCTATCGCGGGGTAGACGGGTCGCCGAGCCGGTTCGCGTCCGTCGTCGCCGATCTCGCGACGTACCGGTCGGATGCGCCGGGCGTCTTCATGCGTCACGTGCTCGAGCACAGTTACGAGTGGCCGGCGATCCTCGACAACATGATCGCCTCGGCTCGTGAGCGGATCTTCCTAGCGATCTTTACGCCGATCGTGCGCCGCACCCGCGAGATCGCTTACGCCGACTTTCCGGGCGCCCCCGACATCGCCTTCGCGCTGAACGACCTCGTCAAGCCGCTCGCGGCGGGCGGCTTCGCCCTGCAGGTCGACCGACTCAAGACAGACACGCAGTACGGCGTCGAGACAGCGATCCGGGGGGTACGTCAGTGACCACTCAGCAGCAGGAAGGGCAACCATGTCTCAGCGCGTGCATGTCGGCCGTCATCCGTCGACAAACAGCATTCTGGAATTCTTCGAGTACGGCCACCTACCCGAGCACCTGCAGGCGGTGAGCAAGCTGGTTCACGACCTCGCGCACGACATGGTCGATGCCCTGCCGGACGGGCCGGAGTTGACGGCCGGGCTACGCAAGCTGCTCGAGGCAAAGGACTGTTTCGTACGGGCGGCCCTGTGAGCGTTGTCGGCGTCTCGATGGTTCGGGACGAGGCCGACGTCATCGCCGGCACGCTGCGGCACATGGCCGGCGAGGTCGACTGGCTCCTCGTCGCCGACAACGGCTCGACGGACGGCACCCGCGACATACTCGAGGATCTCGTCGACGAGCTGCCGCTGATCGTGATGGACGACCCGGACCCGGCCTACTACCAGTCGGCGAAGATGTCGGCGCTCGCCGTCCGGGCCGCGGCCGCGGGCGCGACGTGGATCGTTCCCTTCGACGCCGACGAGCTCTGGTACTCGGCCCACCGGATCCGGGACGTGTTGCCCGGCCAGCCGGAGCCGATCGCGATCGCGCGCCTCTTCAACCACCTGGCGACCGCCGTCGACGAGCCGGACCCGGACCCGTTCCGGTCGCTGGTGTGGCGGCAGGCGACGTCGGCGCCGCTACCCAAAGTGGCGTTTCGCTGGGAGCCCGGGGCGGTGATCGCGCAGGGCAACCATGGCGTCTACCTGCCATCGGGCGGGGTCGGCATTCCATCGCTCGAGATCCGACACTTCCCCGCCCGCTCGGCCGCCCAGTTCACCCGCAAGGGCGTCAACGGTGCGGCGGCCTACCGTGCCACCGATCTGCCCGACAGCGAGGGCGCGCACTGGCGCTCGTACGGCCGGCTCGTCGATCAACGGGGCGAGGGCGTGCTCGGCGACATCTTCCGTGAGCACTGGTGGTATCTGTCGCCGGTCGACGCCGGCCTCGTGCGTGACCCCGCCCCGTACCGCCGATGGGAGAACCACGATGGCGAAGCGCAAGACTGAGCCGAGGCCGCAGCCCGGCGTCTCGGTCGTCGTGCCGTTCCGCGCGACGCCGCCGCAACGGGCGCCGCTGTGGGATCATCTGCGGTCGCTGTGGGCGAAGCGGTACCCGGACTATGAGGTTGTCGAGGGCAACTGCGCCGACGACGGCCTATGGTGCAAGGGCGCCGCGGTCGCCGACGGGATCGCGCGGGCGAGCCGCGACATCGTCGTGGTCGCCGACGCCGACGTCTGGTGCGACGGAGTGCGGGCGGCCGTCGACGTCATCGCGATCGGCGGCGCCGGCTGGGCGATCCCGCACGAGCGGGTGCTGCGACTGACGCCGTCCGCGACCGCCGAGGCCATCGAGTCCGGCGCGTGGCCGACGGTGCGCACCGCCACCACCTACATGCAGCGGCCCTACATCGGGGTGCCCGGCGGTGGGATCGTCGTGCTCAGGCGGGAGACGTATCTGAGCGTGCCGATCGACCCACGCTTTCAGGGCTGGGGCCAGGAAGACGAGGCGTGGGCGGTCGCGCTGCATCTGCTCGCCGGCCGGCCGTGGCGCGGCACTGCCGACCTGTGGCACATGTATCACGGCACCCCGCAGCGGATGTCGCGAACCATCGGTAGCAGCGCCTCGCTCGCGCTCTTCCGTCGCTACCGCGGCGCCAAGTCGTCGCCGCGCACCATGGCGGCGCTCATCGCCGAGGCCGCACCTGTGGCGGTTACGTGAGCCGCGAGTCGGTACTCGCGCTGGGCCGCGCCGCCGCCGAGGCGGGCATGAGCGACGCTTGCACGATCACCCGCGTCACGGGCACCAGTACCGACCGACGCACGGGCGCACCGAGCGAGACGACGACGACCATCTACAGCGGGCCGTGCCGGGTACAGGAACTGTTCGGCTTCGCCCGCGAGACGTCGCCCGCCCCCGACCAGACCCAACTCGCCCGGTACCGCATCCTGCAACTGCCCGTCGTGACGAGCGGTGGCGTACGGGCCGGCGACGAGGTCGTCATCGACTCGGCCGTCAATGATCCCGACCTCGTCGGCGTCGCGATGCGCGTGCGCGACCAGTCGGCAAAGAGCGAGGCCACCGCCCGGCGCATCGGCATAGAGGAGATCACCTCATGACCGCCGACGTCTCGGAACTGACCGCCTTCGCCGACCTTCTGCGGGCGGCCGCAGGCGACGCCGCGACCGAGGGCCGGCAGATCGTCGCCAAGGGGTCGCTGAACATCAAGACCCGCGCCCGCGAACTAGCCCCGTCCGGCGGCCATGCGAGGCACTACCCGGCTTCGATCAGTTACGACATCCTCGGCGAGGCCGACGACATCATCGGCGAGGTCGGCCCGGTGCAGGGTCGCCGTCAGCGCGGGCTGGGCAACCTGCTCGAGTACGGCTCGCCCAACAACCCGCCGCACCCGCACCACGAGCCGGCCCTCGACGAAGAGGCGCCGCGTTTCTACGCGGCGGCCGAGGCGCTCGCCGCCCGCCTGATGGAGCGCTACTGATGGGCGACTACGGCAACTTTCAGGACCACGCCGACGCCGTGATGGCGCTGCTGTACGCGACACCGGACCTGACCGTCTACCCGGCCGAGGATGGCGGACCCACGACCGTACCCGCCAATGCGCCGCCAAACTACCTGTCGGTGCACATGGTCGCCGACAAGTCGCTCGGCGGCCGGCTCGCCCACCGCTCGACCCGCATGCGAATGCGGATCTACTGCCACTGCGTAGGGCAGGACGACCTCGCCGCCCGGGCCGTCAGCGACCTCGCCAGCGGGGCACTGCTCGACGTCAAGCCGGTCATCGACGGCCGGGTCTGCTACCCGATCCGGTCGGAGGTCGGCAGCGACCCGCGCGACAACGAAGCCACCGGAGCGACGACGGTCACGATCACCGACACCTACCGGCTCGAGTCCGACGCGGGCCGCGACGGCTCGTGATCGTCTGGTGCTGGGTGGCCGATCTGACTACCGGCCACCGCTACGACATACCCCTCGATCGCCTCGACCACCTCGAGGCGATCGGTGCCGTCCGCGAGGTTCCCGGTCGCCGTCGCCGCGCCCGCACCGCGCGGCCAGCTAAGCGTTTCGTCGACCTCGCCGGTCGGCGGGCGGTCCCACAAACCAGGCTCGGCCAGCCGACCGAGCAGAGAACCAGGAGATCACATTGACCTCGCCCATGCCTGAGTCCGTCATCAGTGACGGCAATGTGCTGGTGCTCTGGGTGCCGGCACTGTCGGACCCGGACGCCCCGCAGCTCGACGAGCTGCAGAACCCCGCCGCCCTAGACGTCACCTGCTACCTCACCGACCAGGGCTGGCAGCCCAACCTCGCCGAGGACGCCGCCACCGACAACCGGCTGTGCTCCCGCGACAACTTCGAGAAGCCCGGCCGCAAAAAGTACACGATGCCGCTGATCTACGTCAGCAACCCGGACGACCCCGACGAGGACGAGGCCGCGCTCACCCTGCTCGAGGGCGCGCTCGGCTACTTCGTCGACCGTCGCGGCGTCCCGTTCGAGCAGGCGCTCGCCGTTGGTGACATCGTCACCATCTACCCGTCGACGCTCGGCGCCCAGCAGGACGGCGTGCCCACCGCGAACACCCCGCTCACGGTCATGCAGAACGCCTACCTCCGCCCGCCGGGCCGGTCGTGGCGCGTGCCGGTCATCGCTTCATGACCCCGGAGGAATTTGAGGCGATCCGGAACCGTGCGACCCGTCCGCGGCGCACGGTTCCGATCGTCTGCGACGGCGATCTGCGCCAGCAGATCCAGGAGTTGCTCGCCGAACGCGACGAGATTCAGGCCGCGGCTGAGGCCGAGGCCGAGAAGCCGAAGGGCAACAGGCGGCTCAGTTCGCGGCCGCCAGGATTCGTCCGGATCGCCGCGATCGACGCCGAGCTTGATGCGCTGTACGCGACGGCCGAGGCGTCGACGCTGCAGGTCGTCATGGAGGGTCTGAGCGGCATCGACTACACCGCCTTCCGTGCTCTCTATCCGGCCCGCGAGGGTAACGAGGCAGACAAGCGCTGGCGGTTCGACACCGAGGCTGGCCGCGATCCGCTGATCCGCGCCTGCGCCATCGGCTACCGAGGCGAGAGCGAGGCGGTACACCCGCTCGCGCCACCGGTCCTCGACCCCGAGACGGGCGAGGTCGTCGAGGAGGGCCAGATCGACTGGCTGCTTCGGTTCGTTTCCGACTGGCAGCGTGACGTGCTCTTCCTGGCCTCGCTCAACACGTGCCGCGGGGATGATGCCGTCCCTTTGCGGCCGGCGCGTTCGGAGACGCCGACCTCCGACGCCGCGTAGAGACAGCCCGCACACTCGGCATCTCGCCGCGGCGCTTCGACGGCTGGGAACCCGACGAACGCCATGACCACTACGACCCGGACGGCACGCTCACCGGTTACACGATCGTCACGCGCGAGCCCGAATGGGACGCCGACAGCAGGGCGTGGATGCTCGGCCTGGCCATGCGTGAGGCCGGCGAGTGTCAGCGCTGCCACGGCGACCTCGGCGAAACCACCGACTACAACTGGCGATGGTTGCCGCAGCCGCCGATCGTGTGCCTGCGCTGCGCCGCACTGCAGGCGTCTGAACACAACGCCGCCAAGCATCCGCAACGCGGCGCGATGATCCACCACGTCACGAAACGGCCACGCCCGCAACGCAAGAAGAGACCGAAACTGAAGGGGCGGGGGTGAGTCGTGGCCAACATGCGTACCATCGGCGTCCGGCTCCGCCTGCTCGTCGGCGACTACAAGCAGGAGGCCCGCGAGGCCGGCAAGGCAACTGACGAACTCGGCGAGAAGATCACTAAGGCCGGCAAGAAGTCGCAGGCCGACCTCGACAAGGTCGCCCTCGCTGCGGCCGGCGCCGGCGCGGCACTGCTCGCGGCGGCGGGTATCGCCGTGGTGGCGGGCGCCCGGTTCGACAAGCAGATGTCGGAGGTCGGCGCCGTCAGCGGCGCCGCGGCTGACGAGATGGACCGCCTGCGTCAGGCCGCGCTCGACGCTGGCGAGGCGACCGTGTTCAGCGCGACCGAGGCGGCGCAGGCAGAGGCCGAGCTGGCGAAGGCCGGCATCTCGACCGCCGACATTCTTGCTGGGGCGCTGTCCGGGTCGCTCGACCTGGCCTCGGCCGGGTCGCTCGGCCTCGCCGACTCGGCAACGATCGCCGCATCCGCGATGAACACTTTCGGCCTGAAGGGCTCCGACGTCGCGCACGTCGCCGACGTCCTCGCCGCCGCCTCGAACAAGAGCGCGGCGTCCGTGCAGGATTTGGGGCTGGGCCTGCAGCAGGTCGGCCTCGTCGCCGCGCAGAACAACCTGACGCTCGAGGACACCGTCGGTGTGCTCTCCGCGCTAGCCGACCGCGGGCTGCGTGGCTCCGACGCCGGCACGTCGCTCAAGACGGCACTGCAGCGGCTATCCGCCCCGCAGACCGAGGCGAAGAAGCAGATGGACTCGCTCGGCATCTCCATGTACGACGCGGCCGGAAACATGGTCGACGTCGCCACGGTTGCCGGGCAACTGCAGAACGCGCTGAAGGATCTCTCGCCGGCCCAGCGCAACGCCGCACTTCAGACCATCTTCGGGTCGGACGCGATCCGCGCCGGCAACGTCCTGTATCAGGAGGGCGAGCAGGGCATCCGCGCCTACATCGCCGCCGTCGACGACGAGGGCGCCGCGTCCGATGTCGCCGCCAAGAAGCTCGACAACCTCGCCGGCGACATTGAGGAGCTCACAGGGTCGCTCGAGACACTGTTCATTGGCGCGTCCGGTGGTGCCAGTAGTGGACTGCGTGTCCTGACGCAGGGCGCGACCGGGCTGGTCAACGCGTTGGGGAACCTGCCCGGGCCGCTACAGCAGGCGTTGGTGATCCTCGCAGGTACCGGCGGGGTGTCGCTGCTCGCCGCCGCTGGCTGGCTGAAGATGCGCGGCACCATCAGCGACGTCGTGACCGAGCTGAGCGCGGTCGGTCCCGGTGGCGCCCGTGCGGCGCGCGGTATCCAGTCGGCAACAATGTGGGCCACCCGTGGCGCGCTCGCCGTGGGTGCGCTCGCGACCGCGAGCGTGATTCTCGGCTCGGTGTTGCACAAGGACCTCAACCCGGAGATCGAGCGACTCGCCAAGGACCTCGCGGTCTTCGGCAGCACGGGCAAGCTGGACGGCGAGGCGCTGCGCATAATCGGGTCCGACGCTGGCGACCTCGGTCGGGCGCTCGCCGAGAACAACAATCTACTCAGTAAGTTCGGCGTTGCTATGGCCGACCTCGTACTCGGCGACGCCGGCCCGAGCAATGAGAACGCCGAGAAGGTGGCGGCATACGACGCCGGGCTTGCCCAGCTCGTGCGCAGCGGCGGCCAGGATGAGGCCGCCGCCGCGTTCAAACGCATGTGGGCCGAGGCGCAGACGTTGGACGTCAGCCTCGAGCAACTGCAGGCGAAGTTCCCGGCGTACATCGCCGCCAACCTCGAGGCGACCCAGGCGTCGCAGAGGCTTGCCAACAGCACGGAGAATCTGGCGCGGGAGCAGCTCACCGCCGTCGACGCCGGGCAGAAACTCGCCGAAGTGTGGGCCGGACTCAACGGCGCCGCGAAGTCGGCCGACGAGGAGATGCTCGACGCGGTCGAAGCGGCCGAGGCGATCGAGGAGGCTTTCAAAGACAGCAAGGGCGCCCTCGAGGGCAACACCGAGGCCGCGCTCAACAGCCGTATCGCCATGCGCGACGCCGCGCTGCAGGCGTACGAGGCGGCCGACGCCTACCTCACCAACGGCGGCAGCGCCGAGGGCGCCAAGCAGATCCTCGACGACTTCCGCAAGGCGAATGAGGATGCCGCTGTGGCGGCGGGCGGCGCGCGGGACCGGGTCAAGGAGTTCAACGACGCGCTGTACCGGCTGCCGCCGTCAAAGCGGGTCGTCCTGGAGCTCGTCACCCGGGCCACGATCTCGGAGACGATCCGCGAGAACGCCCGCGCGGTGAACCTGCGTCGCTGGGGTGGCGTCACCGAGTACGCGCAGGCCGGTCTGCTGCGTGACGCCGAGGTGTTTCCGGCCGGCTCATCGCCCCTGTACGCCTTCGCCGAGCCCGCCACCCGGGGCGAGGCGTTCGTGCCGCGCAGCGGCGACTACGGCCGCAGCATGGGCATCCTGTCGCACGCCGCCGGCTGGTACGGGGCGCGGGTCGTGCCGGGCGGTGGGCATTACGGTGGCGGCGCTGGTGCGGGCGGCGAGGTCGTCAATGTCCATGTGCAGCTGATCGACCCGCAGACGGGCGCCGTGACGCGCAAGGCGATGATCGCTGACGCCACGAACCGAAACGTCGCGTCTCAGGCGATCAGGGATGCCTTCCCGTGACCGACTGGGCGGACCGCTACACCCTGGAGATCTCGTCGGCCGACCCCGACGCGCAGACACCCGTGTGGGTGGACTTCACCGATCGGGTACGCAACGACGACGACCAGCCGATGGAGACCGCGTCTGGCCGGCAGAACGACCTCGACGAGGCCGAGCCGGCTCCGTTCGTGATGGTCCTCGGCAACGACGACAACGAGGTCACGTACGGCAACCCGGACTCGACGTACGCCGCGTGGTGGGGGCCGGGCCGCAAGTGCCGCCTGCGCGAGACGTTCGCCGAGGTGACGGCGGACCGGTACACGGGCTACCTGCAGACCCCGACCGAGCTGGTCGTCACCGACGTCGAGACCGGGCTCGCGCAGCGGCGCGTGCACATCAGCGCGATCGACCGGTTAGGCCGCCTGGCCAGCGCACCGCAGTTCGTCTCCACCCTGGCCGCCTTCATCCAGAACGCCAACACGGCGGCGCCGTTGGCCTACTACTGGCCGCTCGGCGGCTCCGCTGCGCCGTTCGCCCCGGTCGTCGGATCGTTGAGCTTCCCGCTGTTGGCCCAGGCGCTGCCCGCGGCGGTCCGGTCGGCCGAGACGCATCCGGCGGTGCTGCCCGGCGACGGCGGACACCTGCCGGGCGACGACCTCAGTGCGCCATACCTGCGCCTGGGCGCCAACGGCGCCTTGTCGGCCGACTACCCGGTCCTGACTGCCGGCGAGCAGAATTTTCTTGGCGGCGTCGTCGGTCCGGACCCGCCGGGCTCGCTCAACGTCGATGGCATAGGGACCGTTGTGATGTGGGTCAACCCTCAGATGCCCTACAACGAAACCGTGACGCTGCTCACGGTTGACATCGCGATGTTTCCCTTCGACCTGGCCACGTGGACGATCAAGCGCCTCGCCACGACCGGGCTGATCGAGCTGGCAGTCGACGGCTCTATCACGGGCACGCTGACCAGTACGATCGTGTTGCCCACCGACCGGTGGACGATGCTCGCCGCCTATGTCATATCGCTTGGCGGCGGCTCCGCGCGCATGGTGCTGTGGGTCGACGGCGTCGAGTTCACCAGCGGCGCGGCCGGGTCTGGCCTTGACCAGTCGGTCATGGGCATCACGATCGGCGGCAAGTATCAGGGTTCCGTCGCGCACGTGCAGATCTACGGCGACGACCCGGACGACACCGACCTCACCCTGACCGCCGCCGAGCTCGCCGCGCAGCGCCGGGTCGCGCTGCTCGACTACGACCAACAAACCACCAACGACCAAATGCTGACGATCGCCCGCTTCGCCGGCATCCCCGAGACCGAGCTGCTGCGTGTCGACCCGGGCGTCGCCGCGATGAGCCCGCTGCTGCTCGCCGGCAAGACCGCACTGCAGCCGATGCGCGAGGCCGAGACGACCGAGCAAGGGCTGCTCTATGTGGACGGCAGCGGCAACCTCGTATTCAAAGATCGTCGGACCCTCTACAACATCTAGGAGACGCCCGTGCCTTCCGAGACCTATCCGCAACTGCTCATCGGCTCACAGGTCGCCGGCAGCGCGGTAACCAACACGACGCCGCTCTCGCTCCTGCCGGGTCAGGCCAAGTTCACGATGCCGGCCAACTTCATCGACGTTGTCGGCAAAAAGTTCCGCATCACCGCCGCCGGGCGCATCTCGACCGTGGTCACGACCCCGGGCACGCTGACCCTGGCCGTGCGCATGGGGCCGACGTCGGCGATCGTCGCGGCAGCGTCGCAGGCGTTCGCGCTCAACATCGTCGCGAAGACAAACGTGTCCTGGACACTTGATCTGATTCTCACGGCGCGTGCGATTGGCGCGTCGACGTCGACCAACTTCATGGCGATGGGCAGGTGGTCATCGGAGGCGGTGATCGGGTCCCCGCTACCTGCGGCGGGCGGCATTGGCACCCACTCGTGGCAGGCGTCCGCGCCGGTGGTCGGTACCGGGTTCGACAGCACGGTCGCGAACGTTGTCGATCTGTTCGCGACGTGGTCGGTCAACAACGCTTCCAACACTCTGCTGTGCGAGGACTACGCGCTCGAGTCGCTGAACTGACATGCCCCGCTCCCGCCGCCTCGAGCACCACCGGCTACGCCGGCGCACGCGGCTCGCGTCCATTCCGGTCGGCGGCGTCGCGCCGGCGCCGGTGCAGATCGAGCACTGCTGGATACAAAGCCCGCTGACCCGCAAGCCCACGGTCGCGATCACCCGGGCACAGATCACCCAGTTCGGCGGCGTCACCGCCTACGCGGCCGCCGACGCGACGACGTTGCGTCGCTTCGGCGCCAACACCGCGTCCATCACCCTTAACACGGCCTGCGACGCCGACCCGGCCAACCTCGCGACGCACCTCGTCGAGTACCAGTCGACGCCACGCCCGCGGCAACCGACGCTGACGTTCGCTCTGCACGGGCTCAGCGACGAGGCGATCGCGACGATCCTCGGCGTCGACCTCGGTCAGCGGGCGGTCATCGTCGACCCGCCCGCGGGCACACCCCCGGGCGCCGCCTCGTTCGTGGTCGAGGGCATCCGTCACGTGCTGGGCGTCGCCCAGCGCTGGGTGACCTGGCAGACGTCTGCCGTGATCGGCGTCGTGCCCGCCACGCCGGGGCCGTGGTTCCGCTGGGATTCGTCGTCTTGGGACGGCACCGACCTGCGACCGTTCTGAGGAGTGAGCCGTGCCGGATGTTCCGCAGACGCACAACTTCGAGGGCGGACCCGCCACCTCATCGGAGATGGACACATACGTGCGCGACGTCCTGATCTTCCTGCAGCGCCGGCCATTCTTCGAGTTGCGTCAGACCGTCGGGCAGACCATCGCCACCTCGACCGGTACCGTCGCGACGTTCACCACCGAGGACTACGACACCGACCCGGCCGGCACGGGCGGGCACTCGAACTCGGTCAACACGAGCCGGTGGACCTGCCAGTATCCGGGTGTCTATTCGTTCGGCGGGATCGTGGCATGGACAGCGAACGCCACCGGTCGCCGGGCAGGCTGGTGGCAGATCAACGGCACTGCCATCGCCGGTTCGCAGTTCGCCTATCCGGCCACCGCCGCCAGTGACGGCGAGTTCGTCGTGCCGCTGATCCGGTGGTATTTCAGCGCCGGCGACTACCTGGAGCTGATCGTGTATCACGAGCGCGGCGCCAACCTGGACACCTTCGCCGGCGTAGGCGCGACGGCCGGCACGCGCATGGGCGGAATTTGGGAGCGCCTCGATGGGTCCTGACCCGTACCTCATCATCCAGATCGGCGCGGACGCCCACGTCTGGCCGCTCGGCACCGAGCGCGTCGACGAGCAGGAGGCCCTAGTGCAGGCGGCACGGGTGGCACTGGGCATCGCGCCCGAGGTGACCGGCCTGCCCGATTCGGGGGCCACGATCGCGATCACGTTTGGCGAGCCGCATCACACGCTGATGGCCCGTGCGACACTCGGCACGGCCGACGACCTGCTCAAGGTCGACCGGGCCCGGGTCGCCGCCCACGCCGCGGCCCGTGCCGACATTGCCCGGCGGGTACACATCGACGCCGTGAGGGCGGCGTACGCCCTGCTCGACGAGCAGGGCAAGGCCGAGGTCCGCGGGGCCACTGCGGCGCCCGTGTCCGGGGAAGGGGCGAGCGATGGCCCGCTGGTCTGATCTCGCCCAGTGGCGGGGACCTACCGAGAACGACGGCCCGGGGATGGGTGAGCAGCGAGGCATGGTGCTGCACATCGCCGCCGGCTACTACGAGGGAACCATTGCGTGGCAGCGGAACCCGAGCTCGGACGTCTCGTCGCATTTCATCGTCGCCGGGCCGCGTGACGCCCAGTGGGGCGTGCCGGACGGGAAGATCGCCCAGATGGTCGACACCGACACGGCCGCCTGGACGCAGCGCGACGGCAACGGCGAGTGGATGAGCATCGAGTTCTCCGGCTTCGTCGGCGACTCACTCTCGCCGCGCCAGGTCGAGGCCGCGGCGCTGCTCTTCGCCCGCGGCCACCTGGTCTACGGCTACCCGCTGCAGC
>Ga0137432_1000372_pt1 | contig 26851 bp, 50 predicted proteins | sample EasRivERMZT820_2_FD_102337 | JGI IMG/M metagenome (GOLD analysis project Ga0137432, IMG submission 102337) | Soil microbial communities from meander-bound floodplain in the East River, Colorado, USA - East River MetaG ERMZT820_2 | ecosystem: Environmental > Terrestrial > Soil > Floodplain ... | reverse complement strand
GTCGATCCGCTGGTTCTGGATCGTCCAGAGCATCTGCTGGAGTTGCGCGAGCGCCTCGACGACCGAGATGCCGTCCATCTGGAAGGCGTCCGGCATCGCCGAGGTGACGACGAACGGCTTCCGCCCGTGGCGGTAGGGGTTCGGGATGTCCTGCAGGACGACGCGGCGGTTGCCGACGGTGATCACGCGCTCGTCGGTCCAGTACTCCAGCACCTCAACGAGGCCCTTGGTGCGGTCCTGGTTTCTGAGGATCTGCTCGCGCTCCCCGTACCCGGTCTGCGCGGCGATGTTCTGCGTCTCCTTCAACTGCTCGCAGTTCTTGTACAGCCCGGCGACCTGCATCTTGTAGAGCGCGTCATAGGTCTGCCAGGAGCGGTCGATCACCCAGGCGGCGTCATCGATGTTGTGCGCCGACTCGGGCCGGAAGAAGTCGCGCACGTCGCGGACGGTCATCGTCGGGCCGTCGAAGATGGTGACCATCTGCTCCTCCTCCTGCGTGGAGGGGAAGCTGTGGATCACGTCGCCGAACTGGTCGAGGATCTGCGCCTCCACCGGAGTCAGCACCATCCTCTTGGTCTTCTTCGTGCGCCAGCCGATCTTGGCGACGGTCTTCCCGGCGACGAGATCCTGCTGCATGAAGGGCCGCTGCTTCATCGGGAAGTCGTCGTTGTCCATCGCCCACTGCAAGGCTTGGCTCGCGATCTCGCCCCCGCCTAGCCGCGCCATGATCACTTCCAGTGGCTCGAAGGGCTGGGGGCGAGGGGTCACGTTCCACATCGGGTTCGGGTCGAGCATCGTCGCGATCATCCCCTCGATGGTCTGGAGGATGTACGGCGTGGTCAGGTTGGAGCGCCACTCCTCGCCCTCGGCCACCTTCAACTCGGCCATGCCCCTGTAGGCGCGGTAGCGGCGCTCGACCTTGTCCACGTAGTTCTGCGAGAACTGCTCGGCCTGCTCCTGCGCCGCGACGACCATCGAGAGAGCGTCTCGGTATTCGAGAGTCGGCTCGTACGGGTCGGTGAGGTCTTCCTTAGCCACCGAGCGCAGACCGCAGCTTGTCCGTCTTCTGCGACTCGGATGCGAGGATCTTCTGCAGATCCGCCTGCACCTTGTCGATCATGTGGCTGCGCTGGTCGTCCGGCTCGATGTCACCCGCCTTGCGAAGCAGCGCGATGGCGTCCCTCACCATCGTCAGCGGGTCTTCCTCGGCGATCTCGTCCTCGGCTGACTGCTCCTCGCCTGCCAGCGGCCCCTGCGCGAGCAGGTCGGTCGAGTTCATCCCGCCGCCGCCACCGAGCGCGGCAGCAAGCTGCTCGGGGATTCCGCCACCACCACCCATCTCCGGGGGCGGACCCATCGGGGCTTCCATCGGAGCCTCCGGTGGTGGTCCCATCATGGCTGGATCCATCATCTGGCTCACGGTCACTCCTCAGTCTCGGGATCAGCCTGATCGTAGGGAAGCAGCCAGACGGCTCACTCCCACTCGTACTGCGAACGATACTGCTTGCGCCGCTTCTTGACCCGCTTGCGGTTGTCGTGCGCGTGGTGCCCGTAGATCCGATATAGCTCCAGCGCCAGGCAGAGAGCCATCACGCGGTCGTCATTCGCGCCGTCGGCAGCCCTCGGCGAGGGACTCACGTCGCGGCGGACGAAGGTCTTGCATTCGAGGATCAGCGACTCGGGCATGTGCGGCAAGGTGCGCTCGCGGATCCACTGCTCGGCCTGGTTGATGATCTGAGGCCGGGTCTTGGTGGTGATCGGGAACCCGTAGGTGATGTGCTGCTTGAAGTCCGGGCGGTCCTCGATCCGGTGGCGGTAGAGCTTCGGGTAGGGAGGCCGTCCTTTCCTCCCATCCCGAAGACTCAAGACCACGGGTTCGCCGTAGCCGCCGCCCATCTCTGGGGCGATCCGGGCGGTGTTGAACATTCTGCCCAGGAAGTGGGCCTGCTCGGCGGCGAGGTCGGGGTCGATCCGGGCGTGGAACTCCGCCGCGATGTTCCCGTTGGTCAGGTCGATCACGTACATGCACGTGTAGTCCTTGCCGCGCCCGGTCGCCACGTCGATGGAGAGGGCGTACTCGCGGCCCTGGATCGGCTGGTCGAAGAGGTGGATCCAGCCGTCCTTCGACCGCACCACCGACGCCTTCTTGCCGTCCGTTTCCACGTGGAAACGGAAGCGGTACTCGGGCTTGCGCGTCTTGGCCGCGTACCAGGAGAGCGCCTCGGAGTCGAACCAGCAGCCTGCCGTGCCGAGGAAGGCGTCAGCGGGGGTGAGCGGGTACTGCTCGGCGCGGTCGAACTCGGGCAGCGCCTTCGCCACCCTCGCGTACCAGTTCTCGTCCCGTCTGGGGTGGTAGTTCCAGGGCAGGAAGATCGTGTGGACGCCTCTGTCGTCGGCGTTCATCCACAGTTCGTAGAAGGTGCCGCCGATCCCGTTGGCGGTGGAGATGATGATGATCTGTCCGCCGTCGGCGATGACGGGGACGAACGCCTTCCACCCTTCCTCGGCGTAGGCGTGACGGGCATGCTCATCGAGGATGACGAGCGTGGCGACCTGCCCGTGCCCGGCCTTCGGGGTCGAGGGCATCGCGATCAGGGAGGAGATCTGCCCGTTCGGGTGGCGAAGCTCGATCCTCGTTGACGGCCTGCCCTTCTGTGGTCGGATCACCTCGACCTCGAACTTGAGATGCTCGGGGAGGGACTCGAACAGGTCCCAGGCGCGGTTGATCAGGACCGACGCCTCCGTCTCGTTGATCGAGACGGCGAGCGCGTTGGTGCCCGGCGTCGTCAGTACCTTCCAGAGCGCGTAGCCGATGGCGATCCATGAGATCCCAAGCTGCCGGGCTTTCAGGGCCAGCGTGATCTGGTGCATGCGGAAGTCGTCCAGCACGTCCCCCTGCCAGGCCCAGCCCGAGTCGTCGCCGAAGTCGAAGCTGAAGACCTCGCCCGTCCTCGCGTCGGTGGCGGAGGCGTGTTCGAGCAGGAACTGTGGAGCGAGCTTCGCCGCCTCCCGCTCGCGCTCCATCTTCTCGAAGCGGACCTTGGCGATCTCGTAGGCTTCCTGCTGCTCTCCGAGTTCGACCGTCGTCATCTAGGGCTAGGATAGGCCCTTACCCACACAGACGTGAGCCAGGGTCGCCTTTGAGGTGACCCGTCGCCGCTACGCACTGGTGCCTCTTTAGAAGACCCTGGCCCTCGCCCGACACATCGGAGGTGACCCGATGCGGATGATTCTACTAGCCGCCACGGTTCTAGCAGCATTGCTCGTCCCTACCGCTATGGCAAAACCGAAGCCGTTGAGCAGTGAGATCTCTCGCCAGTCAGAGCAGAAGGCGCTCGCCAAGAGGATCGGCTACCTGAGGCTTCAGACCTGGAAGTGCCAGGATGCCCTTAACGTCACACGCTCGAAGGCGTCGGAGAGCATCTGGGCACTCCCCGCCTCGACTCCCTACCGTCGCTGGACGGTGAACCTCTGGAAGAAGCGGGAGCGCGGCTGCGAACGGACGCTGTCGCGACGCACCCTCCCCGCCAACTGGGACTGGCTCACCTCCGTCCGTCTGGTGCAGCGCGTCTACCCCGGAACGTCGAGTTGGCTGAAGACGATCAGCAGCCGCGAGGGCGGATGGGGACGCTTCGTGATGAACAGCCAGGGCAGCGGCTGCGGGGGCTGGATGCAGTTCATGTCCTCGACGTACTGGGCCTACAGCCACGCCGCGTTCGCTGATCTGCGGAGCCGGGGCTTCATCGTCCCGCAGTCAGCGAATAGCTGGTCGCACCCTATGGGCCAAGCCATAACGGCTGGCTACATGAGGTACACGGGGCGGGACGGCCACCACTGGAGCGCGACGGACTACTAGTCCACCGAGCGGAGCAGGCGCAGTAGAGTCTGCCACTCTTGAAGACCAGCCTTAAGTCGGTACGTCTCGCGCTCGTATGGAGTCGAGAGTCCTGGGGTGAGAGCGGCGAGCAGAGCGAAGGCTGCTCTCGCCCCGCTCCCGTTGTCGGGCATCACGACGAGGCCGAGGGCGACAAGCTGCCCCGCCTGGTTGTTGTTCAGGTTGACGCCGCTCTCGCGTGAGAACGGCTCGTACGGTCCGACCTGCTCGTCGGTCGGGTTGAGGACGGTGAAGAGCGGCACCTACGTCTCCATGACGACGGGCAGCACGTAGTCACGCTGCCCGTGCAGGAACTGCCAGTGGAACGCGCACAGGTTCTCCGCCGCCACGCTGACCCCGTTCACCGTCTGCACGATCTTGGCCCCGCAGGGGTTGTTGTTGATCGCGTCGTTGAAGGGGACGCCCGTGTGGGGAGCGGACTGCCGCATCCCCCGTGCGAGGGCCACGCAGGGCACTACGCCTTGACCTCGGTCTGCTCCTTCGACTTCGGCGCGGCAGGCTTCTTCGCCGCCGGGGCCTTCCGCTTGGTCGGGGCCTGGAAGCCCTCGATGCGGACGAGAGGCTCGCCGTGCCCGAAGCGTTGGATGAAGTGGAGCGAGCAGTACTCGCCTCCGTCGGGTCCGATCCAGCGCGACTCGGACGGGTCACCAAGAGTGGCCTGGCGCTCGACACAGGTCGGGCATGGACTCATGTCACTCCGATCTTCGCGTTCCCGGCCAGCGTGTTGCTGACCTGGACGGTCAGGTTGTACGTCCCCGGTGCGGCCCAGGTGACCGGGTCCATCTCGTTGGTGGCGATGGCGGTGGAGCCGGGAGTCCCCGACTCGACGGTGATCGAGGCCGGGACAGCGCCGCCGACGTTGAAGGCGAGCGCACCTGTCCGGTCGGACTCGATGGCGTAGATCCCGAGCGTCCCCGCGAGGCGCTGCAGACCTGCCTGCTGGGAGCGCCCGTTCTTCTCCTTCGAGCCACCGGGTGCGTTCGCGTTGGCGCTGATCTTGTTGAGCGCCTCCGTCCGCCTTCCTGCCGGTAGCCGGGTGATGGCGCTCGCTTCCTTGGCTGCGGTCAGTGGTGGCATCAGTCCTCCTGTTGGTCATCCAGATGACCACCGGGGGATCGGATGTCATTCCTCTTGCCCCATCTGTAGCCGATGGTGCCTCCTCCGACGAAGCCGCCGAGCAGGCCCACCATGCCGCCGCCCCACCCGGTCAGCACCTGGGTCGCGTTCTCCGACAGGGGCGCGTCGTTCTGGATCGCCGTGTAGAGGACGGCGAAGCAGAAGATGTTGAATCCGAGGACGAAGCCCACGGCGATGACCAGCGCCACCCATTCTGTCCCTCGCTGCTTCACTCAGACAGCATGGCTGGCGTCCCGGTCAGTGGTCTTGGAACTGCTTCCTCATCGTCGGGATCCCCGACACGGAGTAGTTGTTGCCGTGCTTCAACTCCTTGCCGTTGCCCCAGATGTTCTCGACGTTGACGCCGATGTGGGCGTGAGGCGTGTAGCCCGACCAGGCTCCGACCTTGCCGATGGTCGCACCCTTGTTGATGATCTTCCCGACCGCAGGGGCCTCGACCATGTGGCCGATCCAGAACTCGATCTCCGAGTCCACCCCGATCAGGTAGCAGGCGTCACCGGGGTTCGAGCTTGACGCCTTCGTCACCTTCACCTTCTCGGGCGCGAGGATCGCCGTCCCCTTCGTCCAGATCGTGTCGGTGGCGGGGAAGAGAGCGATCCCGCTGGTGGCGTGGGAGAGCGCGAAGTCGAGCAGCGAGCAGCCGCCCGACTCGACCGGACCCCAGGCGGGGACCTTCGATCCCTGCATCGAGGCGTACTCGGTCTGGACCTGATTGATGCAGACGGAGTCGAGCGCCTGCTCGCCTGCGTGAGTCCTGCCCTTGGGCACGACGGCTGCTCTGATCTTGTCGTAGCGGCCCTCGGCGTACCCGTTCTTGCCCGGATCCCAGGCGTCGAGCGCGGCCTCCAGCTTCTTGTTGAAGGCGTTGTCCCAGACCTCTGGCTCCCATGGGAGGTGGCCGAGCCGGGACATCGCTCGCTTGAGGGCGAGCGCGGTGTTCCCCTTGTGCTTGCCGTTGCCGTCAATCGAGTACGGCCCGGTGTAGGGGAAGTCTGCTTTCGCGATGGTTGCCATCAGGGCCTCGATGTGTCGAAGGTGGGCGAAGCGTACAGCGGGTCGTCGGTCATGCAGGGGTCGGCAGGGAGGCGTCGGCCTCCAGCTTCCTCGCTTCCTGCACGGCGGTGATCGTCTCGTTGATCGACGCGGAGCAGTCCGCCGAGCAGAAGATCTTCTCGGCCATCGCAATCGGCATCGTGAACGAAGGGGGGCCGCTCCTGGGCTGCCCGGCAGCGACGGGTGGTGCCAACTGGGTCGTCGCGCTGACCCGGATCCAGTTGTCGTAGCTCTTCGGGTCCAGGTCATTCCCCGGACAGTTCGGGTTGTCGCACGTGATCTTGACCACGGTCTTCGTCTCTACGCCCATCGTCAGCCTCCTTCAGGACAGCCATCAGCCACGCCTCCAGAAGGAGATCGGCCTCCAGCGTCTGGCTCAGGTGTTCCGCAGTTGCGTTGCTCATAGCGCATCGTCCCCCATGATGACGGAACGAACGGATGTGTGCGGATGCTGGAGGATCTCCTCGGCCTTGCCGTTCTCCCAGCCCTTGTCGGTGAGGAGGTGCCACTCTCCGCCAGCAGCGCGGATCGCGTCTCGCCACGCTTCCTGCTCGGGACCCAGGCCCCGGTAGTTGACCTTCAACTCGATGAAGACGACCCGCTCGCGGACGAGGCAGAGGTCGGGGAACCCCTTGCCGTCGCCGCCGACGGGAGTGATCCAGTGGCCCTTCTTCGACTGGGCCGTGCGGAAGTGAGCGACCCGCCAGCCGAAGAAACGGGCCATCTCGATCACGTCCCGCTGGAGTTCAGCCTCCTTCAGGGGATGCGTCTCCAGATTCCGAAGGTGCTGCGGTAGCAGCCACGGCATCCTCCAGCGCAGCCTCGGGTGTGACAGCGAACGTGAACACGACCGCCTTCTTGGTCCACATGCTGCACTCCTCCAGCTTCGTCATCGCGAGCGAGCGGAAGCGGCTCGGGGGCAGGGCCTCGATGATCTCCGCCGTCTCCTGCATCTGGATCGTGACGGCGTTGAGCGCTTCTGCCTGAGCCTCGTTCGGGGAGCGATTCGTGAACAGGTCCTCCATCGGATCCTCTCGTCATGGTTGAGGCGGGGGAGGGCCACTCCCTCCCCCACGACGCTACGAGTCCTTCTCGGCCTTCTTCTCCTCGGCCTCGCGCTTCTTGGCAGCGGCCTCCGCCTCCTTCGCGGCTGCAGCCTCTGCCTCGGCCTCCTCTTCGAGAGAGGCCCGACCCGTGCGGGAGCGAGCGATGTTCTCTTCGTCGTGCGCTCGCTGCGCCTCCTCGTCGCGAGCTTCCTCCACCCGCTCGACATACGCCTCCGGGTCTTCGTCCTTCGGGATGTCGGCGGTCTGCTCTACGACCACCTCTGGATCCTTCGTCTCTTCGGTCATGTTCACCTCCTTCGATGTCGCCTACATCATGCCCTCGTCAGAGCGAGGACATCTCCCCGCAGACATACCCGCGATAGCGCATTCTCAGCGTCCGATCCGCTCGGACCTGCCGTTGACCATCGTGGTCCTTGAGGGTGTCCGACAGGTCCAGTTGCGAGCGGACGAACTCGTCCTCGGTGGCGGTGATGTCGCGCATGACGGGCATCGGCTTGCCGTTGTAGATCACGTAGTGCTGCCCCTTGACCGGGCGCTGGTCGGGCTTCAGGGCGCGAAGCTCGGTGACCGCGATGATGCCGCCGTCCATCTCCGGTTCGATGATCACGGGCATCCCGAAGGTCATCTCTTCGAGCGCCTGGTTCTCCTCGTCGCTCAGAGGACCCGGATCGTTGGCCGGGTCATCGAGGCCGGGATAGCCCTCGATCAGCGAGTCGTACTCGCTCACGCCACCTTCTTCAGCGCATGCTGGACGAGGCCCCGCACCCACTTGGCCGGGTCGTGGCCCTTGGCCTTCAGCTTCTCCTCGTCTTCCTTCTTGACGTAGACCTGTACCTTCATGCCGAGTAGCATACAACTGTTTGGCACACCAAAACACGGAGGAGCGATGAGCAGAGGAGCGGTGAAGCGGAAGAGCGCGGTGAAGGAGATCGAGGGGATCCCCGGCACCGTCAGCTACGGCTTCAAGGAGCAGCCGATCATCGAGCAGCGGATGCCGCCGCACGTGGCGAACGCGCTGATCGCGAACGGCTTGAAGCCCGACGACCTGACGATCTACCGGATGGGCGTGTGCGACATCTTCGTCGGCCAGGAGCCTGCTGGCAGGAACCGAGAGTTGCTCTGGCACCTGACGATCTCCACTCCCTCGCGACACCCGACCTGGGACGAGATCAAGGTCGCTCGCTACCGCCTGCTGCCCTTGGACATCTGTGTCGGCATTCTCCTGCCGCAGCCCGAGTTCTACGTCAACCTGGAAGAGCAAGACCACGTCTTCCAGGTCTGGGAGGTGCGCGATGAGAGAGAAGCGTGGACGACGGGGTGATCGAGCAGTGCCCGACCTGTGGCCGCTGCCCGGACGACTGGGCGGAGCGGAACTCGGCCAAGACCCTCTCCTCGCAGGTAGACCGGGTCGCTCCCTACCGAAGCTGGAGGTACGTGCAGGGGATCGGGGGAGTCACCGACGTGGACAACATCGAGTGGCGTCTGCACCAGGGCGTCTGGCTGCCCGTGGCCGTGCTTGAGCTAACCCGCGTCGATGGCAACATCCCTGTCCCCGACAGCTACCGCGCCAACGTGCTGACGCGGTTCCAGCGCGACGTGCAGGGAGAGACAGCGGTGACGGTGGCGCGACGGCTGGGCTGCAAAGCCTGGGTCGTCCTGTTCAGGTGGGACATGAGCGACCTCTGGGTCTTCAACCTGACAGACAGCCGGGGCTGGTGGCACCTCAACGAGGAGAGGTACAGGCACTGGCTGAGATCGCTAGTGGGACGGGGGCCGGAAGGGGAGTTCACCCCGTGAGCGGGGACAGGAGGAGTGACGACGGGTCGGGATCCGTCGTTCGGGAGGACCCCGCAATCTGCGTCTGCAGGCACGGGATCGACACAGACCCTTGCGGAGCCTGGGACTGCGTGAACCTAGCCGCCGACCACGTCGATGCCGAAGAGGAAGATCAGCACCAGAGCAGCGGCGATGATCAGCAAGCAGATGTCCTGCGTCCCGAACGTCATGGCTAGCCTCCGTCTCGTAGGTGATGATGAGCCTACCCCGATGACCAGACGAACAGTCAAGCCGCCGCAGTCCACGTGGTGCTTCCTCGGCCTTCACCGCTGGGATGCGATGGATCGACCGAAGACGGTGCGAGGCGTCCGCTACATCGCCACCTACAACCGCTGTGAGCGCCCAGGCTGCCGCAGATACCCGACCTGGACGCTGGTGAACCTGGAAAGACCGCGATATCGGGACTAGACCCCCGATTTAACCGCAAATAGCGCTTAAATCCACTCTCAGGGGCGCAGAGAGGCCCCTCAGGGCCGGAATCCGGGGCAGAGGACCCGCAGGAGGCCCCGAATCGGGCTGAATCGCGCTGTGAGGGGCTGGTGCGGGGACGACACCCCCGAGACAGGACCCGCGCATGCATGCCCGACCGGGGGAAGGCCCCCCTGCCCCTAGCTAGGAGCTAGGGGCAGGCACACGCACGTGCCCAGTACTAGCCAAGGGCTAGTGCTGGGCATGCGACCCTTCCTTGTTGTCTCCCTTGGCACCACGTAGTGGTGGGGAGGGAGGGTAGGGCTGGTACTCAGCCCGAAGGGCTGAACAAGGCCCTGAGTTGGCGGTAGGACGCCGTCTCAGCACCCTCTCTAGAGAGGGTCAGCGTCTCCTCCGACTGGACCAGGGGATCGACAGAGTCGATCAGGCTGATCACAGCGCGGGTGGCGCTGATTCCATCAGCGGAGAGAGCGCCGCCAACCGCCGCCTCGGCAAGCTCCCCAGCCCGTAGGGCTACCACAGCCTGCAGTGCCTTCCTGGGGGTTAGACGAGGTTTCACCTCGGGGTCCGCAAGGGTGGCAAGGGCCTCGTCGGTCAGCGCCCGGTGTGCGTGGAAGACGCAGACCTCCATCCCGCGCATCTTCCCTGAGCGGCAGCGCCGACCGTGGACCGTCAAGGCTTGGCATCGCTTCTCCTCAGGGATCACAAGGCTCTTAGCCTTGAGCAGGATGTTCCCCTCGCCATCCTCAACGACCCCAGGCTCTTTCAGAGCCTGTTTCCTGGCTCTGGCAGCGTTGCCGTTCCGTCGGTCCACCTCTCGCACAGGGTCGTGCGGAGCTTCGCTCTCCTCCGCTCCCCCCGCCAAGAGGAGCAAGGGAGGCTGGGACACCACTGGCAGCCCACCTTCGGTGAGGAGATCCGTAGCTCTTTCCGCCTGCGTCAGGGCTTCGCCCTGTGCGTCACCCGAGGCTCCGTCGGCAGTGAGGAGGAGATCCTCATGTGAGTCGTGCGCGGGGCCTGAAAGGCCCGGTGCGCCACTCGGCGGAAGGCTCGGGTCACCTGATCGCATAGCTCCAGTGTACACCCGGAACCGCTTAGGTATGCGCTTTCGCTACGCGCACCAGCTTTGCTTCACGCGCCTTCGGAGCTTTGCTCCGGCCTGTTTGGGTTCTGTTCGGATCGCTGGACAGTCTGGCAACTGGCAGCTAGGTTGGCATCGGTTCGCCGAGCCGTCCCGGTTCCGACGGGGTAGCGGTTAGGTGGCAAGCGGTTCCGCCGAGGGATGATCCCCGAAGGCCGATCCCGAGCCTCAATGTGATCCTGATCAGCGAGGGAGATGCGCTCAGTTCTGCGTTCGTCTCCCCCACCGAGCCATGGGGAAAGCAACCTGACGAAGTCAGTCAGGCCCTGCCGAACTAGGCGGAGATTCTGGGGGTGCCGAAGGCAATGCCGCGTCGAGCCGCCGTCGAGAGGACGGACGCTGACACAAACACTCACTACAGCATGCGACACCATCGGTGTTACCGCGCAGTAGGAGCTTCGGCCTTGGCTTTCTGCCAGCCGTCGTCTCCTCTGACGCGGTGACGCCCACGGTGCCGAAGGCACTGGTAGGTCACCACACGGAGGAGGCAGCATGGCAAAGGCAGCGAAGCTCGGGACCGCCGTAGGCGGTCAGGAGGGGAAGTTCCGGGTCGAGATGAGGGGTCAGTTCAATGGCACCCCACGACCGAAGGTCGTCGGCGTCTCGGATCAGGTCGCCATGGCGACCCGGCAGATGCAGAAGGACGCTGCGAAGGCCCTTCGGGCCTGGAAGCGGACACTCCCGAAGGGAGTGAGGGTCTAGTGCATGGCCTCATTCTGAGGCCCTGGCGGGACGGTTCGGTCCACGCCGAGGTGCCCCTGGCCTCCTTTCACATCGAAGATGTGATCGGCACCCACCTCGCACACCGCGAGGACAAGCGCACGTTCCTCACCGCTTGCGGTGAGAGCTTCTGGGGCATCGGCTCGGCGACGGGCTACGGCCACCCTGAAAGGGTGGACTGCACTTCCTGCCGGGCGATTCTGCTCGGCGAATCACAGTAGTGATTCGGTCTGGCCGACACAGCGCGGCCTGGCCGAATCCCTTCGGTGAAGGGATTGACACGGAGGTACGTATGCCTAGCTGGAGCGATGCTCTGCAGGATGCAGAGCGGGAGATGTGGGACGACGTAGTCGCCGCCGAGAAGGTGACAAGCGACGAAGTCGCTTCGGAGTACGCTCGGGTCGAAGCCGAGTACACCGACTACGTCGGTGGCGGCACGGTGACCAGCACCTACGGTGCTGTCGAGGTCAACACGATCACCGAGGAGCAGAAGCTCCTCCAGATGCGAGCCTCCGAGGTTGTCAACCTCGGCGACAAGCGGATCAAGCGGATCACAAGGCTTCGCCTTGTGACGGATCGGGACTTCCCGATGTGGGACCTGAGCTACTGCTTCGGCATGCTCGATGACGGCTCTGCCGTCAGGATTCGGCTGCCGCAATCGCAGTTCCCCAAGCAGGGCCTCAACCAGTCCCTGGTTGAGATGTGCAAGAGCGTCGGCGTGTTCGGGAAGGGCCTCGGGATCTTCGATCCCGAAGTGATCTCGAAGCTGTACGGCTGACCCCTTCGGGGTCACGACACGGAGGAAGGAGGGTCAGATGACCCGTGTGCAGTTGCTCAACCTGATTGCTCAGAAGAGCAATCTCGGCAACGTCGGAGTTGCCATGGTCACCGCCGCGAAGCGGTGATCGTCAGCCAGCCTTGGCAGGCTCCCTCTGGGAGCCGGGGTTCGATTCCCCGGACTGGCCTTCCGCTCCAAGTGGAGCGGTGTACACGGAGGGATGGTGCGTATGGACATTGACCGCTTTCAGCGGTTGGCGACGGCTGGTGGAGTCGAGTACGACCTCGAAGAGGTCTTCGGCGGTGCCATCCGTGGTCTGTTGACCACGAATCAGAAGGTCGAGAAGGGCGAGAAGGACGGATGGCTTACAGCCATCATGCACCTGGCCCCGGCGAAAGCCTCTGGCTTTCAGGTCTGCAGCAACGCCACGGCAGGCTGCGAAGCAGCCTGTCTCAACACTGCAGGGCGTGGCGGGATCTTCGCCAAGGGCGAAGCCGACAACGCGATCCAGAGGAAACGCCGTCTCAGGACGGCGTGGTACTTCGCTCGGAGGAACGAGTTCCTCCAGGTGCTGGACGCCGAGATCGCCACCCACAAGCGGAGAGCGGCGCGGAAAGGCTTTCAGCCTGCCGTGCGGCTCAACGGCACCAGCGATCTTCGCTGGGAGTCGATCAAGCTGGAGGGCCAGACGCTCTTCGAGCGTCACCCCGATGTGGTCTTCTACGACTACACGAAGCACCCCGACCGGGATGTCTCTGACATCCCGAACTACTCGCTGACGTTCTCCCTCGCCGAGAACAACGATGCCAAGGCATCGGTAGCCCTGGCGAACGGGATCAACGTCGCCGCTGTGTTCCACAGCGTCCCGAGCGAGTACATGGGGCGTCCCGTCTTCGACGGTGACAAGTCAGACCTTCGGTTCCTTGACCCCTCTGGGGTCATCGTCGGGCTGAAGGCTAAGGGCAAGGCCCGGCAGGATCGGACGAGCGGCTTCGTTCGATAGAACGACCCGGCGGATGGGTTCGGTGGGGTCCTCTGGACCCTGCCGTGCCGTTCCGGTGGAACGGTGGACACGGAGGTAGGACATGAGGTATGCAGCAGTGAGCGGAGCAAGGCGCAGCGACGAAGTCGCCGCCTACTTGCCGAGCGGGTACGAGGTCTACGGACATCGGTTCCCCGACGGCGGCACAGGACGACTCGTCGTCCTGATTCGAGGCGAGGACAACGCTGGCTGGACCCTGGATGACTACGTCATCCCTCGGCTGGCAAGCGGCCTGATGGCCTGCAAGGAGATCATCATCCCCGAAGGGGATGGGACGATCCCCGAGCGGCTGGAGGAGCTTCGCTCCGTGATCCAGGCCGAGAGCATCTCCTACGGAGAGATCGCCGAGCTTCAGGGCCTGGCGATGTTCATCCCCAACGGGGATGTCGAGCTTCTTCAGTGGGCCGGGGTCCTCGAAGAGGAGATCTAGCGGACAGGGTCGGTGGCGGCTTCGAGCCGCTGCCGTTCCATTCCGGTGGAATGGATGACACGGAGGTACAGCATGCGCTTCATGAACACCTGGGACATCGAGGAGGCACGAAGCCGCTTCGCGGCTCACCCGGTCCTCGGTCCCGCCACGGAGACGCTCCAGAACCTGGAGCGGTGGACGAATCGAAACTCGGACGGCTGGGCCTACTGGCCGAAGCCTTGCCGGGCTGCAGCGAAGCTGCAGGAGTTGATCGAGGGCGACGGTACGTGGGAGGCTCGCGAGAACCTCGACCGTGCCACTCCCGCTGCCTACAAGGCAGCGCTGAAGCCGATCAAGGCGTTCAGGACCCGGCAGGGTGCTGACTTCGAGATCGTAGATCTCTAGCGGATGGGGTCGGTGGAGCCTTCGAGGCTCTGCCGTTCCGTTCCGGTGGAACGGAGGATCACACGGAGGTGTGAGATGGGCAAGCACACATGGACTCACTGCCACTGCGGCACTCACCGCCAGGGCAGTGACCACTGCCCTGAGTGCGGCTGCGAGGAGTTCGAGTCCTACTGCGACTTCGTCGCCGACCGCAGCATCGTGACCCGGATCGACTACGTCGATAACGGTGTCCAGGGTGAGTACGGCTTCTTCGGGAAGGTCGTCGCTTCCAGCGACGTGCATGAGATGGACCTCGAAGACATGCTGGACGAGATCGCCGCGATGAAGGAGATCCTCGGCAGCCACGTAGTGGCTATTCGGATCGAACGGATCCCGGCGGTGCGGTCGTGAGGGGCTTCGAGCGGGGCATGAGAGTCCTCATCGAGGACTCCCGAGGTGGTCACCTCGGCACCGTGGAGGGGACGCTGCGGAGCGGACTGATCTCAGTCCGCTGGGATTCCGGCGTCTTCGAGAAGTGCAGCCCGGAGGAGCTTACGATCCAGTTCACGATCTCTGATCGTGAAGAGGAGGAGCTTGCTCCCACGGGTCACGTGATCGGGGCGACCTACTGGTCGCACTACTGGGGCGGCACCTACAAGGTGATCGGTCCGAATGGACCGTACGGCGTCGAGGTGGAATGCGACATCCCCGGTGGTGGAGCGCACCAGACCGAAGGTCAGCGGTGGAACCACTGCACCGCGCTCGATCCGAAGGACGTGCGGGTGGCATAACGGTGGGGCCTTCGAGGCCCCGCCGTCGTCCCACAAACACGGAGGTACACATGCACGAAGGGCACGTGGAGGACGGAGTCCTCTCGACCTGCGGCATCTGCGGATGCGAGGTCTACATGCTCGACCCGGACGAGATGTCATGGATCTGCGATCCATGCTCGATGGACGGGTGGAGCGGTTTCAAGTCGGCCTACCGCCTTCGGCGGGGGGATGTCATCCATCGTCGTGGGGAGCGCTTCGTCGTCCTCTTCGAGGAGAGCTTCGGCAAGCGGATTCTGGTCGAGCTTCGAGGCGAGAAGGGCCAGGTCTTCGACCTGATGCTCCGCGCCACGGACAAGGTGTACGTCCACACGGATCACGACGCGAGCGTCTGAGGGCGCGGTCGTTTCACGACTCACCCGCACCTTCAGCAGCTTGCTGCTGGCCTGTTCGGAGTCTGTTCGGACTGCTTGACGACGGCCAGATGGCAGCTACATTGGTGGGGCAGCACCGAAGTCGGCCCGATTGAACGGGGTTCCGGCGGAGGAGGCAAGCGGTTCCGGCCCTGGATGATCCCAGCAGCCTGATCCCGAGCCTTGAGTCTGCAGCAGCGAGTGAGTCACGGTCAGCATCGCCGACCGCACCTCCTCCGAGCCATGGGGCAGCGTAGGCCAGCGAACTAGGCGGAGAGGCAGGGGGTGCGAGAGGCAACGTCGTGACGAAGCCGCCGGGGGAAGCCCGGACGCTGCCAACCACTCAACCTATGCGACACCATCGGTGGGGTCCGCTCCGAACGGACCTCGCCCACGGTGCCGATAACGGTTCCGTACGACGACACACGGAGGTGTCAGCTACATGCCCAAGTACAACGTGAACGTCACGTTCTCACTCGGCACGTCCATCGAGTTCGATGGCAACATCGAGCGCGAGATCAACGACGTGGACGGCGTGACCGTCGAGAGCGACGACTCGTACTGGTCGTCCGAGGAGATCTCCTCCTCTGGAGGCGAGGTCCTCCTCGTCATCGAGGCGGACGACGAGGACGAGGCGGAGGAGAAGGCTCGCGAGGCCATCTCCGATGGCAACGAGGTCGAGGACCAGAACAGCTTCACCTGGGTCTTCGAGGACGTGAGCTACTCGGTCGAGCAGGTCGAGACGGAGCTTCCGTCTTTCAGCGAGGCTCTCATCACGCTCGGGGAGTTCGCCGGGACGAAGCGGGAGGACGAGGAGTGGGGCGAGATCGCTCGCGCCGCCATCGTCGTTCTCGACGCCGTGGACACCCTCGGGTCCCGTGTCTCCAGCCTGGAGGCGCGGCTCGAAGAGCAGTCGCAGCGGATCGAGGGTCTTGTGAACCTCGCTGCTGCCCCGGCCAACCCGGACCCGGAGGACGAGGACAACTAGCCGTCCGACAGCGGGTGGGGGGAGCTTGCTCCCCCTCGCCCGGTGCGGTACGTCTCGCATCACCCAACATCACACGGAGGTGATGACGCATGGCACTGACTTGGTCAGTGAAGGATGTGAAGGACTACGAGACGGTCACGACTGTGATCGCCACGCAGGACTGGCCTTCGGACGGGACGAAGAAGGGCGACAAGCTCTGGAACCCCGTCACGACCGCGCTGATCTGGCACTCGCTCAACACGGGTATCGGGCGCATCACGGAGGACAACGCCGCCGAGGTCTGGGCCAGGATCGCACTGGTCGAGGACCTCTACGGAGCTTCGCTCCGCAACCAGGACGGCGACATGCCGATCACGAAGGAAGACGTGATCGCTCACATCGGCCTGTCCACGAACGCATCGTTCAAGGACGAGTCGCGCACCAGCTTCTTGAAGCGGCACGTGACTCGCAAACTGGATGACAGCGCCGTCGAGTTCCGAAGGCATGTCGAACGGTCGAAGACCGAGGTCCCGGCCTAGTACGTCCGACAGTGGGTGCTGCCATCTGGTAAGATGGCAGTTGCCCAGTGCGGATGTTCAGCACTGACCCGACGACGAAGGGAAGGAGTATGGCCCCAAGGCCAATCAGTACGACCAAGTTTGCGGAGGCGGTCAAGGACCGCCTGCTCGACTCGTTCCAGGTAGCCGAGGTGATGGGCTACCGGAACCCGCAGAGCGTCTTCGACGCAGTGGCTCGGGGTTCGCTGCCCGAGCCGATCCTGAAGCTGGAGCGAGGCTACGCCTTCTGGGACAAGCTCGCCATTCTTCAGACACCAGCGGCTCAGAGAGCCGTCCAACGCACGACGAACACGGAGGTAACACCAGCATGACTCGCACAGTCGAGAGCCTCGACGCGCTGATGTCGAGGATCGTGGCGGAAGACCGCCGCAAGTACGACGTGATCGCAGACACCCGCTCGATGGGCGTCTCGGTCGTGGATGTCCCGAGGAACGACGGCTCGGTCACCAAGGAAGTCGAGCTTGCGCTCGACACGCCGGGCGACGAGCTTCGCTACTTCAACCTCACGGATCACATGCAGGGCCAGATCAGCACTGATCTGGGGATCCCGAAGCGGTACTTCGACCGGATGAAGGTCGATGCACCTGGCCTCTTCGAGGAGAACGTGCGGCACTGGATGATGAACGAGCCGAAGGCTCGCATGATCCGGGGCTACACGAACCCGACCGGGAACATGACGGGACGCGGCTGGATGTCCGACCGCTTCCGCCGTCTCGATCACATCGAGATCGCCCGGACCCTGCTCCCCGAGTTCGACAACCTCGGCACCGAGGTGCAGTTCCACCAGGCTGCCGTCACCGAGCAGCGCCTGTACATCCGGGCACTGTTCCCCGCTCTGGAGCGGGACGTGAAGTCGGTCGGCGACACCGTCCGGTGGGGCGTCGAGATCAAGAACTCCGAGATCGGGGCAGGTTCCCTGACCATCTCCGGGTTCATGCTCGTCCTCATCTGCACCAACGGGATGACGACGACGAAGGCCCTCAACGCTCGCCACGTTGGCAAGCGCGAGGACGAGGGAGTCCTCTCGAACGAGGCCCTGGCGGCGGACGATGTCGCCTTCTGGCTCGCCGCTCGGGACACGCTCCGTCACACCTGTTCCGAGGCCGCGTTCAACACGGTCGTGGACCAGCTTCAGGGCCTGTCCGGCATCGAGGTCGTCAGCCCGGTGGCTGCGACGAAGGTGCTGGCGAAGGAGTTCAGCCTCTCCGAGGCCGAGGAAGAGGCGGTCATGCTCTCCCTCGCTGCGGATCCCAACGGGATCGGCAAGGGTCAGTGGGGCATGCTCAACGCCTTCACGGCAGCCGCGAAGACGGTCGAGTCCTTCGACCGTCAGGCGGAGATCGAGGGCCTCGGTTGGTCCCTCGCTCAGATGCCCGAGAAGTCGTGGGAGAAGGTCGCTCTGGCGGTGAAGTAGCGTGGCTGCCAAGCCGAAGGCTGGCTACTCCTGCGCCCTCTGCGGTAAGAGGGTGCGGGAGGGCCAGTACGTGTACTCCCGGTTCACGGGCAACCGCTACTGCATCGGCATGGAGGCATGCCGGGCGCGAGCGAAGAAGCGGAAGTAGCTGGTGGGGGAGCTTGCTCCCCTCGCCAGGTGCTGCTGGTTCTGCACCATCAACGACACGGAGGTGTCAGATCTATGGCCGAAGCTACGGTCACGATCAAGCTCAACCCGGTCGAGTTCGACCTCGTACGCGAGGCGGTCGTCCAGGCAGGCGAGTCGGCGAAGAAGGATTCGCAGGACTCGACGCTGTCGGCGAGCGTCCGCTCGAAGATCAGGACGAAGCACGTCCAGCTTCACGACCTCAGCCAGAGGCTTGGTGCCTAGCCCGACCGCGATCCATGAGGCTACCCACGCCTCCGTCGCCCTCCACCTGGGACTGACAGTGCGTCGGCTCCAGGTGAAGGGGTGGACGAAGGTCCCGCGCTACTGCGCTCAGTTGTACCCCGGCTTGGTACGGGGGATACCCGTCCGCTCGCCCATCTGTCTCCTCGAAGAGGACTGCCTCGATACGGATCCCTTCGCGGTGCTGGTGGCGATGGCGGCTCCCTCGTACCTGCCAACCGACGACCGTCGGATCAACCAGTACGCAGGGCTGGAGGCCATGCTGGCCTACCGCTACGCAGGCAAGCACGGGATCGGGCAGCGCTCGATCTCGACCTGCGCTGCGAGAGTGACAGCCGACCTCGAAGAGGACATCTACGCCCTGGCCGACAGGCTGGAGCAGGAAGGGGTGATCGATGGCGGACGACTGTCCTTGCCAACCGTGTAAGGACCGCCGCTGGGTCATCGAGTGGGCCGAGGGGAAGGATGTCCCTCGCCCACCCGACGACCTGATCCAGCACGTGATCAGGTTCCACGCTCGGCACCGAGAGGTGCGGGGCTGGACCGACCTCGCCCGGAGGGCGGCGGAACGGGAGGTGCATCGTGGGTGATTGCGGCCAGTGCGGCGGGACAGGTGTGCGCGAAGGCGACATCTGCCAGTACTGCATGGGATCCGGGCGCAGGCCCGACCCCTCGAAGATCGTCAGGCCGACCGACCCCGCCACCTCCCATGAGGCCGCGTTCACGGTGGACCTGAAGGGTGACCGCAAGCTCGTCTTCGACGCCATCAAGGCGAATGAACCGAACCACCCGGAGGGATTCACCCGAGCCGAGATCGCGGAGATCGTGATCTACGGGCGGGTGCGTCCCGACGGGAGGGCGGAGCGAGCGCGGGTCGAGTCGATCCGTCGCCGAGTCTCCGACTTCGTGGACGTGGTCGAGGAGACGGGAGCGAAGCGAGGGAGCGAAGCTCTGCTCCGACTCAAGCGATGAACGACGAAGGCCCAGCCACACGGAGGTGAAGACTGGGCCTTCGTGCTAATGTCCGAGACGCTGATCAAGGACGGGGTGAGTATGCCACAAGCCCCGTCGTTACTCGACGGGAGGAGCAACTGGCAGCCACCATCTGACATCTCCAGCGAGAGCCGAGTCGAGGTTTGGATGATCGGTTGGATCCCGCAACTCAAGGACACCGATGAGCGGGTGAGCAGGAAGGGATCTGGCAAGCGGAGCGCAAGCGTCACCGCGAGTGCCCCGGACTGCAAGAGGGGATCATTCGAGTAAGAGCCTGGGAACCACCTCTAGACCTTGGACGCTGGAGCTATAGCCTCTAGCCCCCGATCCTTACCAGGGAAAGACACCCGTACCACGATCCACGATCCATGAATCATGGATCGAAGACCACAACACGGAGGAAGGAATGCTGAAGTTCGAGACGTACGACGACGCGGTCTACGCGCACACGGACTACGTGAAGTTCGTCCGCCACCCCGACTTCAAGGGGATGATGAATGCCTGGCTGACCGACCGGGACAACAAGTACGGAGAGACGGCAGCGATGCCGTCGTGGGTCGCGTTCCAACACGCGGCCATCGACGCGGTCAACACCGACATCCTCTGGATGACGACCGAGATGATGGACCTGTGCCAGAAGGCGATGTACGGGTTCGACCCGACCGAGCCGATCCTGCTCGATGACATCTTCCTGAAGGACGGTTTCCTCGTCCTGCCTCACCCGTTCCTGTCGGCGGACATCAACGGCAAGAGCGTGGGCTGGCGGATCCTGTACTGGAAGACCATCGACCCGATGGTCAAGTTCGTCAACGACGAGTCCGGTCCCATCGGCTACACCTACGACCTCTCGATGGAGGGCGAGCCAGAGGCTGGCGTCCGCTTCATGCAGGCGTCGTGGGTCTGGGACGACGACGACTTCACCGACGAGAACCCGGAGTTGACCGCCGAGCTTCGCAACCCGGAGCGGTTCGCGTTCCAGTGGGGGATCGCGCATGCGACGGCGATCCCGCTCCGCTACATGTCGGACGAGCGCGAGATCTCAGGCGAGGGCGACCGCAACGCAAGCTGGCTCCTCTTTTGGAGAGTCATGCAGAAACTCATGGCCGAGAAGATCGTGCAGTCCGACCCTCGCCAGGCAGGACGTGCCGCCCGGCGGGAGGCGCAGCGGTTCAAGCTGCCGCCCTCGATCTTGCGGGTGATCGAGCTTCGCCGCCGCCGCTCCGCCAAGGAGGGCGACGAGCAGAGCGAGAACGGATCAGCGCGTGAGTACACCCACCGCTGGATCGTGTCCGGCCACTGGCGCAACCAGTGGTACCCGAGCGAGGGACGGCACAAGCAGAAGTACATCGGTGAGTACGTCAAGGGTCCAGAGGACCTTGACCTGATCGTGAAGCAGCGGGTCTGGAACTGGGACCGATGAGCAACATCGACGCCTGGCGTGACAAGCGGATGCGGCGCGAGTACCCGGTCGGCCTGCCCGTCGAGGTGAACCCGAGCTACGCCGTTCCCGAGGGGTTCACCTCTCGGATGGAGGACATGCCCATCGAGGGATTCCAGATCGATGAGGATCTCTGGGGTCCCGGCGCAGCGTCGGAGATCTACCTCTTCCTCGCCAACGAGTACGACCCGACCACGATGCCGCTGCTCGCAGCGGGTGACGTGAAGGGGCGTGAGGGGGTGTGGCTGCTCGGCTGGGAGAACCACGGCACCCGCTACGAGTCGATGCTCGTCCACATCTTCGGCGAGGAGTACGCCGAGGAGAGGCTCGACGCGATCAAGCTGAAGGTGAAGCAGCCGATCCAGGTGGAGGGCCGCTTCGGCCTGAACGATCACCGATGACCCGCTGCGTCAACTACGCGCAGTGCGGCAACGTGATCGAGCGTGACGCCGAAGGCTGGTGGGAGATCATCGGCTGGTCGAAGGGCGGGAAGGGAACGGTCTTCGACCGCACTCTGACCGGGACCGTGATGTGCGAGCAGTGCCACACCCGCCGCAAGTACAGCGGCTCAACAGGACAGGGGGATCTCTTTGGCCCGTGAACGTGATCTCAGCTTCGAGAAGCTGGCCGAGGTGTGCGGGATCGACATCACCGCACTGACGCCGACCGCCCGAGGCGCACTGAACAAGGCCCTCGCCGACATCCGCTCGGCGACGACCGACCTGGACGACGGAGAGCTTGCTCTCGTCATCGAGGCCAAGGCCAACACGTACCGTAAGGTGATGGACGGTGCGCTGCTCACGCCCACCGCCCTCGCCAAGCACTGGCCGAACCTCGACGGGATGCTGGAGGCGCAGACCGCGCCGACCACCTACGTCACCCACGACCGCGCCTACTGCACGACGTGCGATGGGCTGCGCGTCGTCCATGCTGGCTACCGCCAGCCGACACTGACGGCGTGGATGGCAGAGACAGCGAAGAAGCCGAAGGCGAAGCCGCCAGCGGAGTGGCTGACCGACCCCTCGAAGTACATCCCCGAGCGGCACGGCCACGACGTGTACGCCCCGTGCCCGGACTGCAACCAGGCACAGGTGGCAATCGTGAGCGAGTACCTGAACAGGTTCAACCGGACGTACGCGGGAGGCCCACGCCTACCCGCGCCAGTGCAAGCCGCACAGTTGTTCGGTACAATGCCGGACACCACCAACACGGAGGAGTGACATGGATCAGCAGATCATCGGGACCATCACTGGTCTTGAGCAACGCAATGGCGGCTGGGTAGCCGTCGCCATCCACGCCCAGGGCAGGGAGCATCCGACGAAGCTCTCGACCAAGCGGCAGGAGTTGATCGGCCTCGCCCAGCAGATGATGGGGCAGGTCGTGACCGCTGGCTACAACGAGCAGGACTCCACGAACATCAACCCGCACAACGGGCAGCCGTACACCAACCGCTACCTGGAGGCGCTCGCCTTCGGACAGGTGGATCTCGTCGGTGCGCCGACCCAGATCCAGCCGCAGCAGTTCATGCCGCCGCAGCCGATCCAGTCGCCGCAGCCTGTGACGACCCCGGTGATGCAGCCGCAGTCGTTCCAGCCGCAGCCCGTGCAGCAGCAGCCTGTCATGCAGCAGGTTCCGCAAGTGCAACCGACCGAGGATCTCCGCACCAAGCAGATCCACCGCCAGGCTGCAGCCAAGGTGTCGGTCCAGTTGCTGCAGTACCTGCAGCCCGACCAGCAGAACCTCGCCTCCCTGGTTGCGATCTCGGAGCAACTCGTCAAGTACTTCGACTCCGGGGTGCAGTGGAACGTCAACCCGGTGCAGCCGCCGCAGCCGCAGGGACAGCAGCAGCACCAGGCTGCCGAGGCCCAGCCGCAGCAGCAGCAGGCACAGGGGTACGAGAACCCCGCCGACTACGGCTACAGCCAGCCCCCCGGTGACGACGACATCCCGTTCTGATGACGAAGGAGGAGTTCGTCGCGCAGCTTCAGTCCTCGCCGAAGGTGGACTTCCTCACCTACATGCGTGACCGCACGGTCGTGCTGGTGATGACGCGCAACGAGGGTCTGGTCGAGGCGCTCCAGGCGCGGGGTGCTGGCGCTCGCTGGTACGACCGCACTCAGTACTCGACCAGGAGCGGGAAGTCGAAGGCCGACATGCAGTGCGAGGTGCTGCTGGTCGATGACCACTTCCAGTACGAAGTGGCGGCGTGACCGTCTGCTCTAACGCCCACTGTTACAACCGCTGCGAGCCGAGCGCTGACCCGGCGAAGCCGCCCTTCTGTGACAAGTGCAAGGCCAAGTCCAAACACGGAGGTAAGCCATGACCGTAGGAGAAGCAGTCGAGATCAGAGACAGGGCGATCAGCCTCGGGCTGGAGTCCTGCTGCGACCAGTGCAGCGAAGCCATCGAGCGTCTCCGCAAGCTCGGGACGAGGGGGGACTGGACGATCAAGTCCAACGCCCCGGAGGCCACCGTCGGCCTCGGCTCCGAGGATGCGGTGCGCTGGCTCCGCAGTCAGATTGGGGCTGCAGCATGAGCAGCCTCGAACAGTTCCTGGGTGGGGTTGCCTCCGTGGCCCCGCCCGAGGAAGCTCCGTCTGCGCTCGGGTGGCCGGACAGGATCCGCCACCTGAGCGCGACGAGCATCGGCATGTTCCGCCGCTGCCCCGAGCAGTTCCGCCACCGCTACATCCTCGGCGAGAAGGAGCGGCCTGGTGAAGGACTGGTGATCGGCTCCGCCTTCCACGAAGGGGTCGAGTTCAACTACGCCCAGAAGATCGAGAGCCACGTGGACCGACCGACCGCCGAGGTGGTCGAGTACCTGCAGGACGTGGGTATCCCGAAGGTCCTCGAAGAGCAGGGCGGTGCAGACGAGATCTCCTGGGACAGCGGTGACGCTGTCAAGGGAGTGGACACGATGCGGCTCGACGCCGAGCGGATCCTGATCCGCTACCACGAAGACGTGGTGCCCCGGCTCCAGCCTCTCGCCCTCGAAGAGGAGTTGTACATCCGTGACCCGCGCCTGGTTGTGCCGATCCTCGGCTACATCGACGTGCGGACGGGCTACCTGGATGCCGACCTCGAAGGGGGAGGAGAGGACATCTGGGTGCCGGACCGGGTGATCGACACGAAGACGGGCAAGCAGTCCGTCTCGAAGCTGAAGCCGTCGTGGATGCTGCAGGCCACGCTCTACTCGGCGATGACCAGCCTGCCTGTCGAGTATCACTCGATCTCCCGTGCGAAGACGCCGAAGATCACGACCGGGCTTGAGTCCCCGGACATGGTCTTCACGCCGAACGAGGTGAAGACCGAGAACGTGATCAAGTCCGCAGCCCAGATCGCGAACATGATCGCCTGGATGTACACGACCTACGGTCCCGACGAGACGTGGCCGACGATGGGTAGGTTCGCGGACTGGTCGATGTCCTTCAGCCCCTGCACCAACTGCGGTTGGCGCAAGGTCTGTCCCGCTATGGAAGGTGAGCTATGAACGATCCGACAACCCCCGCCGAGTGGCAGGAGGCAGCCGACGCTGCCTACTTCATGCTCGCCGTCGAGTCCGCTCGGCTGTACGGGCTGATCGAGGGTGGTCCCGAGGTCAACGTCCCGCGCTGCGACGAGATCCTGAAGGAGGCGGCGATGCGCGGCATCACCCCTCGCCCCATCGACGAGATGGACGTGGAGTTCTGATGAGCAAGGTTCGGATCTACGTCCAGCGCACGGTGGGTCACACCTCGGTGTCGCTGGAGTGCCCACCCGACCAGCGCGTCGAGGTGGTCAAGTCCGCGCTGGAGATCCTCCAGACGATGCCCGAGTCCACCTTCCAGGGTGACGGCGTAGCCATCACCTCGATCCCGATGGGCGGTCCCGGCATGGACGGACCGATGGGGTTCTCGCGGAAGGTCCCACCCAGTGAGTGACGACGACTACGGAGCGGAGAACCTGGGCGAGATCACCCACCTCACGGTGGTGCTGATCATCCTCGTCCTGCTCACCCTCTGCTCCCTGCTCGGGACGATCTTCACCTCCCCGGTGTTGGGGATCTTCGCGCTCGTCTTCCTGCTCTCCTCGCTCGCCGTCCTCAATCAACTGCGGAGCTTGCGGTGATCCTGCCCTCCGAAGCGAAGGCCCTGCAGGCGGTCGCCGACCACGGTAGTGCGAAGGGCGCAGCCTGGCACCTCGGCATCTCGCCTCACACGGTGAAGACCCACACCAAGAGCGTGAGGGAGAAGCTCGGCGCGGTCACCACCACCCAGGCGGTGGCGCTGGCGCTGCGTCAGGGGCTGATCCGGTGACCCTCGCTCCCGCCGTCCACCCGGATATCCGTGGCGTCGAGGGCAAGCCTCGCCCGGTCGAGAGAACCTGCTGCGCCCCCGGCTGCATCAGCCTGAGCCAGCAGGGGCACCACCTCTGGTCGCGCTCGTTCCTGCGAGGCCAGCCCTACGACTGGGTCCGGCTGCCGTCGGGGCGGGTGATCTCGAACATCATCGGGCTGTGCATGCGCCACCACAACAACGTGACCGGAGGGATCGGCGGACACGCGGCGATGATCCGACTGGAGTCGGACGAGACGTTCATCTGGCTGGAGGCCGAGTCGCTCGTCGTGGAGGGAGGCTGGATCCATCAGGGTCTGCTCCACCCGCAGCCCTGGTCGGAGGCACCCGTCGATCCGGTGGCAACCCGTGCCGTCCACGCAGCACAGAAGGTGGAGACACGCTCCACCGCCCACGGTCACCTCGACCTTGAGCCGGGCCAGCAGTGTGACTCCTGCGGCTACACGCGGCCCGTGAAGAGGGCGGTGGGCCACAAGCGTGGCTCGAAGACGTACACCCTGATCGTGCCGGACGACGCCGAGGTCGGAGCGGACGTGCTTGACGAGTGGATCGAGCAGTTCGCCGTGGTGCTGGGCTTCGGCACCGACGTGACCCAGCGCCTCGTCCGCTACCACACGATGGTCGCCGTCCTCGCCTGGGCGATGCAGCACCGGACCGAGTTCATCGCCGACATCAGGGAGGTGGCAGCATCGTGATCACCGATTCGCAGCAGCGCGTCCTCGACTGCGTGGCCGAGTTCATCGATGACAACGGGTACCCGCCGACGGTCAGGCAGATCTGCGAGATCCTCGGGTACGCATCAACAGCAACGGTGCAACAGCACCTCAAAGCTCTGGTCGAGAAGGGGTATCTAAGCGGGGCGGGGCGTACCCTCCGACCAGAGAAGGGCGCTGGGGTGGGGGACCCTAGCGACTGATCGAGCGAACCTCCCAGCCCGAGGGCGGGAAGTTCGTGAGGGGCTGGTACTGCACCACAGTCCCTGTGTGGGGGGCGGCAATGACCTTGCCGCCTCCCGCATAGATCACCACGTGGCCTCCGCTCTTGCGGTAGATCGGGTCGCCGGGCCGCAGGTCTGACCACGACTTCAGCGGCAGCGCCTTCTGCTGGCCCCACGTGTCACGTGGGATCTTGACGCCAAGCTGCGCGTAGCTCCACTGCACCAGCGAGGAGCAGTCGAAGTTCTTCGGGTCGGCACCGACCGAGGTGGCACCGAACAGGTACGGGTCGCCAAGCTGGGTCGCCGCCTGCCGCACCGCCTGCGCTCCGACGCCGCCGCCCTCCAGCACGTTGTCGATGGGCGCGAGGCTCTTCGCCCCGTGAGGCGGAGCCTTCACCTTCACCGCCTGCTCCCACCCGGAGAAGTCGAGCGGCGCAGTCTTGCGGTAGGCGTTCGGCCCCACGCCCCAGGCACCGAAGTCCTTGCCGCCCTTCGACATCTGGAAGGCAGCCTTGGCGTTGACGAGCGGGTCGTAGAGATCCTCGTTGCGCTTGATCCCGAACTGCTTGCGCCGGGAGGGACCCATGCCGCCGAGCATGTTGATCTGGAAGAGGCCGTAGCTGTCGTCGCCCGTCGAGCGGTCGGGGTTGTAGGCCGTGGCCCTGCCTCCTGACTCCCGCTTGGCGATG
>Ga0137432_1000369_pt1 | contig 26935 bp, 27 predicted proteins | sample EasRivERMZT820_2_FD_102337 | JGI IMG/M metagenome (GOLD analysis project Ga0137432, IMG submission 102337) | Soil microbial communities from meander-bound floodplain in the East River, Colorado, USA - East River MetaG ERMZT820_2 | ecosystem: Environmental > Terrestrial > Soil > Floodplain ... | reverse complement strand
GACCTGGGCATCCTCCATGGTAATCTCTTGCATGGCGTAATCCTCCTTCGCCCATCCGGGCGGAATGCTTCGTCAGCAGGAGATTACGCCATTTTTCTTTTTCCACGGAAGTCGGGACACATCCCGCCCGCAGGGCGTGAGCTCTCCACGTGACGGCAGCGGAAGTCCACGCGCTCCAGCAGCTCGATCTGCTCGTTGCTCAGCACGAAGGTGGTGTCGTGAGACGCCTTCTCCAGTCGCAGGAGCCTCTTGTGGCGGGTCTCAAGCTCGTGGCGCAGCCACACCCCTCGTACTCCAGACGGGCCGACGTTGACTCCTACAAGGCGCAGCTCGTTGGCGACTCTCTGGGCTCCGTGAGTCGGATGAGCCAGGGCGCCAAGGTGTTCGAGGTCGACCCGCTGCGCTGCGTCTGCGGGGGAACCATGCGGGTCATTTCCTTCATCCTCGACCCGGCGGTGATCCGCAAGATCCTGCAGCACCGGCCCCGCACCGAACCGCGCGCCCACGCTCCTCCGCCCGGCTGAAATCCCTCACTCGTAACACCGTGCCTTGGCGGGTGCGCCGGCGAGCGCAGGGGCCGCGGTGTGCCCGCAGGCAGACGATGCGCTCGGCGAGGACCCCGGCGGCGGCCACCCGGGGCCGGCATCGAGGGGCGCACTGCCGGATGAGCGGGCCCGCGAGCAGCCTGCCAACCTGCGCGGCGGCATCAGCGACCCCGCGGACCGCTGCGCACGGCCTCGGTGGCCGGGGGCGTGATAGAATTTCCTATACTTCAACTGCAGGCGTTCCAGGCGCGGCGGGCCGAGATCCGCATCCGTCGGCGCGGCAGGAAGGGGACCGACCTGGCCCACACGCTCAATGGCTCGGGGCTCGCGGTGGGACGGACCCTCATCGCCGTTCTGGAGAACTTTGATTCAGGGCACAGGTTTCAAGCGCGAGGGATTACCGGGAGAAAGCCGAGCAGGTTCTGGGTCAGGCTCGAGCCTCGCGAGGGCCCGCGGGCGAGCATGAGGCTCGCGCTCCGAGCGCACCCAAGACAGAGGTTTTCGAGCCCCTTGTGGAGAGCTTGTCCATGACCGAGCGCAGTCCTGCAAGCAATACACTGGTCATGTTTTTTCTGCTCCTGCTCACTGCAGTATTCGGACTGACATTCATCAACTTCTCGGTCCCCCCATTCGAAGACGCCGCCATTCTCATGAGATATGCCGACCACTTCGCGAATGGTCATGGAATCGTGTGGAATATTGGAGAGCCCCCAGTCGACGGGGCGACCGATTTCCTTTTCATGATAGTTCTGGGATTCCTCGTAAAGGCGGGCTTGACTCTGGATTTTGCTACCCGCCTGATTGGCATTTCGTCCCATATTGCCACCGTCTGGATCGTCTATCTGGCATCGACGAGATTATTCACCGCCCGGCTATGGCCCGCCTTGGTCAATGCGACCTGTTTAGTCGTTGGCCCGGGACTCTCATATGTGGCCGCCTATTTTGGGACCCCGTTCTTCGCCTTATTTGCCTGTATCACGTGGTATGTAGCGCTCACTACAATCCTGAAGGGCGAGTCGCGGAACAGAGCGGTCGTTTTTGCCGGGTCAGCTCTCATGACCGCGCTGATTCGACCTGAGGGTGTGATTCTGACAAGTCTGATGCTGGTCGCTATCGTGTATTTCAATAGTGTAAGACCATCTCGCCAGACAATTCTCTTTTTTCTCGCAGCATTCCTGTTCATAGGCGGGGCGTATTTCCTGTGGAGATGGCACTATTTTGGATACCCGCTGCCCAATCCCTTTTACAAGAAGGCGCGATACATCATTTATCCCGGCAGTCTCAGAACTTCCGTTCTGAACACGCTCAAGTTCAGTTGCCCGTTTCTTCTCGCGTTTATCGCCAGCCTGTATTCAGTCAAGTCAGCGCGCTGGGCCATAGGAATCTCGATTCCGATTGCTGGATTCGCTTCGGCGTTCGTGCTGATCTCGGATGAGATGAACTTTGGCTCGAGGTTCCAATATGTGCTCTTACCGCTTGTCCTGATGTGTTGGTGGCCACTGACGGAGCCCCTGAAGCGAGACCTGCGCTTTCTCAGTCCGGGGGATGTGAGTGTCCGAAAGCGAACGGCTATGGTTCTGATCGCTGTCACTGTGGGCGTGGGAGCCATCTATTATGAGTATGAAGCGGGACGCACCGTGTATTATCGCGATGGGAAGTATGACGTCGCGATGATGCTGTCGGACTACAGAGACAAGGGATTCGTGATGGCGACGTCCGAGGCCGGCCTGCTGCCGCTGTATTCACAGTGGCGAGCATTGGATACCTGGGGATTGAATGATCAGTGGATTGCGCATAATGGCCGCATAACGGAGGAGTATCTGACTCGCTTCGAGCCGGAGTTGATAGTGTTTTACGCGTACTACTCCCCCTTGGTCCCTTGGGAAGGGGCCCGGAACTGGGCTTGGTATGACATGGTCATGACCTTGGAAGGGTATGCCGAGAAGAATGGGTATGTGCTGGCGGCTGCCTTCGGAGACAGCCCTTACCAGACGCACTACTACTATGTACGGCCAGGCCGGGAGGAGAGCGCTGAAATCATCGAACGGATTCGATCGATAGATTACTACTGGTCTCCAACGGGAAGGAAGGCAGTGAATTACGCGACCGTACGCAAGACTCCTGATGGGACGAATGATTGAGTTTGGTGTGTACAAGTACAGTAATTGCCCGACACCCGGTCTCCGGGAGACCAGCTCACGCAGCAGCATTCTCCTCGGGTTTCTCCTCCCGTGTAAAGGCCGGCAGCTCCTCCACGCCGAGTGCTTCGCGAAGAGCCTGAGCCGGCGTTCGTCCCTGCAGCCGGTAGTCGTGGAGAAGATCGCAGGCGGTCACCGGGAACTTCGCCGTGTACACCTTCGCAAACGCCAGCGAGCAGAACGTGTCCACTACCACCTGCACGTTTGAGTGTCCGCGCGCGCACCGCGGACGCGAAGCTGCGGAAGGGTGCACGCAGAGCGGCGAACGCCTTGCTGCTCTGACACAGGAGTGGCTACGCATTCCGACGACTGGCATCAAGAAGGGGCTAGGAGTCCTTCTTCGGCTTGGGGTCGGAAGTCTTTTTGTCGCTCTTCGCCTCGACCGGCTTGCTTGCGTCGACCGGCTTGCTTGCGTCGGCCGGCTTGGCGGTGTCGGCGGGCTTGTCCTTGTCCTTCGTCTTCCCCTTGCCGCCGTAGTCCGTGACGTACCAGCCGCTCCCCTTGAAGTGGATCGCCGGAGCGGAGAGGAGCTTGCGCACTTTCCCCTTGCACTTCGGACACCGCGACGCCCGTGAATTGCTGTGCTTCTGGATGACCTCGAAGCGGTGTCCGCACTTGGTGCACTCGTATTCGTAGAGAGGCATGGCCGTTTAGTATAATCCTGCCTTCATTCCACGTCCCGGGAGTCTCTGACATTGGACAGGATACGGGTCCACGGCGGGCGCGCGCTTGCGGGAACGGTCCCCATCAACGGCGCCAAGAACGCCGCCCTCCCCGCCCTCGCCGCCGCCCTGCTGACCGACCAGCCGCTGCGTCTGACCAACGTCCCCAACGTGCGCGACGTGATCACGATGTTCCGCGTGCTGGAGCATCTGGGAGGCCAGGCCGCGGTTGACGGGAGCCTCTGCACCGTGCGCATGCCCCGGATCCTGGAGCCCGAAGCCCCCTACGATCTCGTGCGACGGATGCGGGCCTCCGTGCTGGTCCTGGGTCCGCTCCTGGCGCGCACGGGACGGGCCCGCGTGTCGCTCCCCGGGGGGTGCGCCATCGGCGAGCGTCCCATCAATCTGCACCTCGAAGGGCTGTCGCGGCTCGGCGCGGAGGTCGACCTGGTCCACGGCTACATCACCGCGCGCTCGCGGCGCCTGCATGGAGCCGACATCACGTTCGCCGCGCGCACGGTCACCGGGACGGAAAACCTCATGATGGCCGCCGCACTTGCCGAAGGGCGCACCGTACTCCGCAACTGCGCGATGGAGCCCGAGATCGAGGATCTCGCGACGCTGCTCAACGCCATGGGAGGGCGGATCGGCGGCGCGGGAACCGAGACCATCGCGATCGAAGGGGTGGAGACGATGCACGGCGCCGGACACCGGATCATGCCTGATCGCATCGAGGCGGGGACGTTCGTCATCGCCGGGGCCATCACGCGCGGCGCCGTCTGCGTGACCGGCTGCAACCCGAAGCACCTCACGGCGCTCACGCAGACGCTCGAAGGCGCCGGGGTCCCGCTCGTAATCCAGGACGACTCCATCGCCACGGGTCCATGGGATCGCCTGATCGGCCGCGACATCGCGACGGCCCCCTATCCCGGATTCGCCACCGACCTGCAGGCGCAGGCCATGGCCCTGCTGACCCAGGCGGAGGGGACCTCCATCATCACGGAGAACATCTTCGAGAACAGGTTCATGCACACGGGCGAGCTGCGCCGCATGGGGGCCGACATCACGCTGGAGGGGCACGCGGCCATCGTGCGCGGCCCCACGCCGCTGTCCGGAGCGCCGCTCATGGCGACGGACTTGCGCGCCAGCGCGTCGCTCATCATCGCGGCGCTGGTCGCCGAGGGGACGAGCATCGTGAACCGCATCTACCACATCGACCGCGGCTACGAGAAGATCGAGGAGAAGCTGGGCGCGCTGGGGGCGGCGATCGAGCGCCTCCGGGGAGAGGAGTGAAACGTGAGCTCGACGAGCGATTGCCTCTTCTGCCGCATCATTGCCGGAACCATCGACGCCCGCATCGTCCATCAGGACGATCGGGTCGCCGCCTTCCACGACATCAACCCGCAGGCGCCGCGGCATGTGCTCATCTGCCCGAACGTGCACCTGGCGACGCTCAACGACTTGACCCCGGAGCACGAGGCGTTGATGGGTCACATCGTGCGGACCGCGGCCGCGCTGGCGAAGACGATGGGCGACGCGGAGTCGGGCTACCGGCTGGTGGCGAACTGCCAGCGTGATGCGGGCCAGTCGGTCTTCCACGTCCATTTCCACCTGCTCGGTGGCAGGACGTTTGCGTGGCCGCCGGGGTGAAGGGCTAGGACTACGAGCGGCCCCCCATCGTCTTGCGCAGGCCGTCCTTGAGACGGGCGACCTTGCTCTTCGACGGCTCTTCCTCCTCCTGACTCTCGCCGCGGTAATAATAGTAGTAGTTGTAGAACGACCCGCCCGTCTCCTGCACTTTGTTGAGGATGACGCCCAGGATGCGGGCCTTCGCCACGTCGAGCGACTCCTTGACCTGCTGGACCAGCCTGCGGGAGATCCCCCCCGACTCCGCCACGAGGATGGCGGCGTCCATCTCCCCGGCCAGCAGCATCGCGTCGGCGACCAGCAGCACGGGGGGCGCATCGAAGAAGACCATGTCGGCCCGCGTCTCCACCTCCGCGATAAGGTCCTTCATCGCCTGGGAATGGAGCAGCTCGGCGGGGTTCGGCGGGAGCGGTCCGGCGGGAAGCAGGCGCAGCCCGGGGTGATCCGTGGGTTGGAGCGCCTCCTCCAGCGTCTTCTCTCCGGCCAGCACCGACGTCAGCCCGTCGTTGTAGTGCGTCCCCAGCATCCGCTGCGTCGTGGGATTGCGCATGTCGGCGTCGACGATGATGACGCGCTTGCCCGCGGCCGCCACCGCGCAGGCGAGATTGACCAGCGTCGTCGACTTGCCCTCGTTCTTGCGCGCGGAGGTCACCAGGACCGATTTGAACGGGCTCTCGATCTCGGCGAACTTGATGTTCGAGTAGATCCGAGTGAAGTCTTCGGCAACCTGACTGGCCGGCTTGCCATTCGCGAAGACCGGCTGTGTCGGGTCTTTCAACTTCACGATGGAGCCGAGGTAGCCCAGACCCATCAGGGTGATCTCCTCGGGGGTCCTGATGGCGTTGTCGGCGAACTCCACGATCAGCCCCGTGCCCAGTCCGACCATGACGCTGACGAGCAACGCCAGGATGAGGGCCGTCATCTTGCCGAGCTTCGGCCGCGCAATCAGCGCCCGGTCCACGAGCTCCGCGTTGGCGGGAACCTTGGATGCCTTGAAATCGATGTCCTGGAGCCGCTCGGTCCAGGTCTTGGCATTGGCGCGCGCGTCATCGAGCTTGGACTCCATCATCGTGAGCGTGGCCACCCTGTCGGGGTACGCGGACAGGACGTCGTTAATCTCCTGAATCTGCCTGTCCCACGACTTGATCGCGGTCTGGTGCCTGGCGATCTCGGCCTCCGTCGTGACCAGCTCTTCCTTGAGTGTCAGGAAGGCCTCGGGGGTCAGGTTGCTGCCGCTGCGGGCGATGGTATCGCGCAGCCTGTCCTCGATGCTCTTGAGTTCGGCCGTGAGATTCTTCAGAACGGGATGGTTTTCCGTATACTTGATCCGCGCTTCGTTCACCGAGGTCTGGAGGGTGCGGTACTCGTCGATGCCCGGGTCGGAGAGATACATCTGGCCCGACGCGCCGACCTTCGCCAGCACGAGCAGCTCCTCCCGCGTGGACTGGACGACCTCCAGCTGCGTGATCACGTCGCCGCGCGCCCGCTCGAAGCCCGCCAGCTTCGCGCTGAGGGTGCTCATCTCGGAGACCACGTCGACGAGCCCCGTCTGGCGTCTGTAGTCGGCGATCTGCTGCTCGAGGTCATCGCACTCCTTGCGCGCCTCCTCCAGCATGATCTCCACGGAGTCCTTCCCCTTCGTGAGCTCGTCGCGCATGTAGGCCTTGGTGGTCTCGACGAAGACGTCGGCGGCGGCATTCGCCAGTATCACGGCCGTGTTGGGGTCGGTGTGGCTGGCGTGGATGCGGATGAGATCGGGCTCCTGGTACTCGGCGCGAAGGGCCCCGCGGATCTCCATCGAATCGAGAGTGATCGCCTCCGAGATCAGGTACTTGGCGACGTCCTGCGCGAAGGGAAGTCCGTTGATGATTTCTTCGTAGGTCGTCCCCGACAGGGTCGTCGTCGGGGCCTCCGTCCCCTGGGCGAAGCTGAGCATCGACTGGCGGAAGTAGATGGAGTTGCGGATGGCGACTTTGGAATGGACGGTGTAGGTCGTCTTGCTGATGAAGACGCCGATGACGGCGAGCACGAACACGATGGCAAAAACCACGCCGATGGCCCACTTGCGCCGCCACAGCACCTCGAAGTAGTGCTGGAGCCCGATATCTTCCTGTTGGGGAAGGACTTGCTGCATCAGGGGAGCCTCTCGGAATGTCGGTAGGCCCTAAATCTACCACCGGGCCCCGGAACGATCAACAAAGGTCTAGCAACTTCAGTGAGTTCCGCAACACGAAAGGGCTGCCGACGGGAGCATCAGGAACCGGCGACGCGCGGTCTCTGGCCCGCGCCCGCCACGGCGGGATCGTCCACGCTCCGGATCCGCACGCGCCCCCGGGGAGCTGCAGCCCCCGCCTGGAACGCGCCTTTGAGCCATTCGATGCGCGGAAAGTTCGCATCAGCTGAGAGCATGGCACGTTGCTCGGTGAGGTACCAGTTCAGGCCATCCCTCACGAGCGCGGCCATCGGCGCGGACAGCGGCTCGGTTCTGACGATCAGGATCAACCGCCCCGGCGAGGTCACCTCGGCGGCCACTCCGAAGACTCTCAGGCGGCGCGACAGAAGGGTGCCAATCTCCTCGCAGAGGTTGGCGCGCACCTCCTCGCTCACGGCGCGCTCGGTGAACCCTCCCACCTCGCAGACCAGCGCCGCGAACTCCCGGCCGCGGGCGTCGTTGCCGTTGCGCTGGCGCTGGCGGGAGCCGTTGCCTTTGCCGTTCCCCCCATTCCCCGCCGCCGGGCGTGCGGTCCCCTCCTGCGCCACGTCGAGCGCCGTCTCGAGCCGCCCCTCGACGAACTGCAGGGTCCTGAGGCCGATCAGACCGCCGAGGGTGAGCAGCACCAGGAACAGGAAGGCGGTCTCGGACGGGAACCTGGAGATGCTGTACGCCGTGAGCGCCAGGTACGCGCACACGAAGTACATGACGAGCACGACGCTGCGATGGTGCAGCCCGATCCTGACGAGACGATGGTGGATGTGCTCGCGGTCGGCCTTGAAGGGGTTCACCCGCCGCTTCGCGCGTCTTGAAATGGCGAAGAGCGTGTCGAAGATCGGCACGCCGAGGACGATGATGGGGAGGAACAGGACCGTCGCTGTGGATGCCTTGAACGACCCGTAGATGCCCAGCACCGCGAGACAGAAGCCGATGAACATGCTCCCTGAATCGCCGAGAAAGATCTTCGCGGGATAGAAGTTGTGCCGCAGAAGGCCCGTGGCGGCGCCGGCCAGGATGACAGCGAGGGCCGCGATGAGCGCGTTGTCGGTCACCGACACGGCGAACAGCCCGATCGCCGCGATGCTACCGATGCCCGCGGCGAGGCCGTCGAGACCGTCGATGAGGTTGACGGCATTGGTCACGCCGACGATCCAGAGCACGGCGACCGGCAGGCCGAGCCATCCCAACGCGACCGAGCCGCCCACGGGGTTGGTGAAATTCTCGACCCGCGCCCCGGTGAGGATCACCACCAGTGCCGCGGCCGTCTGGAAGGTGAACTTGAGCGGCGCGTTGGCGCCCTTGATGTCGTCGTAGATTCCCAGCGCGACGATGATCGCGCTCCCGGCCATCAGCCCTAAGAAGGGGCGCACGTCCTCGATGCCGAGCCGCTCCGACGCGAGGAACAGCGCAGGCACCGCCACGGCGACGAAGGCCCCGAAGATGGCCAATCCACCCATGAGAGGGATCGGCACTTGGTGCATCTTCCGTTTCTCGGGGTGGTCCACGACGTCGAAGCGCAGCGCACCATAGCGGACGGGGAAGGCGAGCAGATAGGAACTCACCCCGGCCCATACGAAAAGCAGCAGGTAGGGCAGCATCCTCGTGTCCTGTTGGTCCTGTGTTGGGGGTCGACCTCACCCTGGTCGTCGCCCCTGTATACGGCGAAACTGCCATGCGGTCAAGAACTTCCATCGGATCCGGCGGGAAGGACCCGACACGTGACGCTAACCCAACCGGCACCGGCACGCGACGCGCCCACGCGTGGGTGCTCGCGTGCGAAACGTTTTCGCGCTCCCGGGCCTGGATCCCTTTTCCTCTCAGCGCCTTGGGGGACCAGGCTCATCCCCGGACCGTGAGCCAGTACCAGGCCAGCTTGGGGAATTCCTTGCCCACCGTAATCCACCCCTGGCGGCTCAACCACCATGAATTGGCGTCCATGTAGAGGCTGGCCGAGGGGGTCACGGTCCACTCCACCTCCAAATCCGCCAGGATCCGGCGAAGCGCCAGCTCGACGCGCCTGCAGTGATAGGGGGAGGTCACCACGAGGACGGAGCGGATGCCGTGTCGCACGACGACCTGTCTGATTGCCCGGGCATCCTCCGCGGTGGATGTCGCGGGCCTGAGGGGGCTCAGCAGCGCGCGGCGCGGGATCCCCGTCTGCTCCATGAAGTGGAACGCGCTGTCCGGATGACCGCTGCCGTCGGTGACCATGATCCTGGGGGCGAAGCCGGCGCGGTACAGCTCCAGGGCGGTGCGGGCCCTCTCGGCCGAGCCTCCCCCCAGCACGACGAGCATTTCGGCGGGAACCGGTGCCTGCCCCGAGTAGAGCCAGCGTGTTGCCGCCCCGGGGACCACCAGGACCAGGAGCAGCCCGAGCGCGCCTGTCAGCGCCGGCGCAACGATCCGAGCTGGGCGCCTCGTCACCACACCACTCCTCCCCGCCGATCCGGTCCGGTCATTAATACGCGGCGCTCGACCGGCGCTAACGACGGCGCAGGAACGATGCGACCTCGTCGAGCGTGATCCGCAGCCGCGGGACCCGGTGGCGCAGCACCAGGGGAAAGCACGCGAGCGTCACGATGAGCTGAAAGGCCGAGGCGATCAGCATCCCCAGGCCCGCGCCGACCAGGCCGTACCGCGGCACGAGCAGCAGGACGAGCGGTATCGAGACACCGATCGTGACCCCCTGGACGATCGAGACCAGCCCCGGCCGTCCCGAAGCCATGAACGCCTGGGCGAGCACGCGCACCACGCCGCGGATCAGCACGTCCGCAAGCAGCACCCGCATCACGGGCACCGCCCCGATGAACTCGCTCCCGTAGAACGTCCCGATGACGAACGGCCCGGCCAGGGCCGCCGCAACCGCCGTCACGACCATCGTGGCCAGCGTCGCGCGCACGGCGCGTCCCGTCAACGCGACGGTTTCTTCCTGGGACTGGCCGGCAGCCTTGGGGAAAAGGACCGTCACAGTCGCGGCGGGCACCATCCTCAGCGCCTGCGCCAGGTTCGCGCCAACAACGTAGAGCCCCATCATCACCGGATTGACGACCCCCACGATCAGCACGCGGTCGAGATAGTCGGAGAGGGTGGCCACGAGATCCGCGCCGTAGGCGCGCAGCCCGTAGGAGAGCAGCCGCTTCGACGCGTCGACGACTCCCGCGCTGCGCGGCGGCCTGCGCCGGAATTCCGCCAGGACCCATGCGATCGGGGGGAGGTAGGCGATGAGAACGGCGGTCGCAGCGGAGTACGGGTTCAGAGCGCCACCCATCCATGCCGCCGCGATCAGCACGAGGGCCATCAGCGGCTGGGACAGGCGGAGCAGGTTATAGGCCAGGAACTGGTCGCGAGCCATCAGAACACAGCTCACGACCACGTTGAAGAAGGCGAGCGGCGCCGCCACCATCGCCCATTGCGCGAACCGGATCAACGACTGCGGATAGACTCCGAGCTGCATCGGAATGACGGCGACGCCAACGCCGATCGAGAGAGCACCCAGGATGAGCCCGAGCAGCATCGTCGCGGCGAGGAACTCCCCCTCTTCGCGTGGGAACTTCTTGATGTTGTAGAGGAGCGACGTGGGGATGCCCAGGGTCAGCGTGAACGCGATGAACTGGGGCCACAGCACGATCGCCATCATCTCGCCCCGACCCGCCGGGCTCAGGGCGCGGGCCGTGATGACCCCGGTGACGAGATTGAGGACGAGGATCAGCATTCCCGTCAGGAGGGTCTGCAGGCCGACGTTGAAGCCCCTGCTGCGGGAATTGCTGGCCAGACTCAGGCGCACTCGAGTCCTCGACAGGCGCATGAGCGGCTCATAACGCCCCCGCACGCGACAGCGTCCTTCCGGCGCGCCATGTCTTCAGGCCTTCGAGCTTCCCCCGCTGCGCGGGGAGAAGGATCCCGGGAAGTTCGTGGAGGCGCCCCTTGCACAGGAAGAGCCCCCGCACCAGACCGGGGGCGGTCTGGTCTCCGATGGCGAAGGTCCAGATCAGAAACGCGATGCGTCTCCAGAGCGGGAAGTGAGGCATGACGACCAGCACGTGATTGAACCCATTGGCCGAGAGTCTCTCCGGAGCGAGCCCCAGTCGGTCCGCCCCGGGTTGTCTGGGCCCGAGGTAGTGATTCACCCGGATCTCCGGGTCGAACAGGATTCCGAAACCCGCCCGCTTCACGGCGAGGCATATTCCCACTTCCATGTGGTACGCGTCGCCGCGGAGCCTCTCGTCGAAGCGGATCGGTTGATCCGTCCGCAGCGCCATGTTGCATCCCTTCAGGATGTCGACGTTGCGCGCTCCGACGGCGTCATGCGAATGGTTGCCGATGGTCCGCCCGAACCACTGGATGATCCCAACCCTGCTGACCGCCCGAGTGGCCTGTGGCACTCCGTCGACGTGGACGTGATCGCGGCCGCCCACGGCTCCCAGCGACGGTTCCTGCGCGAAGCGGCGCTCGATCCTCTCGATCCAGTCGGGGAAAGGCTCGGCATCGTCGTCGGTGATGCAGACGATGTCGCCGGTCACTTCCGTCACTCCCCTGTTGTAGGCGGGCATCGGCCCCGGGATTGCGACCAGAGCCAGCCTGAGCGGCAGCCGCGATTGGAACTCCTCGACGACCTTGCGGGACTCGAGATCCGAGTCGCGCAGCGTCACGACCACCTCGTCCGCCGGACGCGACTGTCGCGTCAGCGCCGCGAGACAGTTCCGCAGGAGCGTGGGACGCCTGTAGCTTGGGACGAAGACAGAGATCGTCACGGGGTCGCCGGCGCGCGCCGTCTCAGGCCCGGCCGGATGTCCGCGCCACACCACCGGTGACGCGCGCGGCCACGGCGGGCGGCCAGGTCGCCGCGGATGCAGGCTGCGCGACGCGGGCCGCGACCGCGCCATCGACGTGATCCCTCACGAGCCACCCGATCAGCAGCCACATGAGGGGGCCGCAGATGAAGTCCCGCGCCGTGATGCCGAAGACGCTGCTCAGGAACGCACCGCACAGCAGGGCGAACGACACCTTGTAGATGTTGTCGTCCGGGAACTCCAGGCACTTGCCCACGACGATTTTCGTGATCGTCACGGCGATCACGATGAAAAGGATTGGCGCCAGGATCCCGCTGCCGAAGAAGAGCTCGAAGAAGAGCGAATCCACCTCGAAGTACAGCCCTCCCGGGAACCTCCCCGCGATGTGGGTCGTCGAGCCCACGCCATGCCCGAAGGGGTTCGACAGGCTCCCCAGCACCACGAGGCGCCACGCCTTCAAGCGCCCAAGGAACGAGTCCTCCTGCAATGGGTGGCTCATGCCCGAGGCGGTGTGCACCAGGAAGGCGTCGTCGGAGAACTGCTGGCTGTACACGCGCTTCGGGTCGTACTGGGACATGTAGGCGTAGAGGGAGACCACCACGACGATCAGGAGGAACCCCTGCACGGCGATCTGGCGCTTGTTGCGGGAGAAGGCGAGCAGATACATCGCCATGCTGAACAGGATGACGAGGAACGAGGTGCGCGACGCGGTGAAGAACATCGCGTACAGCATCAAGAGGAGCAGGCTCGCGCCGCCGAGCCACACCCTGGTGCGATAGCTCATCGCGAACGCGAGGAGACCCGCGAACGTCAGGTAACGGGCGAAGTCGGTGAAGCTGGAGAAGGTCGATATGATGCGCACGGTCTGGTCTCCCGCTCCAATGATCTTGTAGAACTCCTTGGCCCGCAGCTCGTACTTCTCCACGTCGCTCAACCCGAAGTAGTGCTGAGAGAGACCGTACATTGCCGTGATAACGCCGATGACGATGACTATCTTGATGATGCGGATGACATCGTCGCGCGTGATCAGCAGGCCGATGGGGAGCCACATCATGGGCGCGAGGAAGAACAGGCCGCCAAACAGTCCGAGCAGCAGGTTCCCCTGGAGCGGGTTCACCATCTGCAGCGCGTAGAGCACCATCAACAGACCTGACGCTTTCAGGACGATGCTTCGCTTCAAGTAATAGAAAATCGTCCGGCCGTTGAAGAGTATGAGACCGGCGAAGATCGCCACCGACATGATCATGGGGAACAGGATGATCGGATCGAAGCTCGAGAACTCCTCGAACACGAGCACCGATCGCCTCAGGTAGTACATGAAAGGAAGAAATATGGTCAGGATGTAGACGCCCCGCCGCGGCGAGAGGCAGAGAAGACCCAGAAAGATCAGCATGAGAAGGACCAGGAGGCGGAATTCGCCGAGGATCAGGAGAAAAGTGACGGTGATCCCGAGCGCGATGCTCGCGCCCCCCCACAGCAGGAAGGCGCTGCGCGGATCGCGGGCCCCCATCCCCGACATCGGGGTCCGGAGCTGAACCTGCGCTTCGCGGCGTTGCTGTGGTCCCTCTGGTTCCGCCATGACGAAAGAATACCTCTTTATCCCGCCTCGTCCACCCGCGCCCGCTCCGGGCCGGGGCCCGATCGCGTCAGATCCTCGTAGAGCCGGCATACCTGCTCCACGTGCCGCCCGATCGCGAACCTCTCCGCGACCATGGTCCGTCCGGTCTCGCCGACGCGGCGGCGCAGCAGCGGATCCGCCTGCAGGGCGAGGATCGCCGTGGCGAGAGCTGCCGGGTCCTCCGCGGGGACCAGGGTCCCGACGCCGGGATCCTCCAGGATCTCGCGCGGCCCCCCCAGGTTCGTGGAGATGACCGGGCGTCCGCAGGCCATCGCCTCCACCAGCACGCGGCCGAACGACTCGGGCCTCACGGAGCTGTTCACGACGACGTCCATGGCCGCGTATTGACGCACGACGTCGTCCCTCCGCCCCGTCAGTGCGACGCGGTCGCCCAGTCCAAGCCGGGCGATTTCCTGCGAGAGGGTCGCGCGGTACCCCTGATGGCCCGCGGTGTCGTACATCTCCTCGCCCACGATCATCAGACGCGCCTCGGGCGCCGCGGCCAGCACTGCGGGCATGGCCCGGATCAGCCAGATGTGTCCCTTCAGAGGCGCCAGGGCCCCGAGGGCTCCGATGACGAAGGCGTCGTCGGGAAACCCCAGATCGCGGCGGATCGAAGGATCGCGCGGGCGCGGTGAGAACTGCACCATGTCGAGACCGTTGTAGATGACCCTCGCCCCGAGCCTTTCGCCCATCGACGCAGCCGTCGCGCGCGAGTTCGCGATGACCGCGTCGGGGATGGAGCGGGACAGGCGGCGCATCGTCGTGAGCAACGCGCCCGGGCCCAGGATGTCGCGGAGGTGCCAGACCAGCGGCCTCCGAAGAAGGAGCGCCGCCGGCGCCGCGGCCAGGTGCGTCTTCGTTCCGTTGGTGTGGATGATGTCGATCCGCAGACGCTTCACCTGCCACAGGATCCGCGCGATGACGGGGGGAAGCATCAGCGGCGCGACGAGCGGACGCAGACGGTTGGACCAGGTCCTCTCCCGGCCGATCGCCAGGAGGCCCGCGGGCCATGGGACCACGACGACCGTGGCCCCGGCATCGCGTCCGGCCGCGACGAGCGGTCCGTCGCGCGGGAGCATCAGGAACGGGCGATAGCGATCGCGTGGAAGCCCCGCGATGAGCTCGAGCAGGCTGCGCTCCGCCCCGCCCAGCGTCGCGCTCGGACTGACATAGAGGATGCGCAGCGGCTCGCCCCCGCCGCGTGGCCGCGCGTTCATTTGACTGCCAAAGCCGCCGCGCCCATCATCTCGGGATGCTCGGCGACGGGACAGCGCGCGTCACGAGGTCGGTCCTCTCGATCGGGAAGTTCTACCACCCGCGATCGGGGGGCGTGGAGATCGTCACCCAGGAGATCGCCGAGGAAGCGGCGCGACGGGGCGCGCGCTCCACCGTCCTCTGCTTCGACGAAAGCGCGGAGGGCGAGACGACGGTTGGCGGCGTCCGCGTGGTGAGGTACCGGGCGCGCATGGTCGGCCCCGCCCCCCTCTCGCTGCGCTTCCTGCGCGAGCTGCGATCGCACGCCGCCGCGGCCGATACCATCGTCCTGCATTATCCGAACCCCCTGGCGGAGGCGGGCCACATGCTGCTCGGCGGGGCGCGACCGCGCACCATCGTCTTCTACCATGGCGACCTCGTCCGCTACCGGTTCCCCGTGGACCGGCTCTACTGGGCCTTCTCCCGCGCCGCCCTGCGCTCTGCCGATACCATCGTCACCACCTCTCCGAGCTACGCGGCCGGCTCCCCCGTCCTGAGGCACATGGAGGACCGGATTCGCGTCGTCCCTCTCGCGACCGACACCGACCGATTCATGCCCCGCAAGGACGCCGATCCACCGCGCATTCCGTTCCCGCGCAGGATCCTGTTCGTCGGACGCTTCTCGCGCTTCAAGGGACTCGACGTCCTGATCGGCAGTCTGCGCCGGCTCCCCCCGGACTGCGGCGTCGTGCTGATCGGCGATGGCCCCCTGCGCGGCAGCGTGGAGGCCCTGCGCGACCGGCTGGGCCTCGGCGCGCGCGTCATGATGCCGGGCGTGATCCCCAACGCGGATCTCGCGCGCTGGTACAACGCCTGCCATGTCTTCGTGCTCCCGTCCACCCTTCGGTCCGAATCCTTCGGTGTCGTCTCCCTCGAAGCCATGGCGTGCGGGCTCCCCATCGTGACGACCGAGCTTGGGACAGGCACGACTCTCTACAACCGCGACGGAGTCACGGGGCGCGTGGCGCCGCCGGGAGACGAGAAGGCGCTCGCAGCGGCCATCGCGGACTGCCTCGTGAAGGGGGAGACCTACGGCCGCGCGGGCCGTCTCGCGGTGGAGCGTCACTACAGCCTGCCGGCGTTCAGGACGGCGATCGGCGACCTTCTCGGCCTTCATTGACGCTTATTGAGGATTGACCTGATCGCTGATGATGATGGCCTGCACGAAAGGCGCGAGACTCTTCAGGATGACGTCGAGGACGTCGAGGTACTTGCCGAGAACGCTCCTCGGGACGTAGATGATGTCGCCCGGCTGGATCATGATGTTCTGGCGCATGTCCCCCTCGATGAGGGCCTTGGCGTCGATCTTGGCGATCATCGGCGAGCGCAGACTCCCGCGCACCACCGCCACTTCACGCTGCTTGCTCCCCGTGATGAAGCCGCCCGCCAGGGAGAGCATGTGGACGAAGGAGACCGGCCCATCCACCTCGAAGGCGTTGCTCTGCCGCACCTCTCCCAGGACGTACACGAACTTCCCCTTGGCCCTGGGGACGTAGACGAGGTCCTGGTCTCTCAGCAGGACGTTCTGCGCCTTGTCACCGCGGATGAGCTGCGAGAAATTCGCGGCGACCAGGCGGTTGTCGCGCAGCAGGTAGGCCGAATCCAGGTCGGCCTCCTCGGTCTGCAGACCGACCTTGTACAGCGCGTCCAGGAGCGTCCCCTCGCGGGGCTCCATGAAGTAGACACCGGGATTCGTGACTTGCCCCCCGACGTAGATTTTCTTCTCCGCAAAGTCCTTGACGATGAGCATCAGCTCCGGTGAGCGCAGGTAGGTGGCAAGCTTCGCGGTGATCTCCTTGCGCAGGTCCTCGACCGTCCTTCCCTCCGCCACGATGTCGCCGATGAAGGCGAAGGAGATCCTGCCGTCCGGACGCACCGGAACCTCGACGTGCTGGAGATTCTCCTCGCCGTAGATCGAAAGATCCAATACGTCGCCAAGCTCGATCCGGTACACACCGGAGCCGTCGCCCTCAGGCTCGATCAGCGGAGGAATCTCCTCGGGAGGGACGCGCTCGAAAACGGGGGGAGCGCTCTGCGTCACCGGCTCGCCGCCCGGAATGGCCTCTCCTCCCTCTCCGGTGGGCTCCGGGAGTGGGAGCGCCTGGAAAACCGGCGTGGGGGCGACGTACGGCTGGCGCGCGCTGTGGGAGCAGGCGGTGCCGAGGAGGGCACCCGACACGAGGACAGCCAGGCATCGCTTTGGCGCAGTCAACGACGGCATCGCGCTCGCTCCATCACGTCACGATCCACGGGCGGTGACGGACCATGCCCCTCAAGACATTCCCCTGGGAGCATTCCACCCATGTCAGATGTGCGAGGAATTATACCGGGACCGCCGCGGAAGGCAACCCGCAACCGAGGCGGAACAGACGGAAGCTGCAGAAGTATTAATGATCCGTCTTGAGGATCTTCGGGGAGGCCTTGATGATGAAGACCTCGCTCGTCCCGTCGTCGTTGAGCTTCTCGACTCTGTGAAGCACGATCCGTTCGTTGTCCTTGTAAGCGACCACCGAGCTCACTTTGATAGGATCCGTGGCGCGGGACTTCCGGCCGCTCGTGAGCGACGTGATGTTCCAGTCACCGATTTTCATGGCCACATCCTCTCGTGAACCAGCTCCGGGAGTCTGGCGGGACCCGACTTCCGGGCTTCGTGTGCGGTGAATATTACATCCCTGCGACCCACCGGGCAAGGCCGGAAAGTTCCGCCGCGGCGCACAATCACAAGCCTGTCCCGGCCCCGGGAGCGGCCCGGCCCTCAGAAAGAAGTGTCTCTCGTGCATGGACTGGAGTAGATTGAAGGGCACTGCGAGGAGCGCATGCTGGAAGCCATCAAGAGCACATTGCTGCGAATGCTCCCTCCGGTGGTCGCGGGGGAGCTCCGTTCGTGGCGCGTGCGTCATAGCATCAAGACGTTCCCGGCGCGGGTCGCCGAACACCGGTACGGCTCCGGCGACCTGAAAGTGCTGCTGGCCGACCCACTCTCCGAAGCCTGGTACGATCACGATTGGCCCGAATTGCCCGAAGTGGCCGCGTTGCGGCAAACGCGCCTGAAGCCTGGCGCCCGGGTCTTCGATATCGGCGCGCACCAGGGCGTGGTGGCCATGCTGCTCGCCCGGGAGGTCGGCCCAACGGGTCAGGTCGTGGCGGTGGAACCGAATCCGCACAACATCGACGCGGCATCCAGGAATCGAGCCTTGAACGGGATGAGCCAGATCGAGCTCCGTCAGGCCGCGGTCTCCGACCGTCCGGGCACGCTGGTCTTCAATCAGGGGCTCAATGGTCAGCTGGACGACGGGACCGGAGCCGGAGGCCGATTGACGGTCGAGTCCGTCACCATCGACCGTCTTGCCGAGACGTACGGCCCGCCCGACATCGTCTACATCGACGTGGAGGGGGCGGAGGTCATGGCGCTCGACGGCGCCCGGAGCGTCCTCGCGTCGGAGCCCGATTTCTTCATCGAGGTCCACGTGGGCTGCGGGCTGGAGAAACTCGGCGGCTCGGTGGACCGGCTGGTCTCCTTCTTCCCGCGTGGTCGGTATTCCCTCCTCGTGCGGGAGGATGAGGATGATGCGGTGTTTCATCCCTACACCGACGCGGATCCGGTCATCAGGCGTCGCTTCTTCCTGCTGGCGCGAGCGGCGCTCCCATGACACCCATCCTACGAACCGCCAGCGCCCTGGGTGTCATCGGGGCGGGGACCATGGGGCATGGTATCGCGCACGTCGCGGCCCGCGCCGGGTTCCGGGTCGTGCTGCACGACGTCCGTGCGGAGCTGATCGACAAGGGTCTCGCGACCATCGACCGCGAGATGGCTCGCGGCGTGGAGAAGGGACGCATCGCCGCCGACGAGAAAGCCCGGGCGATGTCCCTCATCCGCGGTGAGAGCTCGCTGGCGGCGCTTGCTGGCGTCGATCTCGTCGTGGAAGCGATCGTCGAGCGGGAGGACGCGAAGACGAGCCTCTTCGCCGCGCTCGACGGAATCTGTCCGGATCACGTCATCCTGGCCTCGAACACATCCTCGATTTCCATCACCCGCATCGCCGCGGCGACGCGCCGTCCCGATCGTGTGATCGGGATGCATTTCATGAACCCCGTCCCCGTCATGCAGCTCGTGGAGGTCATCCGCGGGCAGAAGACCTCGGACGATACGGTGGCGCGCGTCATCGAGGCGGCGCAGAGGATGGGGAAGACCACGGTGGAGGTGAACGACTATCCGGGCTTCGTCGCCAACCGAATCCTGATGCCGATGATCAACGAGGCTGTCACGGCACGCATGGAGGGAGTCGCCACCACAGGGGCGATCGACACGGTGATGAAGCTCGGGATGAATCACCCGATGGGGCCGCTCATGCTTGCGGACCTCATCGGCCTGGACACCTGCCTGAGCATCATGGAAGTGCTCCATCGCGGGCTTGGCGACCCGCGCTATCGCCCCTGCCCGCTCCTGCGGCGGATGGTTGACGCCGGCGAGCTCGGGAGAAAGACCGGGCGCGGTTTCTACGACTACTCCGAGGGTGAGCCGCGTCCAGTGTAACGGTGTGCGCGCCTGGCGCGACGCGCTTGACAGTTTTCCGTTCCTCCCGATAGAGTGCGTTCTTCGGACCATTTGGTCCGGGAGACCAGACGACGATGGGCCGATTGCGGATCGAGGACCTCCGGTCGGTGGAAACCTCGCCCACGTCACCGGCTGCGCTGCGGGGCAAGATCGCGGAGATCATCCTGAGCTCGACGCACGCGCAGGTCACGGTGGAGTCGTTCGACGCCGAGACCGGTGATTACCGGGTGGTGCTGCGCGGGATTCTCGACGGAGAGACGACGCGCTGATGGCACGCTTCAGAATCCAGGACATGCGATCGATCGAGAGGTCGCCGACATCGCCGGGGACACTCAAGAACAAGCTCGGCGAGATGCTCTACAGCAGCGTTAACGCGACGGCGAGGGTCGAGCAGATCGACACCAGGACGGGCGCGTACACGATCATCCTGCAAGGAACTATCGACCGGGAGGATTCGCGGTTCGATGAACCGTGAGTGAACTGCGGTCTTGCGACACATTCCCACCCATGCCGGTTCCACCCCTAGAGGAGCATCGCCAGAATTGCGCGTGAGACGATTGGCACCCGCCAGCGCGGGAGACCTCCGCGAGGGGCTCCTCGCCGATCCCGGCGCGTTGGCCGAGGGGCTCCGCTGGCTCGCGACGGACGTGCCGGTTCCCGGTCAGGACCCCGTGGACGCCCTCGGGGTGGACGGGCGTGGGCGTCTCGTGCTGGTCGGCTTCGCGGCCGCCGCCGATGCGGCGTCGATCGAGCGCGCGCTGGGCCAGTGGCACTGGCTCCTCGGGGCAATCCCCGCGATCAGGACCCTCGCTCCTCCCGGCGGCGTCGATCTCGCCGCGGAGCCCAGGCTCGCGCTCGCCTCGGCCCGCGTCTCTCCGGCCGCCCTTCATCTCGCGGCATGCATCGACCGCCCGAGAATCGAGCTCTTCGAAGTGGCCCTGGTGTCTGACGGGCAACGGCGGGGGATCCTGGTCGAGGAAGCCGGGCGAGCCCGGGAGAGCCACGTCGCAAGCGACGGACCCCGCCGGGATGACGCGCGGCCGACTGCATCGGAGGGGCGCAGCATGCCGGTCGAGAGCGGTCCGCTCCCCACGGCCACCGTGGAACCGGTCGAGCTGACGCCGGAGGAGATCGCCGAGTTCAGGAAGCTTGGAGCCGAACGGCAGCCGGGAACCCTGGCCGCAGGCACGAAGTTCGTGGAGAACTGATGTCGAATCACCGTCGCAGGAAGCTGGGCCGCGGGATGTCCCAGCTTGTGGAAGGCTCGCTGCGATCGATCGTAGCGGCGTCAGCACAGACGCCGTCGGCGTCCGCTCAGACACCCGCGCCGGCGCCCATCGCGACGCCGCCGGAGACCGCGCAGCGCAGTCCCGCCGCACCGGCCCCGCACTTCCCGTCCCCGCCCATACCGCGCCCGGGGCTCCCCCATCGCGCGGACGCGATCGCTCCGGGTGACGGGCGCGGGCGCCCGGTCCACGTCGTGGGGATCTCGAGCGGCAAGGGGGGTACGGGCAAGAGCATTCTGGCCAGCAATCTCGCCGTGCTGCTCGCGCCGCAGCGACGGGTCACTGTCCTGGACGCCGACCTGGGTCTGGCGAACATCCACATCCTCTACAACCTGCTCCCGGAGTTCAACGCCTCCCACATGATCGCGGGCGAGAAGCGCCTCGACGAGATCCTGCTTCAGGGGCCACGGGGTGTCAGCGTCATCCCCGGTGGCTCCGGGATCCCGGAGCTTGCGAACCTCTCGGACTTGATGTTCGGTTCCCTGGCCGACGGGATCGCTTCCCTGGAAGGCTCGACCGATCTCCTCCTGATCGACGCGCCCAGCGGGCTCGACCGGCAGGCGCTCACGTTCCTGCTGTCGTGCGATCAGCTCCTCGTCGTCACGAACGAGGACATTACGGCGATGACCGACGCCTACGCCGTCGTCAAGACGGTGCTGACGCGGAATCCCCGAGCCATGGTCGCGCTCGTCGTGAACCAGGCGCGCTCCTACGCGGAGGGGATGGAGACTTTCCAGCGTGTCGCCCACGTCGCCCGCAAGTTCCTTGGGCACGAGCTCGCGCTCGGCGGGATCATCCCGTTCGACGAGATGGTGGAGCGCTCCGTGGCCGATCGTGTTCCGGTGGTGATCGGACATCCCGACTCCCCCGCGGCGCGCGCCCTCGCCTCGCTGGCGGGCCGCGTGGCAATCTTCCACGAGCGCGTTCAACCCGGAGCCACGCCGTTCATCGCGCGGCTGAAGGGCTTGTTGCGCAGCATGCCTTCCGGAAGAGCCTGATGCGACAGGTCATCGCCGTCATGAACCAGAAGGGGGGATGCGGCAAGACGACGACGGCCGTGAACCTTGCCGGGGCCCTGGTCGTCATGCAACAGCGCGTGCTCGTCATCGACCTCGACCCGCAGGCCCACGCCACGCTGGCGCTCAACGGCGGCATGGCCGCGTCCACGCCGCAGACGCGCCGCACCATCCACGACGCGCTCATGCGCCGTGGCGACCTCTCCCCCATTCTCCTCGAGGTCGAGCCGGGGTTGGACCTGGCGCCATCCGGTGACGATCTCTTCTTCGCCGAGCGCGAGCTTGGCCACGACGAGGCGGGGGAGACGCGTCTCGCGGACTGCCTGCGCGTCACCCAGCGCGCATGGGACTACGTCATCGTCGATTGCCCGCCCAGCCTGGGGCCCCTGACGTTCAACGGGCTGCGCGCGTGCGACGAGATCCTGATCCCGGTGGAGATCGGCTTCTTCTCGCTCAACGGGGTGGGCAACCTCCTCAGGTCGCTGCGCCGCTACCGGAGATCCTGGCTCGAAGAGAAGCGTATCCGCGCCGTGGCCACCCTCTACGATCGTCAGACCACCTTCGCGCGCGAGGTGATGGAGGAAGTGCGCGCGTTTTTTGGCGATGCTCTCTACCGGACGGTGATCCACCGGACCGTGAAGCTCAAGGAAGCGGCATCCTTCGGCATCCCCATCACGCGCTACGATCCCCGCTGCCGCGGGTGCGAGGACCACATGGCCCTCGCAGGGGAGATTGTCACCACGGCGCAGAACGCGCAGAGCGCTCAGACTCAAGGAGCCGCCGCCTCTGGCTGGCTCCGTTTCGAGGAGGATCAGGGTGACCAACCCGGTCATGCTCTTGAGTCAGGTTCACGGTGAAGGGCGCATCACATACAGGGCGCTGACGGAGGCGGGGTTCAACACCCTTGCGGCCATCGCCTCCGCGCGGACCGAGGTGCTCAGCGACAAGGCCTTCCTCAGTCCGGCGACGGCGGGGAGGCTCAAGGCTGGAGCCAGGGAGATGCTGTCGGGCGGCGGCGCGCCTGGCGCAGGAGTAACCCCCCGGTCCGCTTCGTCCAGCGCCGAGCGGATCGCGGGGCGCAGGAGCAACGTCACGCTGGCGTTTGACGAAGGGATCTCGAGCGTGGAGGCGCTGATGCTTGGCCAGGGAGGCCCCTCAGGCGCCCCGCAACTCCAGCGGCATCCCCAGGATCCCCATGCGGCCCCGGCGGAATCGCGGGTCGATCGTGAGGGGCAGGGGCGAACCGGAAAGACTTTGCGCGACGACCCGCAGTACGCGGCATTCCTGCCGGACACGTCGTGGGGCGCCGCCAGCGCGCACGCTGCGCCGGTGCCCGGCACGTCGCCGGGCGCCGCCAAAGCACACGCAGCTCTTGAGCCGGAAAAACCCATCCCCCGAGGCGAAGCGGGTCAGAAGGAAACGGCCCGCGCGAAGAGCTTCTGGTCGTTCGGGGCCGACACGCGCGGCTCATCGTGACGATCCTCGAGCCGCCCGAGGACGAGGAAACTTACCACCTTCTCGTCAGCCCCCGGCTCGAAGAACATCTGAAAAATCTCGGCCAGCCCGCGAGCAACCTCAGGCTCGAGGAGCCCGAACGTCGGGACGCGCCTCAGATCTGCCCGACGTGCAGGAGTGACCTGGAGGCGCTCGGGCTTCCAGCGGCCGTCACGCGGTGCGGGCATGCCCGGTGAGTCGGCGCCAGGGCTCAGGCAGCGCGCGCGTAGGCCCGTCCGGCAGCGTCCACCCTCGTGATCCTGATGGCGGCGAAGGTGTTCTCGGGATGCGGATCCAGAAGCTCGGCCTCAATGAAGTTGGAGGTCAGCGCCCGCGCGCGCCCGTCCGGGGCACCGCCGCGCAGCACCAGAGCGTCGTGCATCCGGCCGCTCTGCGCGAGGCGGAAGTCCCGCGCCAGCGTCTGGCCGAGCCCTCTCAAGACCCGGCTCCGCTCCGCCATCGTCCTGACATCATTCATCGCCTGCATCCCCGCGGCGTCGGTCCCGGGGCGCGGAGAGTAGGAAAAGACGTGCAGGTAGTTCAGCGGTGACCCCGCGATGAAGTCGACCGACTCCCGGAAGTGCTCATCCGTCTCGCTCGGGAAGCCGACGATGACATCGGCCCCGATGCCGACATCGGGGATGCGCGCCCTGAGATCCTCGACGATCCTCATGTAGTCCGCCGTCCGGTAGTTCCTGCGCATGGCGCGCAGCACCGCGTCGCTGCCGCTCTGGAGGGGGATCTGAAGGTGACGCGCAACGCGCTGGTGGCGCGCCATGAGATCCGCAAGCGCCGGCGTGACACAGCGCGGCTCCACGGAGTTGAGCCGCACGCGATAGTCACCGCCGATGTCCGCCAGCCGCGCGAGCAGCTCCGCCAGATCGACGGTGCGTCCGAGATCCTTGCCGTAGTCGCCGGTGTTCACGCCTGTCAGGACGATCTCCTTGTAGCCCGCGCCGAGGAGATCGCGGAACCGCCGCTCGACCTCCTCGGGGGGCACGCTCCTGGACGGACCCCGCACGGTGGGGATGATGCAGTAGGAGCAGCGCAGGTCGCACCCTTCCTGAACGCGCAGGTAGGCGCGCGTGCGCCCCCCGAAGTCCGGCAGCGTCTCCCCCACCAGACGGTCGGCGCATCCGTCAGCGAGAAGCGAGGGGTCGCGCCGGCGCAGATGCTCCATGATGATGCCTGCCGCGGCGGGGCGATCTGCCCTAAGGAGCACGAGATCAACCTCCGGCAGACTCCGCAGCGCCTCGGGATCCCTCTCCGCGTAGCACCCGGTCACGACGATGAGGGCCCGCGGGTTTTCGCGCCGGCGGCGCCTGGCGATCTTGCGCGCGTCGGCATCGGCGGCGGCGGTCACGCTGCAGGTGTTGATCACCACGAGCCGAGCCTGCGCGGGATCGTCGACCAGAGGGAGCGACCCGCCCATCGCGCCGGCGAGCTCGGCGCTGTCGAGCTGATTCAGCTTGCATCCGAGGGTGGTGACGTGCAGCCCCGTCATCATCAGCGCTCGAGCGGCTCCGCCTTGCGCCGGATGTCCTCGGCCATCGTCTCCTTGTGTTTCACCAGCGCCTCGCGCAGCTGCGGCTCCCGGCGCGCGATGATCTGCACCGCGAGGATCGCCGCGTTCCTGGCCCCCCAGATGCCCACCGAGACCGTGGCGACCGGCACTCCGGGGGGCATCTGCACCGAGGAGAGCAGCGCGTCGAAGCCTGCGAGCGGACTGGAGGCCAGCGGGACGGCGATGACCGGCAGCGTCGTGTGCGCTGCCACCACCCCCGCGAGGTGCGCCGCTCCCCCTGCGCCCGCGATGACCGCGTCCAGGCCGCGGCCGACGGCGCCACGCGCCCACGCCGCCGCCCGCTCCGGCGAACGGTGCGCCGAGGCGACCGTGATCTCGTAGGGCACGCCGAACTGCTCCAGCACGGCGCACGCCTCCTTCATGATCGGAAGATCCGAGTCGCTCCCCATCACGATGCCGACCTTTCCCATGCTCCTTGTTCCCCCTGGCTCCCGCCCTCTCAGTCGCGATCCTCGAGGCGGGCGAGGGCCGCCTTGCCGATGTCGCGCCGGCACATCATCCCTTCGAACTTGATCCGGTCCACGCCGGCGTACGCGCGCGACAGCGCCTCGCGTAGCGTCGCGCCCAGCGAGGTCACCGTCAGGATGCGGCCGCCGTCGGTCTCGATGGCGCCCGCTGTCCCCGCCTGACGGGTCGCGCCATGGAAGACCATCGTGTCGGGGACCTCCGCCGCGTGCGCCAGACCTTCGATGGCGCGCCCCGGGTCGGTGGATTCCGGATACCCGCGCGAGGCCAGCACGACACAGGCGCTCCACTCCCTGCGCCACTGGATCGTATCCGAACCGGAGTCGAGGCTGCCGGCCGCTCCGGAGGCGAGCAGCGGCACGATGTCTCCGGCGATCCGCGGCATCAGCACCTCGGTCTCAGGGTCTCCGAAGCGCGCGTTGAACTCCAGCACCCTGGGCTCGAGGCCGCCGTCGCTGGTGCGCAGGAGCATCAACCCCGCGTAGAGAACGCCGCGATAGGGAGACCCTTCCAGCGCGAGGCCACTGACGGCCGGCTTCATGATCTTTTCGAAGACGACGCTCTCGAGAGCCTCGTCCAGCTCAATGCTCGGCGAGTACCCCCCCATGCCGCCGGTGTTCGGCCCTCGATCGCCATCCAGGGCGCGCTTGTAGTCCTGGCAGGTCGCAAGGGGCACCATCCGCGAGCCATCGGTGACCGCGAAGATGGAGGCCTCGACACCGTCGAGAAACTCCTCGATGACGATCCGCTCGCCGGCGCCGCCGAAGCGCTTCTGCTCCATCATCATGGCGACGGCGCGGGACGCCTCGGCGCGATCCTGGGCCACGACGACCCCCTTCCCCGCGGCCAGCCCGTCGGCCTTCACGACGATGGGAAAGGAGCGCTCCTCGGAGGAGAGCCACGCGTTCGCCTCGCGCGCCGAGGAAAAAATCTCGAAGCCGGCCGTCGGGATGCGATGGCGCGCCATGAACTCCTTCGCGAAGACCTTGCTCCCCTCGATGCGCGCCGCGGCCTTCGACGCGCCAAAGACCGGCAGATCCCGTTTCGTGAACTCATCCGCCAGACCCAGGGTGAGGGGAAGCTCGGGGCCCACGACGGTCAGGTCGATCCGATGCTCGCGGGCAAGATCCGCCAGCGCGGCCACGTCACTCAACCCTCCCCCGGGGGGTGGAAGGCACGTGGCCAGGTCCGCGATCCCCGCGTTGCCCGGGACGCAGAACACGTCCCGCGGCCCGCGGACGAGGGGGCTCTGCCGGATCTTCCACACCAGGGCGTGCTCGCGTGCTCCGCCGCCGATCACCAGGATGCGCATGGGGTCGCGATCATCCTCCTCCTGAGCCTTCCTGTCAACGCGTCAGCGCAATGGGTCACCGCGCCGTGGTCACGGCGACGGAGCTGCCGCGCGGGGTCGCGTACTGCTCCTCGATGGCGTCCAGCAGGGCTCTGGCCACCGTCTGCCTGAACTCGGAACGCTTGAGGAGCGCGGCGTCGTCCGCGTTGCCGATGTTGACGATCTCCAGCAGGATGCTCTGAGGGACGAGGCTCGCGCGGATCACGGCGGGCGCGTAGATGTGCCGCCCGCGGATGACGCGATCCCTCACGGGG
>Ga0137432_1000360_pt1 | contig 27549 bp, 29 predicted proteins | sample EasRivERMZT820_2_FD_102337 | JGI IMG/M metagenome (GOLD analysis project Ga0137432, IMG submission 102337) | Soil microbial communities from meander-bound floodplain in the East River, Colorado, USA - East River MetaG ERMZT820_2 | ecosystem: Environmental > Terrestrial > Soil > Floodplain ... | reverse complement strand
GGTGGTTGGTCGACGCCGCTGAGCAACCGCTCGGCCGGCTCGCCAGCCGCATCGCGCAGATTCTGCGCGGCAAACACAAGCCGACGTTCACGCCGCACGTCAACGGCGGAGATTTCGTCATCGTCATCAACGCCGAGAAAGTGCAGCTGACGGGTCGCAAGACCGAGCAGAAGCGCTACTTCCGGCACACCGGCTACATGGGCCACGAGCGGTTTACGCCAGTGAAAAGAGTGTTGAGCAAGCATCCCGAGCGCGTGATCGAGAAGGCCGTCTGGGGCATGCTCCCCAAGACCACGCTGTCGCGCCAGCATGTGAAGCAGATGCTGAAGGTGTACGCCGGCGCCGAGCATCCGCATGCGGCGCAACAGCCGACGCCGCTGGTCGCCGTGGAGGCCAAATGAGCTCCGCGATCACACCGGAGCTGCGCTGGCACGCGATCGGGCGCCGCAAACTCGGCATCGCGCGCGTCTATCTGACGCCGGGATCCGGCAAGTGGAGCATCAACGGGCGCACGCTGGGTGACTATTTTCCCCGGCCCTCGCTCGTGTCGCACATTCAGCAGCCGTTTACCGCGACCGACACGCTCGGCGCATTCGACGTGAAGGCTCGCGTGGTTGGTGGCGGACTGACCGGCCAGGCCGGTGCGATGCGGTTGGGGATCGCGCGGGCGCTCGTGTTGGCGGATGACAGACATCGGAAGAAACTGCGCGAGCAAGGATTGCTCACTCGCGATCCTCGAGCGGTGGAACGGAAGAAGCCCGGACGCGCTGGCGCTCGCAAGCGCTTCCAGTTCAGCAAGCGGTAAACTTCAAATACTCACGTCGCTTGATCTCGCTCTGGGTCCCTACGGGGTTGAGCGAGAGATGAGAGCGGCGGCGGAAACAACCCAAGAAAGGGAGTAAATGCCTCAGCCTCAGTTGCAGGAATTGTTGGAAGCAGGTGTCCATTTCGGGCATCAGACGCGCCGCTGGAATCCGAAGATGCGGCGGTTCATCTTCGCCGAACGCTCCGGCATCTACATCATCGATCTGCAGAAGACGATGCGTCAGCTCGAATCCGCTCAGGAGCTGCTGCGCAACGTCGTGCTCAAGGGTGAAGGCGTCCTGTTCGTCTGCACCAAGAAGCAGCTCAAGGGCATTCTGGAAGCGGAAGCGAAGCGTTGCAGCGCCTTCTACGTCACGGAGCGCTGGCTGGGCGGGACGCTGACCAACTTCCAGACGATCAAGAAGCAGATCAAGCGGCTCAAGGATCTGGAGCAGGGCGCGGCGGACGGCGATTTCACGAACTACACCAAGAAGGAACAGCTCCTGTTCGATCGCGAGCGCTCGAAGCTCGACAAGAACCTCGCGGGTATCAAGAACCTGGGCCGGCTGCCGGGCGCGCTGTTCATCGTCGACGCCAAGAAGGAGCGCATCGCCGTCGCCGAGGCGAACAAGCTCGGCATTCCGGTCGTCGCGATCGTCGATACCAACGCCGATCCCGACTTGATCACCGTGCCGATCCCGGGCAACGACGACGCGATTCGCGCGGTCTCGCTGATCACGAACGCGATCTCGGACGTGATCGCCGAAGCGCGGCGCCAGATGCCGCTGCGCGATGCCGGCACGGGCGAAGAGGGCGAAGGCACGACGTACTCGACCGAGACGGGCGAGGGCGAGGCGGACGGCGATCGGAAGAAGCGGCCGGCCCGCCGGAAGCGGCGGCCGAAGCCCGAAGCGATCGCGGCCCGCATGAAGACGGAGGAAGCGCCGGCCCCGGCGGAACCCGTGAGCGGGGGCGAGTCGTAACAACCCAGCTGGAATGAACCACCGACCGCCGCCCCCGGGCTGTACGGCGCGAGGGCGGCGTTTTTATGAGGACGTGAAAGGACACTGGAAGCGATGACGACGAAGACGACAGGCATCACCGCGCAGATGGTTGCCGAGCTGCGCAACAAGACCGGCGCGGGGATGATGGACTGCAAGAAAGCGCTCGAGGAGTCGGGCGGCGACATGGCGAAGGCCGAGGATCTGCTGCGCGTGAAGTACGCCGCGCGCGCCGAGAAGCGCGCCGACCGCGCCGCCGGCCAGGGCGTGATCGAGATCTATCTGCATTTCAACGGCAGGGTTGCGACCATGGTCGAGCTCAACTCGGAGACCGACTTCGTGGCGAACACGGCCGAGTTCCACCAGCTCGCCAAGGACATCGCGCTGCACGTCGCGTCGGCCAGGCCGATCGCCGTGCGCACCGAGGACGTCCCCGCCGAGGTGGTCGAGCGCGAGCGCCGCGTCTATCGGGCGCAGGTCGCCGAAGAGAAGAAGCCCGACGCGGTGAAGGACAAGATCGTCGAAGGGAAGCTGAAGAAGTTCTTCCAGGAGAACGTGCTGCTCGAGCAGCCGTTCGTGAAGGACGACAAGCAGACCGTCGGAGACCTTGTCAAGGCGCTGTCCGGCAAGACGGGCGAGAAGGTCGAAGTTCGCCGCTTCGCGCGGTTCGAGCTCGGAGGCAATTAAGTGGCGACGCTCGCCTACAAGCGCGCGCTGCTCAAGCTCTCTGGAGAGGCGTTCGCGGGTGGGCGAGCTTCCGGCATCGACTTCGGCGTCATCGAACGGCTGTCCGATGAGCTGAAGGCCGTCGCCGCCACCGGCGTGCAGCTCGGCCTGGTCATCGGCGGCGGCAACATCCTGCGCGGCACCACCGCGAGCGAGCAGGGCATGGATCGCGTCTCCGCCGATTACATGGGCATGCTCGCCACGATCATCAATGCGCTCGCGCTGCAGGACATTCTGGAGAAGAAGGGCGTCGACACGCGCGTGATGACGGCGATTCGCATGGAAGAGCTGGCCGAGCCCTACATTCGACGGCGCGCGGTACGCCACCTCGACAAGGGCCGCGTCGTGATCTTCGCGGGTGGCACCGGCAATCCCTACTTCTCCACCGACACGGCCGCGGTATTGCGCGCGCTCGAGATCGAAGCCCAGGTCATCCTCAAGGCGACGAATGTGGATGGCATCTACACGGCCGATCCCAAGAAGGACCCGTCCGCCAAGTTCCTGCCGCAGATCACGTTTCAGGAAGCACTGGTCAAGGGGTATGCCGTGATGGACGCGAACGCCTTCGGGTTGTGCAAAGAGAACAAGCTCCCCATCGTGGTATTCAACATTAACCAGCCCGGCGCGACGGCCAGGGTTCTGACCGGTGAGCGCGTCGGCACGATCGTCCAATGAGTCCCTCCTCCGGCCCAACTCCGACACTCGCGGATCACGTCAAACACGCCAAGCAGCTGATGGACAAGGCGGTCGAAGCGGTGAAGCGTGAATTCACGACCGTGCGCACCGGCAAGGCCACGACCGCGCTGCTCGACCTCGTCCGCGTCGAGGCGTACGGGAACGAGATGCCGCTCACGCAGGTCGCGAGCGTCGCCGCCCCCGAGCCGAAGCTGCTGACGGTCCAGCCGTGGGATAAGAGCCTGATGAAAGCGGTGGAGAAGGGCATTCTCGCGTCGGACCTGGGTCTCACGCCCTCGAACGATGGCAACATCATCCGGATTCCGTTGCCGCTGCTCACCGAGGAGCGCCGCAAAGAGCTGGTGAAGGTGATTCACAAGTTCGCCGAAGAAGGACGCGTCGCGATCCGGCATGCGCGGACGGAAACGATGAACCGCATCAAGAAGACCGAGCACGTCTCGTCCGACGATCAGAAGCACACCGAGAAGGAAGTGCAGAAGCAACACGACGAGCACCTCAAGTCCGTGGACGCCGCCGTGAAGGCCAAAGAAGCGGAAATCATGGAAGTCTGATGTTGCCGGGGCCAATACCGCGTCACATCGCGATCATCATGGACGGCAACGGCCGCTGGGCGAATGAACGCCGGCTGCCGCGGCCGTTCGGCCACCGGGCCGGGATGAAAGCCGTGCGCGAGGTGGTCGAAGGCGCGATCGAAGCAGAGGTCGAGGTGTTGACGTTGTTCGCGTTCTCCGAGGAGAACTGGAACCGTCCCGCGCCCGAGATTTCGGCACTGATGGATCTGCTCGAGGAGTACATCGCGCAGGAAGTCGCCGAGTTGCGGGACCAGGGTGTGCAGGTGCACGTGCTGGGCGATCGTTCCCGGCTCACGCAGGGCGGCCGCGCGGCGGTCGAGCGCGTGGAACGGGAGACCGGCACCGGCACCAAGCTGCATCTGAACCTGTGCATTTCATATTCGTCGCGCGGAGAAATCGCGCGCGCGGCCCGGCTGCTCGCCGAAGAAGTGCTCAAGGGCACCCGGAAACTCGAAGACATCGACGAAGATGCGCTGCGCGCCAAGCTCTACACCGCGCCCTGGGGCGATCCCGACCTGCTGATTCGCACCTCCGGGGAGCAACGCCTGTCCAACTTCCTGCTGTGGCAGCTCGCCTACACGGAGCTGTATATCACGCCCGTGCTGTGGCCGGACTTCAATCGCCGCACCCTGCTCGACGCGATCCTCGAATATCAGCGCCGCGACCGGCGCTTCGGGAAAGTCACCGCGTCCTGATGCCCCCCCCCTCCAAAAACCTGGTGCAGCGCATCGTGGTGGCCGCGATCGCCATTCCAGCGGTTGCGGGCGTCATCTGGCTGGGCGGCTGGGTGTTGGCGGGCGCGCTCGCGCTGCTCGGCGTGCTCGGGACGCGCGAGGTCTACGACTTCGCGCGCCGCCAGGGGATCGAGCCGCTCGAGCGCACCGGGTGGCTCGCGGCCGCGGCCATTCCGCTGCTGGCATACTGGGCCAAGGGCTCCGAGCTGCACTGGGCCGAGGCGCCACTGTATCTCGCGGCGCTCTGGCTCATGGTGGTGATGACGATCGCGATGAGCCGGCGCGGGCCGGGGGGCCGGCCGCTCACGGCGATTGCGGTGACGATCTTCGGCGCGGCGTATGCGTCGGGGTTGCTCGCGTTCCTGATCGCGATTCGCCACGGCGGCGTCGCGGTGATACGACCAGGTGCCTACGTCCTGCTGACGCTGTTTCCGCTCGTGATCACGTGGATCTGCGACACCGCTGCGATGGCAACGGGGTCGGCGCTCGGTGGCCCCAAGCTGGCCCCGATCCTTTCGCCCAAGAAGACCTATTCGGGCGCGATCGGGGGCACGCTGGGCGGCATCATCACGGCGCTCGCGATCGGCAAGTTCGTGCTCAATCGCCAGGGATGGCACTTCACGGACTGGCAGCTGCTGCTGTTCGGGCTGGCCGTCTCCAGTGTCGGCCAAATCGGCGACGTCGCCGAGTCCCTGCTCAAGCGTGAGGTCGCAGTCAAAGACTCGTCGGCCCTCATTCCGGGACACGGTGGCGTTCTGGACCGGCTCGATTCTCTTTACTTCGTGATCCCCGCGGCCGCAGGACTCTACCGGATGTACGGAGTGATATGAGCGTCGGCGTTGCCGTACTCGGCTCCACCGGCTCGATCGGCCGTTCAACCCTCCAGGTCCTCGCACGGCAGCGCGAGAGATTCCGTGTGGTCGCCATCACCGGTCACTCCAACAAGGAGCTGCTCGCACAGCAGGCGGCGGAGTGGAAGCCTGCGTACGTCGGCTTGGTAAATGGGAGAGGGGAGAAGGGAGAGGTACGCGATGGCGCGAGGCAAGGGATGGCCTGCCTGGTCGAAGCCGCGACGCATCCCGACGTGAAGATCGTCGTCAACGGCATCGTGGGTGCCGCTGGGCTCGAGGCGACGCTGGCCGCGCTGCAAGCAGGGAAGCGGGTCGCGCTCGCGAATAAAGAGACGCTCGTGATGGCGGGCGAGCTGGTGGCGCGTGCCGCGCGCGAGGGCGGCGGCGAGATCGTCCCGGTGGACTCCGAGCATAGTGCCGTGCTTCAATGTGTCAGCGGGCGGAGGCCCGGCGAGTTGGCGCGCCTGATTCTCACGGCCTCGGGCGGCCCATTCCGTACCTGGGGTGCCGAGCGCGTGTCGCGCGCAACGGTCGCTGAAGCGCTCAAGCATCCGACGTGGACCATGGGGAAGAAGATCACGGTCGATTCGGCGACCCTCGTCAACAAGGCCCTCGAGGTCATCGAAGCGCATTTCCTGTTTCATGTGGGGTATGACCGGATCGATGTGGTCATTCACCCGCAATCCGTCATTCACGGCTTCGCCGAGTTCGTGGACGGCTCCGTGCTGGCGCAAGTTGGATTCCCGACCATGGAGCTGCCGATCCTGTACGCGTTGACATATCCCGATCGCGTGCCCGACGAGGGGGTGCGCCGGTTCGATCCGGTGGCCGCGGGAACGCTCACGTTCGAAGCGCTGCAGCCGGAGCGGTTCCCCGCCTACGTCGTGGGCCGCGATGCGGCACGCGCGGGCGGCACATCGCCGGCGATGTTCAACGCCGCCAACGAGGTCGCGGTGCAGCTGTTCCTCGAAGAGAAGATTCCGTTCGGGCGGATCGCCGAGATCATCGAGTCCGTGGTCGCGCGCGGGCAGCCGGGCACGGGGGGGGGCGACACGCTGGAAGGCGTGCTGGCCGCCGACGCCAAGGCGCGCAAGCTGGCGTTGGAGGTCGCGTGCTCCTGACACTGCTGTCGCTCCTCGTCGTGCTGGGCGTGCTGATCTTCGTGCACGAGCTGGGCCACTTCCTCGTGGCGAAAGCGGTGGGAATTCAGGTGCTGCGCTTCTCGCTCGGGTTCGGCCGGCCGGTGGTCGAATGGAAACGCGGTGAGACCGAGTACTGGATCTCATGGATCCCGCTCGGCGGCTACGTGAAGATGGCCGGTCTCGAAGAAGAAGGGATGGTGGGCGAGCTCGAAGGCGGCAAAGCGGCTGTCGCGATCGATCCCACCCGCACATTCGACAGCAAGCCGTTGTGGGCACGGATGGCGGTGATTCTGGCCGGCGTGACGATGAACATCCTCCTGGCCTTCTTCATCTTTACCGGCTTGTTCGCGGTGGATGGTGTGCCGGTCCCGGCGACGACGCAGGTCGACACGGTCCTCGCGCACACGGTCCCGCCCGGGACGGAAGGGCTGACGGAACTGCGTCGCGGCGATCGCATCGTCCGCGTGAACGGGGACACCGTTACGTCGTGGCTGGACCTACAGGAGAAGCTGTTCAAGAGTGATTCAGCAGCCCGCGTGGAGATCGAGGGGCGGTCAGAGCCCATCGTGGTACGCCTGCCTAAGGATCAAGATCTGCGTGCGCGAGCGCTCGCCAGCATTCGACCGTATGTGCCCGCCCGGATCGGCATGGTCTACCCTGGCGAAGCGGGGGCTCGGGGTGGCCTCAAACCGGGCGACGTCGTGATTCGCATCGACGGGGATTCGGTGCGGTCGTGGAATGACGTGCAGTTCAAGTTGTGGAGGAGTCCCGGCATGGCACTCCCGTTCACGGTACAGCGCGACACCGCGCTGGTGAACCTCACCGTCACTCCACGTGCTGAGACAGAAACAGACAGCACGTCTCCCCGTCCCCCAACCTTCGGGTTTATCGGTGCCGAAGGGGACATCGCCGAGATCAAGCAGCGGCTGCCGCTTGGCCGCGCCGTCGCCGCTGGAGCCCTGCAAACCGTCCGCCAGGGGGAACTCGTGATCCAGGCCGTCGGGCGCCTGGTGAGGGGCAAAGGGCTGCGGGAGCTGGGTGGTCCCATCACGATCGCGCAGGTGTCCGGCCAGGCGGCCCGCCTGGGGTTGGACAGGTTCCTGTCCGTCCTCGCCATCATTTCAGTGGGTTTGGCGATTCTGAACCTGCTGCCCATCCCGGTCCTGGACGGTGGTCACGCGATGTTCCTGATCGCGGAGGGCATCCGGCGAAAACCGCTGTCACCGCAGCTCCGGCTCCGGCTGACCCAGGTGGGCATGCTGATCGTGTTCGCGATCATGATTCTCGCGATTTCGAACGATGTCATCCGTAACATCCGTTAACGACGACCTCGCTGGCTACATCGCGGGTCGTATCACCGCGGAGCAGCTGGTTGGTGTCGTAGCGGCGGCATACTACCAGGGAGAGGGGAGAAGGGAGAGGTTGCGTCCGGTGATGGACGTGATTGAGCGTGCGCATCCGGGCATCGTTGAACTTCGGGGCACGACGGATCGTCCGGGATTTGCGGTGCGTCTGCAGGAACGGCCATTTCCGAAACAGTGGGAGGGCGCCCTGCGGGAAGCAGCAGTGCAGGTCGCGGGCACCGAATCGAACCTCTCCCCTCTCCCTTCTCCCAGTTTCTTGACCCGCATCCTCAGGGCGATCCGCAGGGTTTTCAGCGCATTAGCTTGACCACCAACCCGATCAACAACACCAACCCGATTCCCGCACCGGCAATGATCAGCCAGGTCCGGCGCTTTCCGGGCGGATCGATCAGCGCGTCGCGCTGCCGGGTCTCCCCCCCCATCGGCGCGGTCCCGAGCGGCACGCTGGGCCGGCTGGGCCGGCGTTTCTCCTCCACCTCATCGAGATCGGCGCGCAGCTCCGCGGCGTTGGCGTAGCGGTCGTCGGGATGTTTGGCGAGGCACTTCATCACCACGCGCTCGAACCGTTTCGAAAGCTCGGGGCGCCTCTTGCGCAGCGAGGGCGGCGGGTCCTCCACGTGCATGCGCGCGAGCTCGAACCAGTCGGTCGAGCTGAACGGCACTTCGCCGGTCGCGGCCTTGTAGAGTGTGACGCCGAGAGCGTAGAAGTCGACGCGCGGGTCGAGCGGGCGACCCTGCGCCTGCTCGGGGGACAGATAGTGCGGGGTCCCGATGGTCATGTTGACGCCGGTGGAGGCGGTATAGCCTGAGACGGCGCGCGCGATCCCGAAATCAGTGAGGACGGCGCCGCCATCCGAGCGGAGCAGCACGTTGTCCGGCTTCAGGTCGCGATGAATCACTCCCTGGTCATGCGCGAACTGGAGCGCGCCGGTGATGTCGCGCGCGAGCCGCAGGATGCCCTCTTCGGATAGCGGCCCTTCGCGGGCGAGCCGGGCACCGAGGCTGTCGGCGCACAGGTCCATGGCGAAGTAGACGTGGTCCCTCGTCTTCGCGACGGAGCGGATCCGAATGATGTTCGGATGCTCGAGTTTGGCCGCGGTCTCGCTCTCGTTTCGAAACCGGGACTCGAATTGGGGGTCGCCCGCGTAGCGGGGCTTCAAGACCTTGATCGCGACCGGAGTGCCGTCGGGTTGCCGGGCGGCAAAGACGAAGGCATACCCCCCCTGGCCGAGCAGGCGTTCGAGGGTATAGGGGCCAAGGGTTTGGCCGACCAGGTCGGTCGCGGCGTTGGTCACTTTACAAAGGGGCGCAGCCCGGTTAACCTACGGCGCTTCCAACGATTAGGGAACAGGGACGATGTACGACAAGACGACGCCGGTCAGGAAACACGGGCTGCACGAAAAGGACACCGGATCAAGCCGGGTCCAGGTCGCGCTGCTCACCGAGCGCATCAACAGCCTCACGGATCACTTCCGGGTCCACGCGAAGGACTTCCACGGGCAACGCGGCCTGCTGCGCATGGTCAGCCGCCGCCGCCGCCTGCTGGAGTACTTGAAGCGCACCGATCTCGCGAAGTACCGGCAGCTCATCGACGAGCTCGGTCTCCGACACTAAGTGCGTAAGGCGTCGTGCTGGGCCGCCCCGGGAAGAGCACCCGGGGCTTGGCGCTCAGCACATTTCCAGTGCTCTAGACAGGCAAGGCAGTGAAGCGAGTAGAAACGAATTTCGCCGGCCGTACCCTCACGATTGAATCGGGGCGGCTGGCCAAGCAGGCGGCAGGGTCATGTCTCGTGCAATTCGGTGAAACGGTCGTGTTAGCCGCCGTCACCGTCTCCGAGAGCCTCTCGAACCTGCCGTACTTTCCTCTGACCGTCGAATACCGCGAAAAGGCCTACGCCGCCGGCAAGATCCCCGGCGGCTTTTTAAAGCGTGAAGGCCGGCCCTCCGATGACGAAGTGACGTCGGCGCGCGTCATCGACCGCGGCGTGCGGCCGCTCTTTCCCGAGGGCTTCAAGAACGAAGTGCAGGTCTTCGTCTACGTGCTCTCGGCCGACCAGGAGAACGACGCCGATGTGCTGGGCGTCGTGGCGGCTTCGACCGCGCTCTCGCTCTCGAGGGTGCCATGGAACGGTCCGATCGCCGCGGTGCGCGTCGGCCGCGTCGAAGGGGCCTGGATTCTCAATCCGACGTTCCAGCAACTGGAGTTTTCGGATGTCGATCTCACCGTTTCGGGCTCGCGCGACTCGATCGTTATGGTCGAGGGTGGCGCGCTGGAGCTGACGGAGGCGGAGATCATCAAAGGCCTCGAAGTCGCTCACAAGGGCATCACGGAGCTGCTCGGCGTCGCCGATCAAGTGGTCGAAGCGGTCCAGCAGCCCAAGATGGAATGGGTCAAGGCCGAACCGGCCCCGGAGCTCGCGGCGCGCGTGAAGGAGCTTGCGGAAGACAAGATCGCCGAGGCACTGACGGTCGCTGTGAAGGCCGAGCGCACGCAGGCGCTCAGCGCGATCAAGGCCACGACCATCGAAAGGCTGGCCGAGGAGTTCCCGGACAAGCTCCGCGAGATCGCGGAGGTGATCGAAGGGATCGAATACACCACGATGCGCGAGCGCGTGCTGTCGTCGGGCGAGCGCGTGGATGGGCGCGATCTCGACACGGTGCGGCCGATCACGTGCGAGGTGGGCTGGTTGCCGCGCGCGCACGGCTCGGCGCTGTTCACACGCGGGCAGACACAGGCGCTCGCGACGGTGACGCTGGGCACGACCGACGACGAGCAGCGCATCGATTCGATCGACGTGGCGCAGGAGACGACGAAGTCGTTCATGCTGCACTACAACTTCCCGCCGTTCTCGACGGGCGAAGTGAAGCCGGTGCGCGGCGTGTCGCGGCGCGAGATCGGCCACGGCGCGCTCGCCGAACGGGCGCTGCAGGCGGTGCTGCCGCCCTACGAGCAGTTCCCCTACACGCTCCGGATCGTCTCTGAGATCCTAGAGTCCAACGGCTCGTCGTCGATGGCGACCGTGTGCAGCGGCTCGCTCGCGCTCATGGATGCCGGCGTGCCGGTCAAATCGGCCTGCGCGGGTGTGGCGATGGGCCTGATTACCGACGGCAAACGGACCGCGATCCTCACCGATATTCTGGGCACCGAGGATCACCTCGGCGACATGGATTTCAAGGTCGCTGGGACGAAGGACGGCGTGACGTCGATCCAGATGGACATCAAGGTCGAGAAGCTCGACTGGAAGGTCATTAGCGAAGCGCTCGAAAAGGCCAAGACGGCGCGCCTGCACATCCTGGACAACATGCATCAGGCGATGCCCGAGCCACGCGCGCAGCTGTCCAAGTACGCGCCTCGCATCCTCACGATTCAGATCCGGCCCGACAAAATCGGCGACCTCATCGGCCCCAAGGGCAAGACGATCCGCGGCATCCAGGAGCAGACGGGCGCCCAGATCAACGTGGAGGACACGGGCATGGTCACGATTTCGGGCGTGGGCGAAGCGGCAGAGCGCGCCCGGGACATGGTCTCCGGCCTCATGCAGGAGCCGGAAGTCGGCAAAGTGTATGAGGGCGTGGTGAAAAGCACGACGGCGTTCGGCGCGTTCGTGGAGATCATCCCCGGCATCGAGGGGTTGCTGCACATCTCCGAGCTGCAGCACGGCCGCACCGAGAAGACCGAGGACGTGGTGAAAAAGGGCGACCATCTCAAGGTGAAGCTGCTCGAGGTGGACGAACGCGGCCGGATGCGGCTCTCCCGGAAAGCGCTCATCGAGAAGAACTAGCGTGGTTACCACGCTAGACACGGTCCGCCTGGACCGGGAAATCCACCGCACCGCCGCGCCGAACGGCCTCACCGTGCTGTCCGAGCGGGTGCCGAGCGTGCGATCGGCGGCGGTGGGCGTGTGGGTGCGCACCGCCAGCGCGCACGAGCAACGCCCCAAGATGGGCGTGTCGCACCTGCTCGAGCACATGGTGTTCAAGGGCACCGAGAAGCGCACGGCGCAGGAGATCGCCCTGTCGCTCGAGTCGCGCGGCGGCGCGCTCGATGCCTACACCTCGCGCGATGCCACCGCCTACCAGGCGCGCGTGCTCGATGCGGACCTGCCGCGCGCGCTCGACGTCATCACCGACATGGTGCGCCGGCCCGCGCTGCGCGACAGCGACCTCTCGCTCGAGCGCCAGGTGGTGCTCGAGGAAATCGCGACCGTCGAAGACACGCCGGACGACGAAGTATTCGATCTTTCCTACGAGACGATGTGGCCGAGCCATCCGTACGGCTTCCAGATCCTCGGCACCAAGGAAACCGTCAGCGCCATCTCGACCGACGATCTGAAGCATCTGCATGCGCGCGCCTATTTCCCCGGCAACTGCGTCATCGCGGCCGCGGGCAACTTGACGCATCAGGCGTTGCTCGAGGAGGTCGACCGGCAGGGATGGTTCAACGGTGACGGCCTAACCCCGAATCCCCAGCCCCCACCAGTGCCGCCGGTTCCACCGGCGGTGCGCGGCGTGCGGCGCGCATTCGAAAAGGACACGGCGCAGACGCACATCGTGTTCGCGACGGACACCATTCCCTATGCCGACCGCCGCAAATACGGGATGCTGGTGATCTCCAACGTGTTCGGTGGCGGGATGTCGAGCCGGCTGTTCCAGCGCATCCGGGAGGAGCTGGGACTCGCCTATGCGATTTACAGCTTCACGTCGTTCTATAGTGCGATGGGTATGGCGGGGGTGTACGTGGGCAGCCAGCCCGCGCGGGCGGCGAAAGCCGAAGAGGCGATTCGCGGGGAATTTGCCAGGCTGGCGCGAGAGGGATTGCGCGGCGAGGCGCTGGACGACGCGAAACAGCAGACGTTGGGGCAGCTGATGCTGTCGCTGGAGAGCCCCACGTCCCGGATGTATCGTTTGGCGAGCACGGCCGTGTACAACGAGCCGTATCGCAGCCTCGACGAGGTGTTGAAGACGGTCGAGGCTCTCACGGCAGACGAAGTGTCGGCGTTGGCGGCGGAGTTTTTTGCCCCCGAGCGGCAAACCGTAGTCTCCCTCGGTCCCAACGGAGGAAGCCAGTGATCGTCGGCGTGCCGAAGGAAATCAAGACCAACGAGAACCGGGTTGCGCTGGTGCCGGCGGGGGCGGAGTCGCTCGCGGGCGACGGTCACACGGTGCTCGTGGAGCAGGGGGCCGGGCTCGGCTCGGGCTTCAATGACGACGCCTATCGCGGGGTGGGCGCGGAGATCGCGCCGTCGGCGGACGCGGTCTGGTCCAAGGCCGAGATGATCATGAAGGTGAAGGAGCCGATCGAGCCCGAGTGGCCGAAGATCCGCAAGGGGCAGGTGGTCTTCACGTATTTCCATTTTGCCGCGTCGGAGCCGCTCACGCAGGCGGTGATCAAGTCAGGCTGCGTCGCCATCGCATATGAGACGGTGCAGTTGTCCACCGGCGAGCTGCCGCTGCTCACGCCGATGAGCGAGGTCGCAGGGCGCATGGCGGTGCAGGAGGGCGCGAAGTATCTCGAGAAGGTGTTCGGCGGCAGCGGCATTCTGCTCGGCGGCGTGCCGGGTGTGCTGCCCGCCGAGGTGGTGATCATCGGTGGCGGTGTGGTCGGAACCAACGCCGCGAAGATGGCGGCCGGCCTGGGCGCGCACGTCACGCTGCTCGATGTGTCGCTCGATCGACTGCGCTACCTCTCCGATGTGCTGGCTGCCAACGTCGATGGTGTGTTCTCCAATCGTCACAACATTCTCGAGCAGATCAGGAAGGCCGATCTCGTGATCGGCGCGGTGCTGCTGCCGGGCGCGAAGGCGCCGAGCCTGGTCAAGAGGGGCGATTTGAAGCTGATGAAGCCCGGTTCGGTGATTGTGGACGTGGCGGTGGACCAGGGCGGTTGCATCGAGACGACGAAGCCGACGACGCACGAGAATCCCACCTACGTGGTCGATGGCATCATCCACTACGCCGTGGCGAACATGCCTGGTGGCGTGCCGCGCACGTCCACGCTCGCGCTTACCAACGCGACCTTCTCTTACGCCAAGAGGCTCGCGAAGCTCGGCTGGAAGAACGCCTGCCGGAAGGATCCCAGCCTCGCGCTGGGGTTGAACGTGGTCGAAGGGAGAGTCGTTTACCCGGGTGTGGCGGAGGCGTTCAATCTGCCGCTGGTGGATGCCAAGACCGTTTTGTAGCCCCGCGGCGGCCCCGACGAGAAGAGTCCGGTTTGGCTCGCTGTAATAAGCACTCTAGGCTGACCAGCCTAACGTGGTCGGCCGCGCTCAGAAGTCGTTGTTATGCTGCAGGAGAGTGCGGTGCATGTATGTTAGACAGGTATGTCTAATTCTCGTTAGGCCGCACACTTGCCGGTACTGGGATAAGAATGAAGCAACCTTACCTCGGCATCATCACCTTCAGTACGGCCTTGCTGCTCGCTCAGCTCGTGGCCTGCGCTTCCAGAACGGTAGGTTCCCAAGCCGACCTTCACTTCGTGCGTCCGAGAATGCTGTCATGCCCACAACCCCAGAGGCCCTCGGACTATGCGTTCGCGTCGCGGCAGGACAGCGTTGTCCTCGAATTCATGGTCGACACCGCTGGTCACCCGGAGCCGAACACCATCGTTGTGGTCCGAACGACCGACGCAACTCTCAATCATGATGCCAAGCAGGTCGCGGCTCGCTGTCGCTTCCAACCGGCTGTTCACAATGGGCAGCCAATCCGCGTGTCCGTCAACATGCCAGTCATATGGCTGAGTTCGTCGCGTTAGGCTCTGATTCTCCAGTCGTGTGCGGCCTAACATGCGCCTGAAGCTGACGGCGCCGTTTTGCTGTGGTAGTCTTCTGTTTGTGGACTCTTCAAGCTCGCGCCGCAGCTTAGGCGCTTCTCGTTAGGCCTCCTCGATGAAAAAGAACAGGACGCGGTATGCTCAGACATCGACCCGCGATCGTTGCGCTGATGATGATGGGAGGTGCGTCGTTGACTGCATCAGGCCAGGGGCGCCCGGACCCGGCGGCGCTGATTACCGCCCAGCGCGCGGCCATGGTCCCGCTTGCCTGGATGGACGGAGTTTGGAGAGGGTCCGCATGGACCGTACTGCCGTCTGGCGAGAAGCTCATCATCACACAGACGGAGCGGATCGGGCCTTTGCTGGATGGCTCAATCAAGGTCGTCGAGGGGCGAGGTTACGAGGCGGATGGGAGGGTCGGGTTCAACGCGTTCGGCATCATCTCCTACAACCCGGACACTCAGGTCTATAGTCTGCATTCTCACGCACTAGGCATGGTCGGGGATTTTGCCTTACGGCTTACGAGCGATGGCTACGTGTGGGAGATCCCTGCGGGGCCTGCGACGATTCGCTACACAGCGGTCATCACGAACGGGGCGTGGAAGGAGGTTGGCGACCGACTCGTGCCCGGTCAGGATCCCGTTCGCTTCTTTGAGATGAATCTGACGCGCGTCGGTGATACCGCTTGGCCCGCCGCCGGCGCCGTTCTCCCGCGATGAACACGTCGCGGTCGCCGTGGCCCCGTTAGTCCGAAATGCCTTGGTCGCGATTCTTGCCGGAGCGGCAACAGGGGCGGTTCTCTTGGGCGCCGGTGGTCGGCTTGCCATGTCCCTCTTCGCGATCGCCATCGGTCGGCCGTCGGCTTTCACGTTCGGCGGGTCGATGAGCGTCGTCTTCTCGGGGGCTATCGCCGGAGCGGTGGGCGGTCTGCTGCTTGCGCTCGTGCATCGGTTCTTGCGAGGCGGCTTCTGGCTCCGGGGGCCCGCGTTCGGTGTTCTCTGTTATCTGATCGCGGTTCCGGGCTTCCGGCCACCGCAGCCACTCGTCTTCGGATTATTCGCGCCGTGGTTCTTGGCGTATGGCGTTGCGACGGTTTGGGCGCGCGAGCGGTGGGTCGCTGGTGCCGCCGCGGGTCGCCCGTCTGAGACGGGGAAACCGCAGCCAGGCGCTTCCCGTTAGGCTCGGCGAACGATTATTCGGAGCCGCCTTTGAAGGAGTTCAAAATGATGACGAGTCGCTCAATCATCGTTGCCATGACCCCGTGTGCGTTTGCGCTCGCGCCCCAGTTCGCCTTCGCACACTAAAAGGAGATTCTGACTCCCAGCGCCAGCCCGCCGTTGGGTGTGGAACCCACCGTCAGCCGCTGCAGCGGGACCGGTGACCACGTGACGGTCTTTGTCTCGGATCCGACGATGAGGCCGAGCAGGATCCCGACGCCAGCCAGCACCCCAATCCGCGTATCGACTTTCGGTGAGACCTGATAGGCCAGGCACTCGAGCGTCGTGCATTTCCCATTCTCGTCCAGAACGTCCGGGGACGCGATCAGAGCGAGCACGGTGCCGGCGAGCCCGCCCAGTAACGCGCCCTCACCGGCCATGCTTCGTTCACGACGGACGTCGAGTCGCGAGACGGAGTCCTCCGGTACGATCAGCGCCAGTCCAGGGGCATCTCCGTCCACTTGCACCACCAAGGTGTCTACCTCCCATCGCACGAGCGTACCGGTCATTTGATAACCGAGGCTCCCGGCATCCAATCGGATCCGCGCGCCGGGATTGGGGCGGGGGGCTTGCGCGCACTCGGCAGGACGGGCAATGAGGAGGAGCGTGGTGCACCAGACCAGCGTGGCTAGGCGGCGCATGGCCTGGCGAGAGGCACGAGTCGTGCCGCCTCAAAAACGCTGCCGATACGGAACGCGATGTCTCGGGTTGGGGACAACCGTGTGTTGATGACTCGCCAGTACGACCGTAGTGGAGGTAGAATTGCCGTCATGAACGTGAAAATCCTCGCGGTTGCCGTTGCCCTGAGCGTTGCGACCCAGTCAGCCACCCCCGCCCAGCAGCTCACGCCGGCCGAGCGAGGTCAGATCGACAGCGGCGCAGCGGCGGTTCTCGGATCTACCGGCGCGCCCAGCGCGTCGATCGCGATCGTGCGCGGCGGGCAGATCGTCTACGAGCGTGCCTACGGCAACGGCCGTGGGACCACGGCGGCGGTCCCGTCGATGCGCTACGCGATCGGATCGGTCAGCAAGCAGTTCACCGCCGCCGCGGTTCTCCTGCTGGCCGAAGACGGGAAGCTGTCGCTGAGCGACCCGGTCGCGAAGTGGTATCCCCAACTCACGCGCGCACGGGACGTCTCGATCGGGCAGCTGCTCTCCATGACGTCCGGCTATCAGGACTACTGGCCCCAGGATTACGTGTTCCCGGACATGCAGCGTCCTGCCGGCGCCCAGGCGATCATGGAGCGCTGGGCCGGTGCGGGAAAGCCGCTCGATTTCGACCCCGGCACCAAGTGGCAGTACAGCAATACCAATTACGTGATCGCTGCCGCCATCGTCGAGCGCGTCGCGGGCATGCCGTTCATGGACTTCCTGCGACAGCGCATCTTCACCCCGCTCAAGATGACGTCGGTTGCGGATTTCGACGCCGGCCCGCTCCAGGAGAGCGATGCGGGCGCGTATCTGCGCAACGGACTTGGTCCCCTTCGACCCGCGCCGAAAGAGGGCAAGGGATGGCTGTTCGGCGCGGGACAGCTCGCGATGACGGCGCGCGATCTCGCCACATGGAACATCGCCGTGATGGCGCAGTCCCTCCTGCGGCCGGCATCGTACAAGCGGCAACAAACAGAGACCCTGCTGCACGACGGCACGGCTACCGGATACGGGCTCGGCGTAGGAATCGCGACGCGGAACAGCCGCCGGCTGATCGCGCACGGGGGCGCCGTCTCGGGATATACGACGAGCAATCGGGTCTATCCCGATCACGGTGCCGCGATCGTGGTGTTCACGAACATCTATCCGGGCGCGGCCGACGCCGCGGGACAAATTGCGCAACGCATCGCGAACATCATTCTTGCGCGCGTCGACACCGCCGACACGGCTGCGGACGGCCTGGCGCGCCGCATCTACGAAGGCCTCGTCAAGGGAACGATCGACCGTTCCCTGTTCACGCCTTCAGCGAACGCCTACTTCACACAAGAAGTGGTGAGCGATTACGCCTCGAGTCTTGGGCCGTTGGGATCACCCCGCGAGTTCACTCCCACGGGGAAGTCGCTGCGCGGCGGCATGGTAATCCGGTCTTATCAAATTCTTGCGGGGAGTGCGGTCCTGGACCTTACGATGATGACGCTGCCGGACGGCAAGATCGATCAGTATCTGGTCTCGCGCGAAGGAACGACCCCCTCGCAGGGGATGCCGCACAGCCTGTTCAATGGCCGGGATCTCGGCGGCTGGCATGTCGACATCCCCGCGGCCGACACCAACGCGCGGCTGCCGAGTGCATTCGCCGTCCGCAACGGCGTGCTGGTCAGCCTCGGCGAGCCGCGCGGTCATCTCATCACCGACTCCAGCTACGCCGACTACCGGCTGGAGGTGGAATACCGATTTCCGGCCAAGCCCGGCAATGCCGGCGTGCTGGTGCACGCATCGACGCCGCGCGCGCTTTACGGGATGTTTCCGCGTTCCGTCGAAGTCCAGCTCGAGCACGGGAACGCGGGCGACTTCTGGTGCATCCTCGAAGACATCCAGGTTCCGGACATGGAGAGTCGGCGCGGCCCCCGCGCCGACTGGGGCACGACCGAGGGCAAGGCGCGACGCATTCGCAACCTGACCGACAGCTCAGAGAAGCCGCTCGGCGAGTGGAATACCATGGTGATTGAAGCGGTCGGCCGCGCGCTCCGGGTCTGGGTCAACGGCGACCTGGTGAACGATGGCCTCGACGCAACCGCCGACCGCGGCCAGATCGCGCTCCAGGCCGAGGGATCGGAGGTCGAGTTTCGAAAGCTGTTGCTGACTCCGATCAGCAAGCAATGACAAATACACGTCTCCTTGTGTTTGCAGGTGCGCTGCTCCTGTTCCCACGTACCGGCCACGCGCAGCGGTTGCCTGCCGAGCGCCTCCCCCCTGTTGTCATGGGTTTTGCGCCAGACTCGGCGCGAGCCACGCGCGGTCACGCGGTCACCGGCCTGGTCATCGGGGCTGCGGTTGGATTGGTCGCTGCGTACGTGCTGTTCGCTCCAGGGAGCAACGCGTGCAGCGGGTCAGGTGATTACGAGGAGAATTGCCGGCTGTATCGCGCCGGCATCGTGATCGGTGCGGCGGGTTTGGGAGCCCTCGTCGGAGCCCTGATTCGGACCGAGAAGTGATGCGCTGGTTCGCGTTGGCCGCATTCGTAGGATGCCTGGGGATCTCGGCGTTCTATCGCTGGCGCGCGCGGCAGCAGGGAGAAACGATTGCACGCCGTCGTGAGAACCCCCTGCTGATCGCGGGCCGGGCCGTCATCGGGCTCCCGCTGTTCGTCGCCATCCTCCTCTACCTGCTGAACCCTCGCTGGATGGCGTGGGCCGAGTTCGCGCTGCCGTCTTGGGGGCGTTGGGTGGGGGCCGTGCTCGGCCTTGTCGCCGTTCCGGCCGCATTGTGGGTGTTCACCTCGATTGGTCGCAACGTGAGCGAGACCGTCTTGACCAAGCGTGACCACGCCCTCGTGACCACCGGTCCGTATCGCTGGATTCGTCACCCGCTGTATACGACCGGTGCCGTGCTGCTGCTGGCAATAGGTCTCATGGCTGCCAATTGGTTCATTCTGCTCTTCGCACTCCTCGCGATCGTATCATTGCGGCTCGCGGTGATTCCGCTCGAGGAACGAGAGCTCGTGAACAAGTTCGGTGATGAGTACCGCCGGTACATGGCGACGACCGGCGGGCTCCTGCCACGGGTGTGGCGTGAATCGCACTAGTCGGTGGAGCTCGAACCACGGCCGCGAATGCGCGTAGATTAGAGCATGCCACTGTTCTTCCAGCTAACCCCATTCATTCCATTCCTCGCGATGATTCCACCGTCCCTCGCGGCGATGTGGATCGCGAGCCGCTGGCTCAAGAGCAAGGGCACCAGTGCTGATATTGCCGCGCTGCGGGAGGAGATCGCCGAACTGCGCCAGGCGCAGATCGACATGCAGGAGCGCGTTGATTTTGCGGAACGGATGCTGCGTCAGGTTCGCGAAGAACACCGGGAGCTCCCGAAAAGCTCCTCTTAGCCGGCTTTCTTCCGCACGATGGCGCGTGCCGGGGCTCCCTCGTGCCCGCGCACCTTTAGCGGAAGCACGATCAGATCGTAGTCCCCCGCCTGCACAGGTCGTAAATCCAGTCCTTCGACAATCGGGATCCCGCGGCCGAGCAGAATCTGGTGCGTCCGCGGCGCGGCCGCGCCGAATTGCTCGGCGGAGATGTAGTCGATACCGACGAGAACAACCCCGCCATCGGCCAGGAGCTGCGCGGCGTCGGGCGCGACGTAGGCGAAGTCGCGATGGAACGCCGCGGAATCCATCCAGCCGCGGACTGTGCTGCGAGTGCGAAACAGTACGCGCTTCGCGGCCTTCCAGTCGTGACGATTGAGCTCCGCGGCGTCGATCGCCTGTACGCTGTCGGGGATCTCGATGACTCGGGCCGGTCCGATCAGTGGTTCGAGCGGGATCTGATCGACGGCAGCGCCTGTGCGGATGAAGTGCATCGGCGCGTCGATGTGCGTCCCGCTGTGTGCGCCCATCGAGTAGACCGACAGCGTAAAGTTGTCGCCCTTCTGCATGTTCTTGAGGAAATCAAACTTCATCGGTGCATCGCCCTCATAGACCGGCGTCCTGGACGGATCCAGCGTCGCAGTCACATCAACCCACCCGCGCGCGCTCAGCTCGCCCGAATCGGGTTTCCGAGGGGCACACCCGACGAGCAGACTGAGGAGCAAGGTGAAGCCGAGCCCCGCAACCCCGATGATCGTCTCGGCGACGGTCCAGGTCTTGAGCGTCTGTGGCACGGCCATGTTGAAGAACTCCTTGATGAGCCAGAAGCCCGCGTCGTTGACGTGAGAAAGTACGAGCGAGCCGGCGCCGGTGGCGAGCACGAGCAGCTCGGGCGACGTGCCGGGTGTAGCGGCCGCCACGGGAGCGACCATGCCGGCAGCGGCGGTCATGGCGACGGTCGCCGAGCCGGTGGCAACGCGAATCAGTGCCGCGATGGTCCAGGCGAGCAGCAGGGGCGAGGCGTGCGATCCGAGCGCGGCGTCAGCAATTGCCTTCCCGACGCCGCTTTCCAGCAGCACGCGGTTGAAGCCGCCGCCCGCCCCGATCACCAGCAGAATCGTGGCGGTGGGCGCGAGGCAGTCGCCGGCGAACTTGAGGATCTGATCGCGCGTAAAGCGCTGGCGGAACCCGAGCGACCAGAACGAGAACAGCAGCGCGAGCAGCAGCGAGACGATGGGGCTGCCGATGAAATCGAGTGTCTGTCGGATGGGACTCGTCGCGTGGAACGTGGCGTCGGCGGCGGTCGCGAGCAGCATCAGCAGGACCGGCAGCAGCACCGTGAAAAGCGACACACCAAAGCTCGGCAGCTCACGCGAGCCCCCCTCGGTCTCAGCGCCACCGACCAGCTGGTCTGCCATGGGGTTGTGGGGCGGCAGCGAAATCCGAGGGGCGATCCAGGTCGCATAGATGGGACCGGCGAGCGCAGCGGTCGGCAGGCCGACCAGAATCGCGTAGGCAATCGTGCGCCCGATGTCGGCCTGATACGCGTCCACCGCGAGCATGGCCGCCGGATGTGGCGGCATCATGCCGTGCACGACCGACAGCCCCGCGACGAGCGAAATCCCGATCTTCACGAGCGAGAGTCCCGAACGGCGCGCGATGGTGAAGACGAGCGGGATCAGCAGGACAAACCCAACCTGAAAGAACACCGGGATTCCGACGATGAACGCGACGAACATGATGGCCCAATGGACGCGCCGTTCGCCGAACAGGCCGATGAGGGTGGTCGCGATGCGCGTGGCCCCCCCGGATTCGGCCATCATCTTCCCGAGCATCGTCCCGAGCGCCACGACGATCGCAATGAAGCCGAGCACGCTTCCGACCCCATCCTGGAATGCTTTGACGACGCCGCCAAGCGGCATGCCGGCCGCAATTCCCAGGGCGAGCGAAACGGTGATCAGAGCAAGGAATGGGTGGAGCTTGAAGCGCGCGATCAGGACGATCAGCGCTACGACCGCAGCGAGTGCGTAGAGCAAGAGCCGCGTGTTGGGGCTCATGCCGTGCGCTTCAGCAGATCGGCCACGATGGCGTCGGGCGGCTGACGGATGTCACAGACCCACGCGTCCTCCTCGGGCGACGGCTCCTCGAGGCTGACGAACTGGCTGTCGAGCAGTGATGACGGCATGAAGTGCCCGCGGCGTTGCGCCATGCGTTCGGCGATCAGTCCGCGCTCGCCGGCGAGATAGATGAACCGCACGTCCGCCGCGCCGCTCGAGCGGAGCAGGTCACGGTAGATGCGTTTGAGTGCGGAGCACGCGACGACCAGGCCGGTTCGGGCGCGCCGGGCGTCCCGGAGCCGCTGGGCGATCGCGTTCAACCAGGGGCGCCGGTCCTCATCCGTCAATGGAATCCCCGCCGCCATGCGCTGCAGGTTACCGGGAGGATGCAAGGAATCCCCTTCAAGGAATGCGGCGCCCAACGCGCCCGCGAGCGCCGATCCGATGGTGGTCTTTCCGGAGCCCGAGACGCCCATGATCACGTACAGGTCAGTATGGACGGCGCCCATGAAGTGGCCCCAATCCTATACCAGCGACCGATTCTGGGCTATTGTCCACCTCCATGAGGACCGGGACGCGCCGCGTCGTCATCGCGATCATTGTGCTCGTGCCACTCGTGCTCGGTGGCCTGTGGTGGCGCGGCACCTGGGTTGTGAATCACCTGCTGCACTCCGCTGCCCCCAAAGCGATCGCAGACCGATCCGGCGGCGTGTATCAGCTCGACGTCGGCCATGTCCGGTTCCATCCGCTGCGGCGACGCATCGCGGTGGACTCGGTCTACCTCACGACGAATGACGAGATCAACGCGCAGCGGCCGCGTCGCCGCACGGCGCTGCGCTTGACGTTTCACGAGTGCACGATCGCAGGCTTGCACGTCTTCACGGTCATCGCAGGCCGGGGTCTGATCGCGGAATCATTCGGCTGCGCCGACGTCAGCGCCGCCGCCCAGCTGCAACCACCCCGACAGCTAGAGGGGGAAGAGCCCGACACCGCCGTGGCGCCGTCCTTGGTACGGCAAGGATTTTTTCTCCTCCAGCAAGGCCTGCGGCTGCCAAAGTTTGCCCCTCGTCTACAGGTCGCGCGCATCGACTTCCCTCACGCTAAGCTGGAGTTGCGCCTGCCGTGGTCGCGGGGAGCGGCAGCACAGTTTCAGTTGGAACACCTCGAGTGGCACATGACCGACTTCACCGTCGATCCCGACGATTCGGCGGCCACAAGTCGACCCCTGTTTAGTCGCACGGTCAAGATTGTGGCGACCACGTTCGTAGCGCGACCCGACAGCGAGTCGGCCGCACATGTCGCAGCATTTGAGGCGAACCTCGCCGATTCCACCCTCGAAATCCGCGGCATTGCGATGGCACCGACCATGAGCGACTCTGCGTTCGCGCAGGCTCGGCCGTACCGCCGCGCGCGACTCAAGACTGCCGTCGGCCGCATCGCCGTGCACGGATTCGACTGGGGTGCGTTCGCGTTGGGTGAGGGCGTGCGCGCCCGGCGACTGCAGGTCGATTCGTTCCACATGGACTTGCTGAGCGACAAACGCCGGCCACCCAATCCCCAGCCCCAGGTGCGCCGCACGCCCCAACAGTGGATTGCCGATCTCGGGCGGAGCTTCAGCATCGACTCCGTGCTCGTTCAGGGCGACGTCACCTACCGCGAGCACGGGAAACGTCGCCGCAAACCTGGGGTCCTGACCTTTGCGCGACTCGAGGTCGTCGGCGTCAACGTGCGTCATGTGGCGGGCCGCCGTGGAACAGGGAACCCCATGACGCTCCGCACCACGGCGTACGTCCAGAACGCTGGTCGACTGGATACGCGCTTCGTCGTTCCGCTCGATGCAGCGAGCTTCCAGATGACCTTGGACGGCTCACTCGGCCCGATGCCAGCCACGAGCCTGAACGCTTTCATCGAGGAGGCGGCCGCGTTCCGGATCGAGAAGGGTCGTATCCTTGGGATCGGTTTCGAGGCGAGCGTCTCGCGCGGCGTGGCCCGCGGCACGGTCACGCCGCGCTACAAGGATCTGTCTATCAAGGTGACAGGGCGCGGCGCGACAGGGATTCTGGGCACGGGCGGCGTCATTGGCGACGCCGCGCGCGGCATTGCCACCGCCGTGGGAAACCTCACCGAGTTACGCGGCGACAATCCCGCTGACGGTGAAACGGAGCCGCGTCGCGGCCCGATCGATCACACGTTCACCCCCGACCAGACGCTTCCCACATTTCTGTGGAAGAGCCTTCGCGGCGGGCTGCTGGCAGTCGTGCAGCAATGACCTCTACGGAGCGGTAAGAATGCAACTGGCGATGATTGGGTTGGGCCGCATGGGCGGCAACATGGTGCGACGTCTCGTTCAGGGTGGACACGAGCTCGTCGTCTACGACCAGAGCGCCGAGGCGATCAAAGCGCACGCCGGGAAGGGCATTACAGCGGCGAAGAGCATTGCGGGCGTCGCGCAGCAGCTCGCGCCGCGGCGAGTGGTCTGGATCATGTTGCCCGCCGGCGAAGTAGTCGATCAGGCGATCCATCAGGTTCTGCCGCAACTCGCACGGGGAGACATCATCATCGACGGCGGCAACTCGAATTACCAGGACTCTCTGCGGCGAGCGGAGGCGCTCGAGGCCAAGGGAATCGAGTTCGTGGATGCCGGGGTGAGTGGCGGTGTTTGGGGGCTGGAAGCGGGGTACTGTCTGATGGTGGGCGGTTCAGCTGCCGCGGTTCAGCACTGCGAGCCGGCGTTCAAGAGCCTGGCCGCTGCGAACGGCTACGCCCACGTCGGCCCGTCGGGCGCGGGCCACTACGTCAAGATGGTCCACAACGGGATCGAGTACGGAATGCTGCAGGCGTATGCGGAGGGGTACGAGATCCTGCATGCCTCCCAGGACTTCAAACTCCAGCTCGGCCAGATTGCGAAGCTCTGGAATCACGGCAGCGTTGTGCGCTCGTGGTTGAACGAGCTCGCGGAGCGCGCGTTTGCACGCGACGACCAGCTGGCCGGCATTCGCGGGTACGTGGAGGACTCGGGCGAGGGGCGCTGGACGGTGGAAGAAGCGATGCGCCTCAACGTCCCGACGCCCGTGATCACGATGTCGCTGCTCGCGCGCTTCCGCTCCCGCCAGACGGAGTCCTTCGGTGCGAAGCTGATCGCCGCGCTGCGCCACGAGTTCGGTGGGCATGCGGTGCAGACCAAATGAGGTCATGAAGCGTCTCAGTCTGCTCGCCACGCTCATCACGATGGCGCTGTCGGGCTGTGGGCATGGGGCACCGTCACGTCCCCCAGCGGCAGTCGCGCCGAAGGCCGGATCCGCGGCGCCCGCACCGAAGCCCGGGTCCTCGGCGCTCGACGGCTTGTTGCGCGAGGACCTGGCCGCCGACTCCGCGTTCCCCTGGTCTGCCGCCCGGCGGCTCCGGTGGAGGGACTTCCGGGGGCAACCGCCCCGCTCGGGTGAGGAGGGCGCCAAGACCGGCTATGCCCTGTTCTACGCATGGAAGTGCCGGGGTGAGGCGTTCGAGTTCCGGGTCGTCGCGGCGTTTCGTCCCCGCCAGTCCTGGGTGAAGACGGTCATCCTGAACGACACCGCGCAGAGCAGGAGCACGCTGGGCCACGAGCAGACGCACTTCGATCTTGCGGAAATACACGCCCGGACCATGCGGCAGTACTTCAAGGCGATCCCGGACGCCTGCCGGAAGACGGACCGGGAGCTGACGGCGCTCGCCCGGCGGCTGCTCGAGGAGGAGAAGGCGGAACAGCGGCGCTACGACGCCGAGACGGGACACGGCCTGCGTACTGCGGAGCAGGCCACATGGAGCCGGGATGTCACGCGACGGCTGCGGGGTGAATAGAGATCCATATGAATCCTTTCCCTGGCCCTGATCGACCAGCCGAGCCGAATCGACTGCTGGTTCGCTATCTCGCGGGCCAAGTGTCGCTCGAGGTCGCGGCGGCGGAGTATGCGCAGCTCTGGATCGAGTGGCTCCAGGCAGGGGAGCTCCGGAGCTCCCCCGCGCTCGGCAATGCGACCGACGTGGACAACCTCAGCGAGGCCGACGCCAAGAAAACACACGCTCTCTTGCAGCGGGTGACGTCGATCCTTGAGGACTACGAGACCAAGAAGGGGGCTCGGGAGTATCTGAGCTCGGCAGGGAATTCGGAATTCGACCAAGCCGTCCGACGCCTCGCCGATGATGTGAAGGCGACGCTCGGCGAACAGCAAGTGGCCGTGGTGTGGCGCTTCGCGGCGCACGCGCGAACGCTCGACATCGAGGATGCCTCGTCCATGCGCGACCGGTGCGTCGAGGACGTCCAGCAGTACTTCCAGGACACATTCGTGGATACGACGTGGCCGGCTTGCTCGCGGCATCCCAATCACCCGCTCGATTTCGCTGATGGCACGTGGCAGTGCCCACGGGACCGCGCCCCGATTGCGCGGCTTGGCGAACTGGGCTCGCCATCCTAGAAATGATGGCACGCCTGTCCGTGGCTGCCGCCACCGCGTTCGTCCTCGCCGGCTGTACGACCCCACCACCACGACCGCCGGTGCCGACACCATACAGCGATGCAGTCGAGCCCCAGGCGGTTCTGCGCGCCATGACCACGGTTGCCGACTGGCAACTGGCGAACCCATCGGCGCACAAGCCGTACGAGTGGCAGGGCGCGCCTTTCTGGGCCGGTCTGTACGAGCTCGCTGTGCGGTCGGGCAGTCGCCAGAAATACCTCGACGCGATCCGCCGCAATGGCGAAACCGTCCAGTGGCAGCCGGGGCCGCAACCCTTGCTCGCCGACGACCACGCCGTCACCCAGAGCTACTTCCTTCTTTATAGGGTCGAAAATGACCGGCGCATGATCGAGCCGGCCCTGGCCCGCTTCGGTGAGATGCTGCAGGAGTCGTTCGCCGAGTCGCTCGAGTGGAGCGAGGACAAGACCCTGCGCGAATGGGTGTGGTGCGACGCGCTCTTCATGTCCCCGCCGGCCCTCGCGCTTGCGACGAGCACCACCGGCGACGGTCGTTATGTCGAGCTCATGGACCGGCTCTGGTGGAAGACGACGGACTACCTGTATGACAAGCAGGAGCGGCTGTTCTACCGCGACAGCCGATTCTTCGATCAGCGCGAGCGCAACGGGCAGAAGGTGTTCTGGAGCCGAGGGAATGGGTGGGTGCTCGCGGGTCTCGCGCGCGTGCTGCAGTACTTACCTCCGGACTATGCTGGGCGACGGCGGTTCGTTGTTCTATTCCAGGAGATGGCGCAACGCATCGCTGGCTTGCAGGGACCGGATGGCTATTGGCGTGCGAGCTTGCTCGATCCGGACAGCCGGCCGATCCCGGAGACCAGCGGGACGGGCTTCTTCACGTACGCGCTTGCCTGGGGCTTGAATGAGGGTGTGCTGGGGCGCGAATACGAGCCGACGGTACGCCGGGGGTGGTCGGCGCTGGTTCGGGCCGTCCAGCCAACCGGCAAGCTCGGCTACGTTCAGCGCGTGGGAGATCAACCCGGCGATACGGGACCAGACCAGACGGAGATCTACGGCACGGGGGCGTTCCTCCTTGCGGGCAGCGAGCTGTTTCGACTGGCTGCGCGCTAGCAATTCTCGGGAGTATCATCGAGCCATGAGTGC
>Ga0137432_1000359_pt1 | contig 27597 bp, 16 predicted proteins | sample EasRivERMZT820_2_FD_102337 | JGI IMG/M metagenome (GOLD analysis project Ga0137432, IMG submission 102337) | Soil microbial communities from meander-bound floodplain in the East River, Colorado, USA - East River MetaG ERMZT820_2 | ecosystem: Environmental > Terrestrial > Soil > Floodplain ... | reverse complement strand
GGCCGCGTCGTCGCGATGAAGAAGCTCGGATGGACCGAGTGCGACATCGTCGAGCTCGATATCGACGACGCGACCGCGACGGCGCTCGGCGTAGCTCTGAATCGCTCGGCATCCCTGGGCGAGTGGAACGAGCCCGTGCTCGCCGAGATCCTGAAGGGACTCGACGCGGCCGGACAGCTCGAAGGCGTGGGCTTCTCGAGCGACGACCTCGACGCGCTGCTCGACCAGCTCCAGATGGCCGAAGGCGCAGACGGCGACCTCGACCAGATCCCTGAGCCGCCGGCCGATCCGGTCACGCGGCGCGGCGACCTCTGGGTCCTCGGCGATCGCGGCCACCGGCTGTTCTGCGGCGACTCGGCGTCGCGCGAGGACCTCGACCGCCTTCTCGCCGGCGCGCCGATCCACCTCGTCAACATGGACCCGCCGTACAACGTCAAAGTCGAGCCGCGTTCGAACAACGCGATCGCGGCGGGCCTGTCGTCGTTCACGCAGACGCACCACCAGAAGCTCGACGTGTCGCGGCATCCGGAGAAGTCGCAGCCGACGACGAAGCGCATGCGCGCGAAGGACCGGCCGCTCGCGAACGACTTCGTGAGCGACGCCGCGTTCGCGGAGATGCTCGCGAAGTGGTTCGGGAACGCCTCGCGCGTCCTCCTCCCCGGCCGCGCCGCGTACATCTGGGGCGGTTACTCGAACATCTCGAACTACCCCTTGGCGATGAAGAACGCGGGCCTCTACTTCAGCCAGGCGATCATCTGGGTGAAAGGCCACGCGGTCCTGACGCGCAAGGACTTCATGGGCGACCACGAGTGGTGCATGTACTCGTGGAAGGAGGGCGCTGCACACGAGTTCTTCGGTCCCAACAACGCCACCGACGTCTGGGAAGTGAAGAAGGTCGCATCGCAGAACGCAGTCCATTTAACGGAGAAGCCCGTCGAACTCGCGTCGCGCGCGATCCTCTACTCGTCGCGTCGCGACGAAAACGTCCTCGACCTTTTCGGCGGCAGTGGCAGCACGCTCGTCGCGTGCGAGCAGGCGCAACGGCGCGCGTACCTGATGGAGATCGACCCGCCCTACTGCGATGTGATCCTCACGCGCTTCCGCGACCTCTTCCACGTGGAGCCGCGGCACGAGGCGACGGGCCAGGCGTTCACGGAGGTCGCCGCCGAGCGCGGCGTCGCGCTGGACGGCAGCGGAAACCCGGACCCCGCCGCGACGGCACCTTCCGGCGAGGAGGCCGCGAGCGAGCCGTGAACCGCCGCCTCCCGCCGGATGCGTTCGCGTACTACCTGGGGCTCGGCGTGAGCCGCAGCTACCAGACCGTCGCCGACCACTTCGGTGTTTCGAAGCAGGCGGTCGTGGCTTTGGCCGGCAAGGAAGGCTGGGTCGAGCGGCTCGTGCAGGCGGAGCGGCGCATTGGCGCGTCGGCGGAGAAGAAGGCCGAAGAGTCGATCTCCACGATGAACGACCGACACTTGCGCAGCCTCAAGGCCGTGCAGGGCAAGGCGCTCGAAGCGTTGCGCAGCCTCGCGCTCGACACCGCGATGGACGCGGTGCGTGCGCTCGATCTCGCGATCCGCCAGGAGCGCGTGATTCGTGGGGAACCTGGCGACCGCTCCGCGATCGACGTCGGCGACCTGATCCGCCGCGAGCACGAGCGGTGGCTCACGACGGCCGAGCACGACGCGGCGTCCGCGGAAGTTTGCGGCGAGCCTGACGACGGCGTGGCTGTCGCATCGGGCGAGACCGCGAGCGACGCCGAACCGGTTGCGATGCCCGGCATCACGCCGCCGTCCGTGCCCGCCGACGACGCCGACGAAGACGACGACGGCGCCGTCGATGGCTGAGCCCCGGATCAACAAGGCCGCGCTGTTCGCGGACCTGCGCTACGCGCCGCACCCCGGCCAGCGCGCCGTGCACGCCTCGCGGGCGCCGCGGCGCGTGCTCGCGTGCGGCGTGCGCTGGGGCAAGACACGCTGCGCGGCGATGGAGGCGCTGGCCGCCACGCTCGAGCCGCGTGACCGCGGCGTCGGCTGGGTCGTCGCGCCGACCTACGACCTGGCCGACAAGGTCTTCCGCGAGATCGCGATCGTGGCGGGCGAACGCCTGCGCCACCGCGTCGTCACGCTCCGCGAGCACGACAAGCTCTTGGTCCTGCGCAACCTCTCCGGCGGCCTGTGCGAGGTCCGCGGGAAGTCGGCGGACAATCCGGTCTCGCTTCTCGGCGAGGGGCTCGACTTCGTGATCGTCGACGAGGCGGCGCGCATGAAGCCGTCGATCTGGCAGAGCCACCTCTCGCAGCGCCTGCTGGACCGCAAGGGATGGGCGCTCTTGATCTCGACGCCGCGCGGGAAGGGGTGGTTCCACGAGGCGTTCCGCAAGGGCCAGGGTCTCGACGCCGCCTACGAGAGCTGGAACCGGCCGTCGTGGACCAACCCCCACCTCGACGCCGCCGCCATCGATCAGGAGCGCGGCCGACTGCCGGAGGCCGTCTTCCGTCAGGAGTACGGGGCCGAGTTCATCGAGGGCGCCGGGTCGGTCTTCCGGAACGTCCGCGAGTGCGCGACCGGGACGTGGAAGGAGCCGGAGGAAGTGCCGTACGTCGCGGGACTCGACCTCGCGCGCGTCGGCGACTACACGGTCCTGGTCGTCATGAATAAGCAGCGCGAGGTCGTCTTCGTCGACCGCTTCTCCCGCCTCGACTGGTCGCTCCAGGTCGGCCGAATCCTCGCCGGCGCGGATCGCTACCGCCACGCCGAGATCCTGGTCGACTCGACCGGCGCGGGCGAGCCCGTCTTCGAGAGCCTGCGAGAAGCAGGCTGCAACGTGCACCCCTACCCGTTCACCGTGAAGTCCAAGGCCGCGCTCGTGAACAACCTCTCGCTCCTCCTCGAGAAGCGGGAGATCGTCCTGCCGCGCGCGGACCTCTGGCCCGAAGGCATCGAGGAGCTCGATGCCTTCGAGTACTCGGTGACCGACAACGGCTCCGTCCGGACCAGCGCGCCGTCGGGCATGCACGATGACTGCGTGGTCGCACTCGCGCTCGCGGCGTGGCAGGTGCGGCCGACGCCGTGGCTCTCGACCGAGATCGGCGTTCCAATCATCGTCCGGTCAGACGAGCCAGGAAGATCCCCGGGGTGGTGAGTGATTCGCCGGCAATCAGGAGGGACACGGCGCTTAGTATTCGTGGTCCTCAGGAACTCGGTGGTCTCGCGATTTGGCCAGCCTTCGGAGAAACGATGCACATGGGCGTTTCAATCCGAACACACCTTTGGGTGTGGTGGGCCAGAATCGCAATCGAACAAGAGCGCAACGCACGCCGCTCTCGCTCCGCAGCAGTACTCTTGACGATCAACGGCGATGGGTTCGGCGAGCATCTCCACGCAGAAACCCTCGCGTCGATGATTGGAATTACAGCGTGTTCCCACTCCCTCGATGCGCTCTACGGCTCGATCCGCGACACGACATCACCCGTGAAAGCGGAGAAACGATGGTCGCACATACTTGAGTCCATCAAGGGAGCCTTCGTAATCAACGGATCTGCGGGCGGAGGACGCTGGGCTACCGAGCTTGAGTGGCTCTTTGATTTGCGGGATGCCGCCGTCCATTACGCGGAGGCTCAGAATCCCCCGGTCCCCCATCCCACCGGAACGAGTACGGGGAAAGAGAGCGTATACTACTCGCTTGAGCCAACTCGGCGAGCCGTCGACTTACTGATCGACGTCTTGTCGACGTGCGTTTCGAACCCGCGACCGACCAGAACTGAGTGGGCCGCGCGCATGCGACCATCCGTCGATGCCCTGGTAACTTTTCGCAAGAGCACCGATTGAGATTCTGTAGAGCCGGCGCTCCGCAAGGGATACACGACGACTGCATCATTTCGGTCGCCCTGGCCGCGTGGCAGATGAATCCGACGTCGTAGCACTCGACCGAGATCGGCGTACGCACTCGACAGGAGCACGACGATGCGTCCGTTCAGTGACCTGCACAGACGCTGATACCGACGAACGTGCAGAACGCGAGCGCGAGCAGGATGCACGTCCAGAAGAAGTAGAGGCTGAAACGTGTGAATCTGCGCGTCAGGCGGTCGATGAACGCCACGGCCCGTCTCCTCGAACGCGGCGTCAGGTCGCGGCGACGACGTTACCGTGGTCGCTGCCGCTGGTCCCCGAGCACCACCTCGATCTGCTCGAGCGCACTGCGCGGGTCGTCGGCGATCTCCTCGGCGATGGTTTCCGGTTCGGGCGGGTCCGCTCCGCCGTAACCGGATCACGCCGGCAGCAGGTTCCCGGCGGCAAGCAGGCTTCGAATCGCGCCGTGATCCGTGTACCAGCTCGCGAGCATCTCTCGCGCGAGTTCCATTGGCAGGCACTGCGAGAACTTGAGGTCGCGGACGGCATCGTCGTCGATCGGGACTTCGAACGCGGAATCGTCGAGCTTCGGTAAGTCTCTCAAGCGCTGGACGATCTGCTCGAACGCGACATGGGACTCGCGGAGTTCGATGAAGAAGTTCTCGGCACGAGGGGGCTCGTCGAAACCTTCCCCGATGACGGCCGCCAGCGCGGCATTGGCGAAGCCGCCACCGAAGGTCCACCAACGAATCACGTCGTCTTCACCGGCGCGCAGGACGCTGCGCTTCGGATCGATCCAGGAATGGTCCGCGCGGGCTCGGTCGAGTTGCTCCTGCGCCCGCTTGGAGAGCGTTCCGGTCAGCGTCGCGCCCGCCAGCACGCGATGGATCGCCTGGCAGAGCGCAAATGAAAGGGGTTGAGCCTGGCCCACCCAGCGCGAGCGGCCGCGGACCTCGGTCGGCTCGACCTGTGCGACGCGCCGCCCCCAATTGACGTGGGTCACTTTCCAAGAGCGACCCGCGAGGACGAGCGCCCGCTCGCCCTTGGTGGCCAGCAAGAACGTCGAAGCGTGCACCTGGCCGAGCTCGGTTCGTCCGTGGAGCACCTGAAACAGGGGCGGGGTCGTGAAAACTGACATCACGTCAAGGAAGTTGCGGTAGCCGAAGCTTCTCTCTCCTTCGGGACCGAAGCCGAGAAGGCCTTCGGACTCGAAGAGGATCTGCGTCGCGAGCATGTGGTCGATGACGGCCTTCACGTCGGTCGGATCGAGGTCTCGCAGCCCGCTCACCCCCGCGAGCCATGCGCGCCATCCATCGAGGGGCAGGCCGCCTTCTTGCAGGACCAGCGCCATGAGCTGCTGCGCAAGGACATGCAGCGGTCGCGCCAGCGGGACAACGGGTTCGACGTAGCCTTCGCCCCAGAGACGGAGCACGCCGAGCGCTCGCAAGAACGCCTCGTCGGACGTCGTCAGGAAGAGGCAATTGCGGCGCGTCCCAGGACGCCGGCCTGTCCGCCCCGTGCGCTGAAGGAAACTCGCGACGGTGCTGGGCGCATCGAGCTGGATCACGCGGTCGAGGTCGCCGACATCGATGCCGAGCTCGAGCGTGCTGGTCGCGACGATGACACAGTCGTGCTCTTCCGCGAATGCCTCTTCGGCACGACGGCGCTCATCCACGGCGAGGGAGCTGTGCGAAACGAACGTCTTCACCCCGAGCGCCCTCAACTCCGCGGCCAGGGCCTCTGTTCGTGAGCGGCTGTCGACGAAGACCAATCGCTTCTCGCCGTGATGAAGGCGCGAGATCACCAGCGCCGCGTTCTGCAGGCTGCCGACGTGATCGAGGCCCACTTCGGGGATGGTCGGCGCTTCGTTGGCCGGCGCAACGACCCTCGGTGTCCCTGCCTTGCCAGCGGTAAGCCAAGCCGCAAGTTCGTTCGCATTGCCGATCGTCGCCGAGAGCCCAACGCGCTGCAACGCTCGCCCAGACAGACGTTCAATCCGCGAAAGAACAGCGAGCAGATGCCACCCGCGACTATCACCTGCGAACGCGTGCAGCTCGTCAACGACTACGGCGCGCACGCCCGCGAAGATCGCCGCGCGATCGAATCGCTTCGACACGAGAATCGCTTCGAGCGACTCCGGCGTTGTGAGCAGGACGTCCGGCGGTTCGCGAGCGACCGCGAACTTGGCTCCCGCTCCAATGTCGCCGTGCCACAGCGCCACGCGACGCCCGACGAGGCTCGCGAGCATTGCGAGGCGCGGCTCGAGGTTGTTCAGCAGCGCCTTGATCGGGCAGACGTACAACAAAGACAGGCCACGCCAGTCTTCCGCCAGCATCCGCGACAGAATCGGGAAGAACGCCGCCTCCGTCTTGCCGCTAGCGGTCGGAGCGAGAAGCAATGCATCCTCACCGTCCAGGAGCGGCCCGATCACCTCCTCCTGCAACGACCGCAGGTTCCGCCAACCGAGCGAATTGACGATGTGATGCTGCAACGCCGGATCGAGCCGATCGAACGAACTCACGGCGGCAGCTCGATGTCATCCGGGCTCTGCGCACTGCGAGCGCGCCGCTCCTGATCGGTCAGCTCCTGCTCGGTCACGGTCAGCGAGTAGTGTTTCCGTGGATCGAAGTCGGCGAACTGGTCGATTCGATCGAGAACATCGCCGACCAGCTTCTTCAAGAAGACACGCGGAACGACGCCGATCTTGCCGCCAAGCTCGCCAGTCACGGACGCCGCGAGCGTCGCGATGTAGGCGTCGTCCGCTCGCTCGCGAATCCGACCACCATCCGCCGAATGGTCCGCGAAGAGGTCGCGCACACGCCGCCCGACCATTTCCAATCGAGGCGCATCGAACCCCGGCAGCCGGATCTGCACGGCGCGCGGATTGTCGAATCGAGCCTCCGTGCTGAAGTCGACATGAAGTCGCTGCGCGAGCGGCGCGAGGCGCTGGGCTCCCTGCGGTCCGTCGTAGAAGGCCCCGGTCCCGGTCAGGACGAGATAGAGGCCGGGGAATCGGCCGGCATCGATCTCATCGAGCAACTGGCGCAGGGCGTTCAGCGCCTTGTCGCGCGCATCACTTCGAACGCGTTGCAGCGTCTCCACTTCGTCGAGCACGAGCACGAGTCCAGCCCGTCCGGAATCGCGCAAGATGACGAGCAATCCTTCGAGGAAACAGAGCGCGCCGAAGTGGTCGACGTCGCCCTTTAACTTCGCGAACCGTTTCACCTCGGCGCCCACGTTCGGGTCAGCAGCGAGCCAGGCGAGGACACCGTCGGCAATCGACCGATTGCCTTGGGTGCTGGCCTCGCGGTAGGCGCGCAGAGCCGTGGCGAACGACGGTGCCGTGCGTGCGACGCTGCCGAGCCGCTTCTCCAACAGCTCCTGCGTCTTCGCCATGAGCTGCTCGCTCTGCGCCTCGCCGATCGACCCGTCCGCGAGCACGTCCTGTTCGAGTGCGAAGAACCATCCGTCGATCAGGCTGCGAAACGCGCCGGATGGGAGTTCGTCCGTCGCGAGTCGCTCGACGAGCCGCCGATAGACCGTCTCGAGCCGATGGAGCGGTGTCTCCGTCTCGGAGATCTGCACCTCGGAGGTCGCGAAGCCGAGCTTGCGCGCCCGCTCTTCGAGCCAGCGCGAGAAGAACGTCTTGCCACTTCCGTACTCACCGCGCACCGCCTTGAAGCCGGCGCCTCCCGCCGCGACGCGCTTCAGCTCCTCGTCGAGCGTCGCCTCAAACCGATCGAGCCCGACCGCGAGCACGTCGAGCCCACGCGCCGGCACGGTGCCGCGCCGCAGCGCGTCGAGGATCTCCTGCCGCCGCTTCGGACTGATCGCCGCCATTGTCCGCCACCTACTCCTTCAGTTCGAACTGGTCGAACAGGATGCTGCGATGGAGCTCGATCGTCTCCGTCGCCGCGTCCTCCGTGATGGCTGCGTAGCCGTCGATGCTGAGCAGCCGTTGCAGCGCAGCGAGATAGCCCTGAAGGCGCGCTGCCGGAAGTTCTGCAGCGCGGGCCAAGGCGATTCGCGACAGCTTTCCTCCGCGTCGGTCGAGTTCGCGCAGGATTCGGGCGACGACTGCGTCTTGCACCGCGAGCCTTGCCGCCTTCTTGCGCTGCTCCGCGTAGAGCGGCGTGGAGAACAGCCGTTCGATCCAATCGCCGACGGCCGCCTCGCGAGCCACGCGCTCTGCGACCGACGACTCCTCGACCACTTTCTTCGGCGCCTCGAAAAGCAGCGGCGCCTTCTCGGCGTCTGCGGCGCGCCGAGTGGTCGCCGGCGGCTTCGCGCGTTTCGCCGGGGCGCGCGCTTCGATCGGCAGTTCCGGCGCAAGCGAGTCGGCATTCCATCGCGACCACCACAACGGAGCGGCGAATGTCGTCTCCTTCATGCCGACCTTCTCGGCGCCCTGGAGGTCCGTCGCCCAAGTCGTCACGGGAACGACGACCTCCTGAGGCGAAGCGCCGCCGTGGTAGCCGCAGCGCTTCTGTCCGTAGCGGACCCGCTCGCTCCACGGCGCGACGATGCCGGCGCGCTCGCCCGCGAGCACGCGCCGACCGCGCAGCGCGACTTCGTCCGAAGCGGCCGCCTTCGTGGCCGGTCGGTATCGCGCCTCGCCATCGGCCGTCGGCCGCGCGGTCGAGTCGCGCTCAACGACGTGCCCGTGGTCGCTTGTGATGACGATGTAGCGACCACCCTCGCGCGCGGCGTCGAGGATCTGGTCGAGCGGTTTGATCGTCGTCGTATCCCAGTGGATGCGATGCTGGTCGCCCTTCGCGAGCCAATCGTCGATGGCATTCAGCACGATGCCAACAACATTCTTGGACGGCTGCGCAAGTCGTCGGCGGACCTCCTCGCTCAATCCGACGCCGTCAGCTCCGACGAGCTCGTCCTTGTGGAAGACGCGCGCCTCCACGCCCTTCGCGCGCAGCGCCGGATGGGCCGCGAGTCCATCCTTCTCCGCGGCCGCGTCTCCAACGACGAGTTTTCCGCAGAAGAGACTGGTCCGTGAGAACTTCGTTTCGGTCGGCAGGACGGCGATGCCGGGCAAGCGACGAGCGTCCGTCGGCAGCACTTCGACGAGCCCGCGCTCTTCGAGATCGGGCGCGAGCTCGATGAAGTTCGCGACGCTCATTCCGTCCAGCACGAGCAGCAGGACGCCGGCGGAATCGACCAGCGGAGCGACGACCGAAGTGACGACCTCTTCGAGCGGCACCACCCCGTCGTTCGAACCGGTATCGAGCCAGCCAGAGAGCAGCCGCCCGAACTCCGCGTTCTGCTGCTCCCGCAGCTCCGTCGTCCGCTCGATCAAGCGACGGAAGAGTTCGGCGACAACCGGAACCGAATGGCCATGGACGATCGCGGCACGCGCAACGTCGACGAACGAGCCCTCCGCGAGTTGACGCGTCGCCGCGGCGCTGAACGACCCTGGGGCCGCCGGCAGCTTCTCGCGCTGTTCGAGCAGCCACCGTCCGAGGCGCGTCGCCATCTCGATCGCATCGAGGTTCGCTTCGGGATCGCGACTGCGTTCATGGGCGCGAAGCGTCTCGAACGCCGCGTCGAGCCCGGCGCGCGTCGCCTTCGCGTCGCGATCGACGGCGCCGCGCAACTGCGCGACGACGGCCTGCAGTCGCGCATCGAAACCGATGGGCAGGATCGCGCTCGCGCCCGCATGGTCGCGTGCGCCGAGTTCCTCCAACAGTTCGGCCGCGCGCCGGAAGTGGACGTCGACCTCTTCGTCACGCGCGTCGAGGCGTCGGCGCCGCACGAGCTTCTCGGCCGCCTCGGCCCAGAGCAGCCGCCACGACGACTGCACCGGCCCGCCCAGACGAGACTCGAGTCGGATCGCAGCATCGCGCAACGCCGGACTCTCGGTCGCGGCCGGCTCGTCCGGCGCGGGCACGACGCGCAGCGCGAGGCCCATCGGCACGACGTCGTCGGCACGACCGTCCTCGATCAACGCGAAGAGCGGTCGCACGATCGGCCCGATTCGATCGGCCAACCACGCGCGCAGCGCGTCGCGAAGCGCGCCATCGAGTGAGGCAAACCGCGCTGCAGCCGCATCGTCCGCCGTCCACGCGATCCAGCCATCGACGGTCGTCGGATCGCCGTCGACTCGGAGCTGTTGTTGGGTGAACAACGTCCACGCACTACCGACATCGAGCACGCCGCCGGGCGCCTTCCATTCCACCGAAGATGGGACTTCGAGCAGCGCGTCCGCGAGCGAAGGACCCGTCGCGCCCGCGCCTGCGCCAGCCTTGAAAACCTCGGGATCAATCGAAGTCGCACCGAAGCGATCCTGCAACAGAATGGAGCGGTCGAGGCTGTGCAGCCGCGATCGCGCGATGCGGGCCAGGACGTCCTGCCCGAGGTCGCTCTCGGACGAACGCGTGACGAGCACGACGAACTGATTCTCTTGCGGAATCTCCGTGAGCGCTTCTCGAAACGCGAGAGGCGACGGGCAATCGCGGATGAGCGCCACTCCTCGATCGATTCGGATTTCCGGAGCGCCCTTCCACGACTGTTGCGATTCGATGCCGATGAAGGGCGTGCGCACGCTGTCGCGCTCCGCGCGCTGCAGCACGTCTTCGATCGCGAGTCGCAGGGTGGAAGCGGTCAGCGCCGGGCCGTTCACGGCGATTTCCTCTCCGAGCCGTCGCCAATCTCCCATTCGATCGTGGCGCGCTTCTTCGCATCACTTCGGAGCGCCCGCTCAATCTCCTCGAAGACCCGGCGTGCGGCCGCGACATCAAGATCAGATCGCCGTTGTCGATTCGGGAGCGGAGTCACCGGTTCGGTTGGCCGACCGAGCGTAATGACTGGCGGCGGCGGTGGCGGCGGTGGCAGAACCCCAGCAGGTCGAACATCCGCGAGCAGCAGCGTCGCCTCCTGCTCGCACCTCGCCAATTCCGGCGCCAGCGCGCGCGCGAACTCGTCTGCCGTCAGCACTTCCGCGACGCTCTTGCGCAGCCCCGCAGCCGCCGTCGCGCGATCGTCGGTCAGCTTCTTCAACGCATCGAGCAGCGTCCACTTCGTCGACTGGATCGCCGCGACCATCGCGGGCGCACCCTTGATCGCACGGCCGACCGCCTCCGGGCTGGTCGGAAGCATCGCACTCGCGAGCACCCGTGCGACCTTGTCCGACGGCGCAGCGGCGAGCTGATCGAGCAACGTCGCCGCCGCGCGCGCGGACTGGAGCCGCGTGGACTTCGGCTCCTCGACGTCGAAGTCGCGCAGCAGCCGTGGCAGCCGCTCGACCAACGTTCGACTCGCGTCGCGATACTCCTGGGCGTTGCGCATCGCTTCGGCGGCGAAGCGCACGACATTGGAAGCGTTGCGCAACGCGGGCTTCGGAATGCCGAACAGTCGCGCCCCGAGGTCGATCGCCTTAGCCCACTCGCCTTCGTCGGGGAGCGCCTGCTCCTTCAGCACCCACTCGTCGTCGATCTTGTCGAGCGTCGGCGGCACGACACCGCCGTGGTGCAGGAACACGCGATTCGCCGCGACCGCGTAGTCGAGAATGATGAGGTTCTGCGCCTTCGTTTCGAGCCCCATCGGCGTCGGCTTGTCGATGAACTCGCGGAGCCTGCGCACGGTGACGTCGCCGCCAGCCCTTCCCGCTTCGCGATCGAAGAGATCTCTCCAGTGGCGATCGTGGACGAAATGCGCCTCGTGCATCGTGCCTAGCTTCAGCCGCTGCGCGACGTCCCGCATTTCGGCGCGCGACTCTTTCGGCACCTCGACGCGGCCACTCGGTTCATCGAGGCAGTGATCGAGGATCTCCTTCACCCGCCTCCACGTCGCCGCCTTGATCGGCTGCTCGAACGCCGGATGCGCAGGGAATTGGTTCGCGAGCATCTGCTCGAGCAGGCCCGAGAGTGCATCCGCAAGCGTGGCGCCGACCGGCGGCTTCGGCGAGAACCCCTCCGCCAGCGAGCGGATCATTTCGCCTGGCTCGTGCCCCTGTTCGATGATCGCCGGGCCGCCAGGCGCGACGCCGTACGCGGCGAGGAGCGCGCCGCGCATCCGCTCCGTCAGCGCGCTGCGCTGGCTGTCGAGAATCGCGCGTGCGGTCGGTCGGTCGGTCGGCGCGAGGTGGCTCGTCGCGTTTCGAAAGCGGTCGTCGCTCGTGAGCAGGTGGTCGAGCTTCACGAGCTGCCCGAGATCCTTCGTGACTTCGCGCGTGAAGAAGGTCGGGATCCAGCAGACCGTGCGTTGCGATGCGTTCTTCGCCCGGAATGCCTTCACGGTCGTGACGTCGTCCGCCCACGAGAAGCCGTCGTCGTCGAACGGGAAGTCGATCACGAGCTTCCAGTCCGGCTTGCCGTTCCGGAACGACTCATCCGGCAGCTCGCGGATGTTCTGGAAGACGATGTCGACGGCGCGCTCCGACCCGCGCCAAACGAAACCGTGGCTGAACTGCGTCGAGAAGAGGTCGCTGCGATCCTGGACACCCATCGACTCGAAGAGCAGCGCGCGCAGCTTGCGCATTCGGTTGCCCTTGTTGTCCTCGCTCGCGACCTTGTCGAGGATCGTCGCCGTGTCGACGCCCGAGACCTGCAAAGTGATCACCGGATTGGGATCGTTCGGCCCTTCGGTGATTCGGATCTCGCCGACCTGCGCCGCTCAGTCGCGGACGCGCTTGAGAACGAGCTGCGTCTCCTGACCCGCGATCGGCGACGTGATCGTCCCGTGGTTCAGCGCCGCGAGGCGCGCTGGCGTCAGATCCTTCAACACCGGACACTCGGGCACGAGTGCCGCGAGCAGGAGCGTCTTCAGCAATCCGTCGTCGGCGCGGAACTGCTTCGCCTTCATGTCGCTCGGCGGCGCTGCCTTCGCCATTTCCGCCGTCACTCCATGGATCCGATCGAGCAGCGGTTGGAGCTTCGTTCGATAGAGCTTGCGGCTCTCGTCGAAGAACTGGCGCGCGTCGGCGGTGATCGGATCGTTGCCTTCGAGCAGCGAATCGTAGAGGTCGCCGACCGGGATCAACTGCCCAAGCTCGAACCACTCGCGCCGCTCGAACAGGAGCTGAACCATGATCTTCAGTGCCGTCCGCTCGCGCTGCAGCAGCGAAGAGACGGCGACCAGAACGTCGACCAGCGCCGGACTGAACGGATAGACCTGCCGGAACATCTTCGGATCGGCGTTCTTGGCGAGCAGCGTGTCGAGCACGTCTTGGCGCACTTTCGTCGTGCGCTCGAAAGCCTGGTCGATCAACTGCCGCGCCGCCTCGCTTTTCGGCTTCAAGACGCGCTTCTCAGCGATCGCCGGGAGGTTGCGGTCCTCGAGCTTGATCACCTGGAAGCGGCCGTCGTTCCACTTGAGCGTGTCGTGGAAGCCGAGCTTCTCCGCGCCCGGGACGTGGTCGCCGATCAGCTCGCGCAGATCGCGCTGGCGCGCGACGAAGCTCACGATCGGGATCGGTCGCCCGGCCTGCTGCGACTCGACCAGTTTGGCGAACTTCTGGACTTCCCGCTGGATGAACTTGGTATCGCTGACGTTCATCGCGAGCCAGAGGATCAGTTCGTCGAGGAAGAAGACGACCGCGTCGTAGCCCAGGGCCTGCGCGTGCTGGCTCACGATCGCGAGCCCCTGGTCGATCGCCACATAACGCTCGCCCTGCACCGCAGCGACGTCCTGGAACGCCGGCAGCAGGCGCTCGACCAGGTCGCTCACGAGGCGCGTCCGCGGGGAGCTTGCCGCCTTCTCCTCGTCGGGAGCGAGCGGCGCGCTGCGCAGCGCCGCTTCGAAATTCGCCGGATCCCACGCCGCGACGAGTCCACCCCATTCCGAGGTCGGTGCGTGGTTCGCGCCGCCGTTCAGCTCGGCGAAAAACTTGGCGTCCCCGAGCTGCGCGCGCAGATGCTTCGCGTTCTCGAAGATCGGCTCGGCCAGATAGACGGCCGGGATCGGGGCGTTGGGGTGGAGCTTGCGGACGAACGACACGTAGTGGCCGAGGATCGCCGCTTCGAGGCTGGTCGCGCCCAAGAGGTGATAGGGCACGCGCAGGAACTTGCGCCCCTTCAGCCAGTGGTCGTGCTTCGCGACGACCTGCGAGAGTCCCGGCAGCGAGCGCGCCGCCGGCTCGTGCTGCAGCAGGAGATGCAGCACGGCCATGAAGTGGCTCTTGCCGGCGCCGAAGCTGCCGTGCAGGTAGGCGGCCTTGCTGCTGCGCGATTCGAGCGCCGACTGGACCAGCGACAGCGCCTCGTCGAAGCACTTCGCGAGCTGCGGCGTCACTTCGTATTGCGAGAGCGTCTGCGCAGGATGCTCGATGCCGCTGGTGAGCTTCAGGACGAAGTCGTCCTGGTAGACGTGGTCGGGGATCTCGATCAGTTCCTTCAGCAGCGTCATGCGTCGCCCTTCTTCTTCCGTCGCCTCGCGGCCGTCGGCGGCACGCTGTCACGAATCTCCGCGAGCGTCTTCCCGAGACGGCGCGCCTCTTCCTCGATGAACCCTTGGAAGTAGTCGCCAAGCCGCTGCCCGCTCGCGGCGTCCGGCTCGTTGTGCCAGTGCTTGAGCCACGGCACGAGCTGATCGAGGCCGGCGAGCAGCGGCATGAGGCGCTCCGGCGGCGGCGCCTCCCCTTCGCGAAACGCGACGTAGCGCGCGGCGAGTGCCTGCGCCTGTTCGCGATGGTCGAAGCCGGCCCAGGTGATCACCGGCGTCGCGTCGCCGGCGAACTCGGCACCGGGATAGAGGACGAAGCGTTCCTTCGGGACATCGAGCTTGCCGCGCAGGCGCCAGGACGGTCCCGGAACGAAGTCGGCTTGCGCGTACCTTGGCGGCGGATCGATCGGACCGATCTTCTCGCCGGCGTCTTCACGTCGCTGCAGCTCCCAGGTCTTCTCCCACAGCGCGCGCTTGCGTAGGCCGGACTCCCGGTAACGCAGCTTCGGGAGATAGGGCGCGGCCTCGTCGCGCACCAGTTCGGTCACGAGCGCGGTGAGGTCGAAGTCGGCGCGCTTCGAATACAGCTCGGCGACTTGCAGGAACTCCGCATCCTCGCGGATTCGGTCGGCGAGCTGCGCGCAGCTCACGAGCTGCAACTCGGCCCAGTAGCGGCGGTCTTCGAGCCGAGCGCGGAGCCACTGAGCATACGCATCACGAACGCGCTCAGAAAACGTCCGAGAGTTGTGACCGAAGACGCCTTGACGACCCAACCACCGCCTCTTGAAGACGTGGGTTTCAATCAATGCAACGTCAGGAGTTTGTTTGATGACCACTTTTCGTTGTAAGTAGATCGTCGCTAGCTTGGGAGGAAGTTGATTCGGCTCGCCATTGCCCCACAACGCCGGGACGGCGGCGGGATCGACGCCGCATGATGCGTCAGCGAGCACGACTTCGTTGGCACCCTCCTCGGATAGTCCAAAGAGCTTGTACGTCTCCCAATCGAGCTCCTCCTGAAGCGCGACCATGCGCCTCATTGCGGATGCGCTTTGGCGCTCGGATATGATCATCTTCGACGCAAGGGTCGCGCTCCCATCCCAATCGTGAGCCTCGATCACTGACCTTGGCTCGGATGCTGATCGAAGTCTCGCTAGTTCATCAAGTTCTCTTGCGACGCGAGTTATGATGCCCATCTCTCGTAGGTCAGGAACCGGAAACACTCGGAGTCGACTCCCTGCAAACGCATAGTTCATTTTCTCCGGTCGTCCCTTCTCAGTGCTTACGTCATGCACAGAGCTACCCTTTGGCTGACAGACCTGCTTCAGCCAAAAGCACGCGGTCGAGCTGTTGAGAAGGCCGAGGAGAGCGAGGTGGTCGGCTTCGGTGGCGTCCATCGGTAACTTGATCACCGGCGAAGTACGATTGAAGACCTTGCCGCCACGATCGAGTACAAAGTGGTTGTGCGTCGCGATATCGGCGAATGCGATTGAGAATGGGGTGCGATTCCGGTCGGTCGGTATCTGGTGATACTCGTACCAAGGCCGACCGCAGTGTCGATACGTGCGTTTGCTGAAGTCGAGGCGCGCGCCAAGAACCGTGCGCAAAGGCCAAAGCCAACGCATCAATTCCGGCGACTCGACGAGCTGAATTGCGTCGTCGTACGGAAATGCCACCGTCACTTCTGATTGAAGTGACCAATCGCGGACGAGGTCTCCTTCTACAAGAGGTCTCATCAGGCCGCGTGGAAGATCGCGCAGCTTCGGACAATCTGGAAACACGCCGAACGCGTCATCCTCACCGAGAATCGCACCGAAGCCGATCGACGCAACGTGAGTTTCAAGCGTAGATTCTGCTCTCTCGTCGATGAATTCCTTCAACTCAGCCGCGCCGCCGCCACCGAGCGGCATTGGGTGCTTAACCAGTCGCTCACGCTCGAAGTCGGACACACTGACGAAATTGCCCGTGAATCCGGGCTGCTCGAGGTGCTCGACGATTTCGCGCCAAACGCGTCCTCGCGCCGGATCGTCCGGCGCCGATGGCTCGCCACGGATGCCGAGGGCAGCGCGAATCGTCGGGTCGCGCGGCGGGCGGTGGCGGGCGAAGAGAATCACGGTCGGAGTGCCGTGGCCGGGTATGTAGCCACCCGACGTGTCGATCACGTGCGTCAAGTCGCGCTTGCTCAGGAAGTCCTCGATCAGCTTCTTCCCGAACTCGCGCTTCATGAACGAGTTCGCCGTGATCATCCCGACGTATCCGACCGGCCCCGGATCGGTGACCTCCAGCGCGGTGCCAAGCGCCAAGTCGAAGAATCGCTCAGTGAACGGGACGCCGAGCGAATACTTGCGATGGCAGGTTGCGTACTTCTGTCGGTAGGCCGCGTTCAACGCGGCGTCCTTCGGCGTGATGTATGGCGGATTGCCGACGACGACGTGGTAGCGCTGCTCGAGGACCCGCTTCGCTTCTTCCGCGTCTTCGCTGGCATAGGCGTGCTTCAGGACGCGCGCCTCTTCGAAGAGCCCGCGCTTTACGGCGCGCGTCGTTTCGGGCCGATCCCCATGCAGCAGCGAATCAGCGAATGCGAGCCCCGTCTTGAAGTCGGGCGCGTCCTTCAATCGCTTCACACCGCTCGCGGCCAGTGCGGCGACCAGCATTCGGAAACGCGCGATCGCGGTCGCGAACGGATTCACGTCGACGCCGTGGATCGCGTCGAGCGTTCGCTGAACCAGGACGCGGACGTTCGTCCCCGGCTCCTTTTTCTGCCAGCGATTCAGCAGTCGAGGGAAGGCGCCGAGCAGGAAGTGCCCGGAGCCGCAGGTCGGGTCGATGAGCTTGACATTCTCGAACCCGAACTCGGCGCAGGCCGGCTCGAGCGTCCGATCGAGGATGAACTCCTCGATGAACTCCGGCGTCTGAAGCAGGGCGAAGCGCTTCTTCGCGCTTTCGGAGAGCTCCTGGTAGAGGTCGCCGAGGAAGCGCGTGTTGAACGCCGGATCGGTGAAGTCGTGGACCGGCGCATCGGTCGCGCCGTCGCGCGCGCGGAAGAACTCGAGCAGGTGCTTGGCGCCGTCCGCGGACGGCCCGACGACGTAGAGCGGGTTGTGCCGGCGGTCGAACAGCGGCGCCATGCCGGGCAGGAGCGCGACCTCGTCAAAAATCGCAAGCAGCCAATGACGATCGTTGCATTCGAGATGAGTGAGCAGAAAGGCCTGTTGGTGGTCGCGCGCGCGGTCGAGGCGATCGCCGCTGCCGGCGATCTTCGGCTCGGCGACGAGGTCGTTGTCCTCGAGGAAGCGGACGAAGACGGCGGCGAGGATCCAGGCGACGGCGACCTGCGTCACGAACTCTTCGAGCCATGTCTCGAACGGAAGCGACGTGCGCTCGGATTCCTTCGCGCGTGCATGTTCGGCGCGCAGCGTCTGCTCGACCTCCTTCTGTTCGCGGGCGCGCTCGCGCAGGTCGTCTTCGAGCTCGCGCAGGAGGCGCTGGAGATCGGCGAGGAGTCGGGCGCGGTCGATCACAGGCGCGGGCTCCCAGGTTCACCCACGCGGGCGCGGGCGCCGACGGAACGGTGGCGGTTCTTCACCCAGGCGGACGTCAGCGGCACCCATTCGCTGCCGGAGATCACGGGGACGACCGCGCCGTCGATCTCGGGACGGCGCTCGGACTGCCGCTGCGCGACCAGCAGCCAGAGGCCGTGGAGCGGCCGCTCGCCGGGGCGCGGCCGGCGGCCGGCGCGCTCGCGCAGCGCGGCCAGCCGCTCGAGCTGGTCGTAGCGCTGGAGCAGGCCGAGGTCGGTGACGAGAAGCGGCCGGTCGGTCGAAGTCCATTCGTCCAGCAATTGGCTCGTCGCGAGCCTCACGAGTTCGAGGAGATTGCGCCAGGCGTGCGTGTCCGGTCCGGTCGAGTCGGTGTACAGGACGAGGTCCCACTTCACGTTCTTCTCTCGCGCGATCTGCTTCATGCGCGCGAGCAGGAGGGCGTCGAAGCTCATCGGCTCGAGCGCGAAGCGGGCCGCGAGTTCGCCACGCGCCGCCAGGTAGTGCTTGGGCGCGACGGAGAGCGCCAGGAAGCCGCCGTCGTGGCGCGCGCGCGCGAGGCGGCGCTCGACTTCGTTGGCGTCGGCGGTCTCGGGATCGACGTCGACGAGCGGGCCGGCGACTGCGTCGGGCGCGGTCGTCTGGCGCGAACTGGTCGGCAGGCCGACCGTGAGCTGGGTCGTCCGCAGGTCACGTGCGACGTAGGCGACCTTGCCATCGTCGAACTTGAAGTCGCGGCCGGTCGCCTTCAGGAGCTCATCGAGCGCGGGACGATCGGGGAGCGGCGCGGCGTCGGGGTAGCGCGCGGCGATGCGCTCGCGCAACTGCGCGACGGTGATGCTCTCCTGGTTCAGGAGGGCCGCGTGCGCGAGCTTGAGCGCACGTTCGGCGGGCATGCCCTTCGGGTAGAGCTCGAGGCGGCTCGAGACGGCCGCGTGCGACGACGCGGCGGCGGCAAGACGGACTAGGCGACTGGGCGAGAGGACCGGCGCGCCGGTCGGCGGCGCGAACGACTGCAACGATTGGAGGACGGTCGAGGGAGCGGCGAGCGGGTCGGCGATGGCGAGCTCGTCGGCCTTCTTGCCGAGCCGCACGGCCCAGGCGGTCAGGCGCGCCAAAAGGTCGTCGGAGTCGGCGGCGGCGGTCGCCCCGTCGGCCCGCTGCGTTAGGGCGACGAAGGCGCGATCGCCGACGCGATGGAGCGCGAATCGGCGCGGAATCTTGTCGGAGTCGGCGGCGCGCTCGGTCTCGACGGCTGCGCGCAGGAGCGCGGCGAAGCGGCGCGGCGCGGCGGGATCGTCACGTTCGGCCGTGCCATTGAGCAGCGCGCGACCGAGCTCGTCGACGGTCGCAACGCCGCCGTGCTCTTGGATCAGGCGCGCGATCTCTTCCCGCAGCGTCGAGAGCGGCGCGAGCTTGATCCACTTCTTCGCGGCTTCGGCGAGGATCTGGCGAACGCGTTCGCGCGTGACGCCGACCGCGGGGGCGATGTCGCTTTGCGACGGCCAGCCACCGGTCGCAGAGGGGTCGAGGCCGAGCAGGCGATCGATGACGGCGATGCGCGTCGCGTCGCGGTCGCTGCGCTTGGACGGGAGCAGGCGGCGTAGCAGCGACGCGCTGTCGAGGGTCTCCGGGGTCTCGGCTTCGGCGACGTCGTCGCCGCCGGACGGCGGCGCGGACGAGAGCGCCTCGCGCTGATCGGCGGGGAACTTCGCGGCGAGCAGCTTCAGGAGTTCGAGCAGCTCGCGCCGCGTCTTGTTGCCGACGCCGCGCATGTGGGAGATCTGCGGGATCGGCAATCGGAGGAGGTCGCGCACGGTCGCGACGCTCACTCGTTCGAGCGCGTTCACGGCGCGATTCGACAGGCCGAGCAGTTCGAGCGGCGAATCGAGCTGCGCTTCGGCGACGGACGCGGCGAAGTCGACGCCGCGGCCGTCGTCGCTCGGCACGGCCGGCGCGTCGACCGTCGCGAAGACCTTCCGCCACGCGCGCAGCATCAGCTCCGCGTTGTCGAATCGCTTCGCCGGATCGCGCCGCAGTGCCTGCTGGAAGAAGTCGCGAAGCTGCGGACGAATCTGGGCCGGGAAGAGGTCGGTCTCGAGCGTCGCCTCGACGTCGAGCAGCGCCGGATCGGTGCGGCCGTCGCCGAACTTCGGCGGCGTCGCGGTCGTCATCTCGTAGAGCGTGACGGCGGCGGACCAGCGCTCGGCGTGGAGATCCCAGCGGGCGGGCTTGCGAAGCGCCAGGAACGGATCGATGTAGGGACCGGTGCCGGCGCGGATGTTCTCGGGCGGAGTGCGCGACAGCGAGAAGTCGAAGAGGACCGCGTGCTGGAGGTTGCTGCGGCCCACAGGCACGACGCCGATGTTGTCGGGCTTCAGGTCGCGGTGGGCGATGCCGGCCTGCTCGAGATGGACCAGCGCGTTCAGCAAGTCATCGCCGAATCGCTGCAGCAGGTCAACCGTGAGCGGACCGTCGCTGCGCAGACGCTGACCGAGCGTCGTCTCGCCCGCGGAGGCGAGCAGCAGCCCGACGTGGTCGTTGATCTCGACGATCCCGCGTGCCTCTACGATCGCGGAATGGCGCAGCTTTGAGAGGACGTCGTGCTCGGCACGGATCAGGTCGTTCTTCGTGACGTCGGAGGCGAGCTTCAGGACCTGCTCGACGCCCCCCTTATTAATGAGGAAGACCACCGCCGAAGAGCCCTGGCCGAGGCGCTTGATGACCTTGATGCCACCTTCGAGGGTGTCTTCCGCGTTGGCTTCGGTCGGATCGCCATCGAACTGGTCGTCCGGGCGGGTGTATTCGTCTTCGACCTTCGTGAGCTGGTCGAGGAACTCGCGGACGGAGCCGAAGCGGGACGCGGCATCGGGATTCGTGGCATTTCGGATCAGGTCGCGCAGCGACTCCTTCACGCCATCGACGACCGTCGCGATCTCGAGGCCGCGAGTTCCGGAAAGTCTCTGCGTCAGTTCGACTACGGAAGTCGCCGGCGGCTGTCCTGCGAAGACGAAGTACGCGATCGCTCCGAGCGAGAAGAGGTCCTGCTCTTCGCCGAGCGCGTCGTCGTTGGCGGTCGACGCCTGCAGCGCCTCGGGCGCGACGTAGACGCGGGTCGTCTCGTCGACGAGATCGCTCAAGTGCATCGTCATCGTGACTGCGTGGGAGGTTGCCGTCGCCACCTCGCGCGCGGCCGACTGCCAGTTGAAGAGGATGACGTCGCGCAAGCGCGTCGCGCTAGATTCGCGTGCATGCGGGATCAGGATGCACCGGGGCGTGAGCGCACGGTGGACCAGACGCTTCTGGTGCGCATATTGGAGCGCTTCCGCGATGCGGCGGACTAGGTGCATGCGCGTGTCGAAGTCGATGGACTGCGCGCCGTCGCGGACGACCTCTTCGAGGCTTAACGCGTTCGGGTAGTGGTCGAAGAAGAGTGCCGGGCCGAGGTCGGACTCGCGGTAGTCAAGCGCGCGGAGGATGCTCGGATGGCTGATCCCTTCGAGGATCCGGAACTCGCGTTGCGCCGCGCGCTGGATCGTCTCGGCGAGCTTCTTGTTCTTCGACCTCGACGGCACCGCATAGATGCGCACTCGCCGATACGTTGCGGGCATCGAGATGTGCGTCCCGAGCCAGTCCTGGCAGTGATGGCCTTCGAAGAGGCGCTCGCCGAGGCGATAGTCGCCGGCGCGGCGCTCGCGCTTGGGCTCGCGGACGCCGAGCTCTTCGAGGGCGCGCGCAACGAAACGCGCCATTCGGCTGTCAACCAGCGGACGCGACGCGTCGCTCGCCTCTTCTGCGGTCGTCGCCGTCAATGCGTGGATGATTCCCGGACGAATGATGCGCTCTTGGCCGTCCGCTCGGGTGTCGTTCGGGTCGAACCGATCGCGGGTAAGGACGTTGCTGCGCAGCACGTCGGGCAGCCGAAGCTGCACATCGGGATCAGAGATAAAGACGAGCGGCTCGAGGAACGGCGTCGAGCGCTCGCTCCGCAGCGACTTCTGCGCGCGGAGCAATGAGATCAGCTTCTTCGCCTTCCGATTCGCGAGCAGCAGCGGGTTGTCGACCGACTCCCGCGTCCCGTTCGGCCCGGCCTTCGTCCAGATGAGCGTGTTCCCTTCGATTAGCCCCTGCCAGCTCTTGATCTCGACGAGGAAGAAGCCGCGCCGCGTGAGGACGAGGAGGTCGACCTCGTGGACCTGGCCGCCTCCGTCGACGAACTCGAAGTTCGACCATGCGCGGACCGGGTCCGCGTCTGGGAGGTGCGCGCGGATGAAAGCGAGCGCCTCACGCTCCCAGGGGAACTGGGACTCGGTGATCTGCTTCCAGAACTGGGAGTCGGGGTGCACGGGCGATGCACGGCTCCGGGTGGCCGGTCGGCGGGTGATCCGCCGTCACCGCGGTGATCAAGGCGGAAGAGCGTAGCCGAACCGCCCTCAAGGTTCCCCGGGAAGCCTCCGGAGACCAGCGGACCTCCGTCGATTGCGCGACTCGGCTGAGCGGGCTCGCCGCGATGGGTCGGCGGCCGCTGGCGCAACCCAGCACCCGACCCGCCCGCGCTGAGCGCTGCGATGCCCCGCCCTGCGCGCGACTCGACGCTCGACGAGCGCTTCAAGGACCCCTAAATCGTCGGCGAGCTCCATCCCATCCTCTCTGAGACGTCAACGCAGTGGTCGGCGCGCTTGGAATCGAGCGCCGCTCAAGATTCCAACGCCGTCGACTCGACGATTCGTTGAAACTCAGCCAAGAGCTCGCGCGAGTTCTGGACCAAGTAACGCACGATCCGGTTGTTCTCGAGCAAGGGCCGCAGATACCCGCGTGCGATGGTTAGAACCATGACCTGCTCGTTGTAGGTTTCATCGAGTACTCGAAAGTCTTTTTCGAGAACGCGCATTTCGTGTTCAACCCGGGCCAAGTCTTCTGGCTTGATCCCAGGAGTCTTCTTTGGGTTCTCCGGGTCGACGAACTGATCCTTCGCCGTCGTCATGACGAGAGCGCGCGCGTACGTCGCCGAGTAGTTGCCCGCCGCGACCATTATCTCCGCCATTTCTATCTGGCGCAGCGGCTTCACCTTCTTGAGAAGGGCCAGGGTCTCTCGCGCGACCTGCCGATCCCGAAGCAACTCGACCGTCTCCGGACAGATTCCCTCCAGCAGATGACGGCTCTTCCGAACCGTAAGCGTGGTGAGATTGAGCGCCTTCGCAACTCGTTCCTCGGACACGCCCGCGTCGAGTGCTTTCAGGATCATTCGATTCGCTTGGATGGGCGAGATGCGGTTCACCTTCTGATTGTAGGTGTAGCCCTCGTCCTCCTGTGCCACGAGGCAGGGCGCCTCCGTCGCGCCGATCTCACGCAGCGCCTCGACCCGGAAGTGACCGTCGAGAAGCAGGAAGTTTCCAGACTTCTGCCGAAAGACATTCAGCGGCTCGACGATGCCGACTTCCCGAACGGATGCGACGAGCGCCCGGTACTTCGCCGAGGCTTTCGTCTTTTCGCCAATACTCCTCGTCGGGAGCAACTTGTCGAGCGAAACGGACACTCCTTCGAAGTCGAACGCGGCCTTCAGGGGCATGGCACTCATTTCCCGATCATCTCGCCGAGGCACCGAGGGATCGCATCGAGCTTCTCCGCGCGAAGGATCTTGACGAACGACTCGTCCGCCATCAGGTCCTTCAGCGCCGAGACGATGAAACGAAGCTGTTGCTCACAGAGCCGGGCCTTCTTAACGAGCAGTTCCTGCTTGTGCGTTTCTTTACGAAGCGCCCGGACGAGGTCGTGCGGCGACGTGGACTTTTTGTCTTTGGAACCCGTCCGCATCCCCTTTCCTCGCGCCCGCCGTTCCTCGATAATTCGGCGCGTCTTGAGGAGCGACTTTCCGCGAAGCTGGCCGCTGTCGTATGCCTCTTGAAGGCTCTTCTGCATCGCCACGTCGTCCGTGGCAGCGATTTCGATGGCTGCGGAGATCGGCAGGTCGCCTCGTTCCACCGCCGTGATCAGTCGCTCTTCGCCGTTTTCGACGAGCCGAACGAGCTGCAAGACATAGGTCTCGCTGACCCCGACCATGGCGGCGATTTCTTGGTGGCTGTATCCACGTTCCTTCAAGCTCGTAAGATCGCGCGCCATCTCGACGCCGGAGCGCGTGCGACGGGTCAGGTTTTCGACGAGGCTGCGGAGAAGTCGATCTTCGAGCGGGATGTCGACGACGATCGCCGGAATCTCGGTCGCGCCGCACGCGACGAAAGCCTCGAGACGTCCCTGGCCGCAGACGAGATCGAAGCCGTCCGCTCCCTCGTGGCGACTGACGGTGATCGGCTTCTTGAGTCCGACGCGCGAGATGTTCTCGACGATTTCGCGGAACTTGCCCTTGTTGCGGCTCCTCGCGTTGATGACGCGAATCTTGTCGATGGGCACGAACTCGACAGCAGTCGTCATGCCGCATCCTCCGCCGGAAGCGGCTGCGCCATCTCGATGACGAAGTCGAGCGAGTCGAAACGGTAGCTGTCGAGAAAGATGCCGTTGTCCTCCTTGATTCGCAGGTGTGCGTCACCGACATCGAGCGCTGGCAGGACGTAGTAATCGAGCGCGGCTCGATTGGGCGCATCCATGCGGACGGCGACCGTGAGATCCGCACCAAGGCTGCCGTCGATGCGAACGATCCAGCGCCGTGCATCCGACGACGTCGTCTGGCATCGCGCGATGACCACCGATACCGAGAGCATGCCGTTCACCGTAAGGAGGTCGGTCTCGGCGTTACGGGTCACGACTCCGCCGCCTCGTTCGAACGCCGCGACGACGTGATCGACGATGTCTGGGTAGAGCCCGCGCAATCGTCGGTTGACCTCGACGAACGCCAAGTCGCGCTCGGGAGTGTAGGAGATCAACTGAAAGGCCCGAGCGAGGCTGCCGAATCGGTGTCGATAGGCTGCGCTCGACGGCATCCCGTCGGTCTCGTCGATGAGGACACCGCTCAGGCGGCCGGCTCGATCTGCCAGTGCGCGCAGCCGCTCGAGAAGTTCAGCATCGGTGGTCCGTCGGTGGCGCTCGACGATGATCGTCTGCGCTGCGATGAAGTCCGCGCCGTCGATCACGGCCTCGAATGCGCCGTCGCGCCGGACCCACATCTGCGGTGGGTTTCGTACTCGCTTCTTCTTCAGCTTGAAGGAGATGCGGTTGTAGACGTTGTTGCCGATGTACTTCTCGTTCGTCAGGACCTGATGGACCGTCGCGCGCGTCCAGGCGCGGCCGCTCTCTCCGACGATCGACGCGCGATTCAGCTCATCCGCGATTTCGCGTTCGCGTTGCCGCTCATGCACGAAGAGTCGGTAGATCCGGCGGACGATCGTGCGTTCCTCCGCAGGCCCAGGCACGAGGATGACGCGATCGGTCTGGAGGCTCTTCTGTTCGAGTGGTCGAAGCTCGGCCTTGGGCTTGCCGGCTTGGTCGATGAGCAAGCGGCGCAGGCCGAAGCCGGCGGCACCCCCCTGCCGGAATCCGAGCTCGACGAGCTTGCATTGTCCCTTGAAGACCTTCGCCGAGAGTTCCCGGCTGTACTCTCCGGCCATCGCTCGCTTGACGCCCTTGACGATGGTCGAGACGGGACTTCCGTCGTTCTCGAATTGCTCGGCGCAGTACGAGACGTTGATGCCGGCGCGCTTACAGATGTACTCGTAGTAGGCGCTCTCGTCGGCGTCCTGGAATCGGCCCCAGCGACTGACGTCGTAGACGAGGATCGCTCTGAAGTCGGCCGCGCCGCTCTGAACGACCTCGATCAACTCCTTCAATCCATCCCGGCCGTCGATGCGCAGGCCGCTCTTGCCGGAGTCGGTGAACGTCCGGACGATTTCGAAGCCACGTTTCTTGGCGTACTCGCGAAGGACATCCGACTGGTTCTCCGTCGAGTATTGCTGATGTTCGGTGGACATCCGCACGTACTGCGCCGCACGAATCGAGGCGTCGTTCATGTTGGAGGTCGTCTCCGAGGAATCGGACCGTCGAACCCGTGTCGACTGATCGACGGATGAATCTAGGAGCGCGGACGGCGGGCCACCATGACCGCAAAGGTCATGTCGGCCGCAATCTCATGACCTGACAGGTCAAGTCCGCGCCGCGCATGATTCGCTGGATCGAGTCCGCCGCGTCGAATTGACTCCTTGGATGACAAACCTGGAGAAGCGACTCGGTCAGCGCATCGCAAGGCAGCGCAAGGCGGTGGGGTTCACGCAAGCTCAACTCGCCGAGAGGGTCGCCGTCGAGCCGGAAACCATCAGTCGGATCGAAACTGGCACGAGGGTGCCGTCCCTTGACCTCATCGCGCTCATCGGGGAAGCGCTCGGAGTCGACTTGCACGAGCTCTTTCGACTGCACGACCCCGACGACCCCAGGCATCGCGCGGTCGAGCGACTGTCGTGGTTTGTGGCTCGGCTGTCGCCCGCCGAGATCGAGCTCGTGATGAACGTGGGTGCCGCCGTTCTCAAGTTCGCGCGTCAAGGCGCTCCGAGGCCGCCAGCCAAGGACTCGTCTTCCTCTGGGACGAGTGACAGCGCTGAAGGGCGAATCGGATCTTGACCTCGACGACGACCTGCGCCGCGGCGTCGAGCAGGCGGGGGACGGATCCGATTCCAGAGGACGAGCGTCTCGAACGCGAGCGGTCAGAGGCGGAAAGCCATCCGCTTCGACCTCCGAGGCCAGCGACTCCGCCGCATCTTCGTAGCCGTCGATCTCGCACGGCCGCGCGCGGTAGCCTGCGGGGCGAAGACGTGAGGAGCCTCGCGCGGACTCCTTCTCCTGACCCCGCCGCACGACCCGACGACCCCGTCGCGCCCCACCGCGCCGCCCTGGTCGAGCAGGCGCTCGCAACACACCTCGAGCAGCCGGGCCTCCGCGTCGTCGGCCTGGTGATCGAGCCCGACGCGCCCGAGGCGGAGGCGTTCCGCCGGCTCCTGCCGCCGGAGCTCCGGGCCGCGGGCCAGGGATTCGTGGGCACGATGCCGCGCGACATCGCGGTCCGACTGCTCGGGGAGATCGCGCCCGGCGCGCTCGACTGGCTCGAGGACGACGGCGCGGGCGCACGGCAGCGCCTGCCGGTCATCTTCGCGGCGAAGCGGGGCGTCCGGACGACGTCGATCGAGTACGACGCACCCGCATAGAGTCCGGCGGTGATCGCCCTCCAGGGCGGCGATCCGCGGGAACCCCCTGGGGGATCGTCGGTCCGCAGCAACATGAGACCCCTCGCCATCCTGCTCGCGTCGTTCGCACTCGCCGTCGCGTGCAGGGAAGGCGCTGCGCCGGAAACTCACGCAGGGAGGGTCCGAGGCATCGTGGTGTCCGGTCCCACGACCCCGGTCTTCCGCCCGGACGATCCTGCCTGCGCCGATCGCCCGGTCGCGGGCGTTCAACTTCGACTCGAATCGCTGGACGGCCGGCCGGACGAGATCCTCACCAGCGACTCCGCGGGTCACTTCGACCAGTCGATGCCGGCCGGCCGCTATCGGCTCGTTCCGCAGCCGGTGAAGGGGATGAGGGGGACGGCGGCGTCCGTCGAATTGACGGTGCTCGAAGACGCCGAGATCGAGCTCAAGTTCAGCTACGACACGGGAATTCGCTGAACGCCCGGCCTCGTTCGCGATGCCCTCCGTCTGTCTCAGCTCCCCGGCCCCCACACGAACTCGACCGCCCGGACCGCCCGCCGCTTCCCCTCCCGTCCCTCGACCATCTCGAACTCGATCAGCGCCTCGCGGGTCTTGAGGGACTTGAACCCCTCCATGTCGGCGGCCCGCCCGCCCCGGTCGGCGAAGTCGTTGATGTAAAGGAAGACGTCGGTG